>JACCDN010308587.1_pt1 | contig 13628 bp, 20 predicted proteins | sample 7441691 | NCBI WGS metagenome assembly JACCDN01 (sample SAMN15323439, study PRJNA562643) | freshwater metagenome | isolation source: river surface water | place: USA:Blue River Watershed | collected 2017-08-16 | reverse complement strand
AGCACGACGAACATGATTGCGCCTTGCCCGCGAATCGCCATCACACGACCAGCAATAGACACTGGTGCACCTGCATCTTTTTTCTCAGTAAACGATTCAGTAATTTCAGCAACAGAAAAATCGCGTGGCACTTTTGATGGAAACGGATCCATGCCAAACGCTTTTATTTTTTCCAATTTTTCTTGGCGAATTTTTTGAAGTTCATCAAGCATAGATTCAGAGTGTGAGTTGAACAAAAACTAATCGTGATTACGCGACATCCACTACAGAGTACGAAACATTTCCTTTTGGTGTAGCCGAAACAATATCATCACCTTTTTTCTTTCCGATGAGTGCTTGTCCGAGTGGTGATGTGTTTGAGATTTTTCCTGCAGCAGTATCAGCTTCTTCACTGCCCACGATAACAAACACGCGCTTTTCTTTATCACCTGCTTTTTTTACAGTAACAGTGGAACCAACCTCAACAACGGTTGTTGCGTGTTTTTCAACAACCTGTGATTCTTTTAAAATGAGTTCGATTTTAGAAATACGATCTTCGAGTTTTCCTTGCTCTTCACGCGCCTGATGATACTCAGCATTTTCAGAAAGATCTCCGAGTGATTTTGCATATTCAAGTGCTTCAAGAATCTCTTTACGTTTTGGTCCTTTCAGTTCAGCGAGTTCAGTTTCGAGTTGGGCTCGTTTTTCGCCCGTAATATATTGAATGGTGTGTGTCATACGGGCTTTATTCTATAGGAATACGAGCATAAGTCAATGAAGAAGCAATCGCTTCCCCGCCCGCACTATTCGATAGAGATGATACGACCATGGCGTGTACACTTTGTCGACAAGTTCTCCGTGATACAAATATGCTCCACCAAAACTTCGTTTAAAATCCGAAAATCCTTTCCAATCACGATAGCGTCGATCACCTTCTGAGCCAATTCCTCCAAATGAAAACGTGGTGCATCCTTTTTGTTTCGCGAAGCGCATTGATTCCCATTTGAGCAATCGCGCTGTATGTGCGTCACGACGTTCAGTGCGTGAACCGCCGAATAACGCGTAGCAACAGCCGTCCACAATTGCATGAAAGCTAATCGCCATCGCTTTTCCTTCAGCATCATACGCGATTGCAAAAAACGCTTCGCTCCGCGCGCTCGCCATCTGCATCATCGCGCGATAATACTTCGTTTCGTGAAGTGTAAATCCTTTTCGCGCTGCTGTTTCTCGCATCATTGATTCAAAAATATGAAATGAATCAGAAAGTGCATCATCGACAATTACAATGTTCGTATTGAGTGACTGCGCCTTGCGCACGAGTTTCCGTGTTTGTTTATGGAATTGTTCAAATAATTCCTCGTCAGTTCCTGCAAGTGACAGTTCCCAATCAACGCGGGGTTGCATGAAGCTTCCGCGGATTTGTGCGGTGGTGAGGGCGTGAAATCCCGCAGGGATTTCACGCCTATGTTCATACGGAATTTCAAGACGAATACACGCAAGTGAATCGTTGCATATGTCTTGAATATACTCAGCGAGCAACACGTACGCAATCGGATCATAGGAAGTCATAAGTGGACCATAGGGTGCGTACGCAAAAGAAAGTGTTGCATTCATGGGATACAAAATCACTTGTGCAAAACCAACAACTGCATCATGTTTCGTAATACGCACGCGCAGTACCTGTCGCCCCATTTTTTCTTGAAGCGCGCCGTACCAAAATGTGTGCGGAAGTGGCACACGAAGGCCGAGCGCTTCTGGCGTGTAGTCAGTTTCAGAGGTAACGAGTGAACAGATGTAGAGTTTGTCTTTCATACTTATTGCGTACTATTCAAATATTCTGGTGTGTTTGCTTCCATCCACATTAGTGTACCATGCACCGTCGCAATGGCGCCCGTTGGTTTTCCGGGTGCGCGTTCCATAACCACCACAAGTGCATACCGTGGTGATTCATACGGGAAAAACGATGTCGTCCATGAGTTCACATACTCATTATTTTTTCCCACTTCAGCCGTTCCCGATTTTACCGCAACCGCAGTGTTCAAACTTTTGAGACGAATACCCGTTCCGCGTGGTTCAGTGACAGCCATGCGCATACCTTCACGCGCAATGCGAATAGTTTCTTCAGGAATTCCAAGTGAAGTTGGTTTATCAATTTTCGCACCGAGCACAAGATGTGGTGTTACTAAATTCCCGCCGTTTGCAATCGCAGAAACGGCGCGCACCATTTGAATCGGCGTCACTTGAAAACCATATTGCCCAATCGCGGAGTGATAGGTATCGCCGAGTCGCCATGCTTCGCCTTTGAAATTTTTCTTTTTCCATTCAGGACTCGGCACAATACCATCCACTTCCCCCGGAAGATCAATACCCGTTTTACTCCCAATACCGAAGAGTCGAATATACTTTTCAAGTTTCGCAATACCGATTCCCCGTTGATCTTGAAATCCGCCAGCGACTTGATAGAAATAAATGTTTGAGGAAACAGACAGTGCATGACGAATATCAACCCAGCCGTTATCAGGACGATAGTCAACGAACACGCTCGGATTTTCGGGTGAATACGGATTAGGAATAACGATTGATTTTCGCGACAATAATTGTTTTTCTGATGAAATAACTCCTTCGGTGAGTGCAGCAATACCCACATATGGCTTCACAATCGAACCCGGCGTGTAGAGTCCACTCACTACGCGATTCAAAAACGGTTTTTTTGTATCAGTATTATACCGCGCGAGTGCTTCGCTATCGCCATCCGACATTGCATTACTTCCGTATTCAGGATAACTCGTGAGCGCCACAATCTCCCCTGTATGCACATCCATCATCACACCTCCACCACCAACATAGCCCATCGATTGTGCGAGTGTCGCAATTTGTGTATGGAGTTGTTCTTGAATACGCGCATCAATTGAGAGCTTCAGGTTTTCTCCCGGAATTGCGGGATTCACCATATTGGTTGAAAGTTCATGACCAAGTGCATCGCGCTCGGTAATCACGCGTCCATTGATTCCTTGGAGCTCCTCGTCGTACATGCGTTCCACACCATCACGACCAATATAATTTTTGCGCCAATACAAACCACTTTTATCTTTTGCGGGATAATTCACATAACCGAGCACATGGGAAAATCCTGGTTTCGTAACATAGCGACGTTTTGGAAACGGATTTTCACTATCAGTGGATGCTTCGTTCCACGCCAAAAATGTTTCGTTGCGATCGTAAATCACACCGCGTTCAGTAAAAATAATATCTTCACCCAAGCTATTTCGTGACGCAGCATCAGCAAGTTTTTGTCCGTTTACCAATTGCAAACCTCCTGCCTTCACTGCCGCAACACACAGAAATACTAAAAACAATCCAGCAAGCGCATACACATTTTGTTTTTTAATTGATGTTTCAATACGTCCTTCAAATTGTTGTGTATCAAATTCAGGTAAGTTTTTAGAATCCAAAAATATTTCATCAGGTTCTACAAAACTGGTTCTTCGTTTTTTTCGAAAGAGTTTACGCATGATAGGTGCGCAGGCGCGTTTTTAAATATTCAATAAGAAGGAGCACGACCAATCCTATCAAGGTGAGGGCTGTGTGCACATGGAAAAACCGCGCAACCGGCGCACCGAAGATCATATCAATACAAAAGAAAATAATGATGGCTTCAAAAAACCATCGGAAATACACCATCGCACCAAGAGAAAGAATACCGGTCACCCAAAACGGAAGATACAGCATCGAGAGAGTTAGTATGCCAATAGCAATAGCGCGATGTATCATACTGGTGCATTATAGCCGGCTTCAGCAGTATGACAAAATTACCCACGAACAAGCCTCCAGATACTGCGGATCAAGAAAATAAGCATAAGTGAACCGAGCACGTAAAACGCGTAAAAGGTACCATAGAACCATGAGAGAAAACTAAAGAATCCGAGTTGTCCGTATGCGTATGCGGTCTGAGCAGTAGTGAGCGATACCGATGAATCGAGCGTTTTCCCTTTTTCAAACAACGGCGCATATGCGGATCCAGTGAGCGCGTCTTTGTTTAATGTATGTTCAACGATTGCGCGTTTTTCTTCAAACACAAAATACATCGTCATGCGGAATATTTCAACGCGCTGTGCAACTATTTTTGCCTTGGTAGTATATTCAGGCGGAATTTTTTCCGTCACTTTTTTTTGCAAGGTGTCGATTGTATCGAGCTGTAACACTTCCTGACTTCTTAATGCTTGCGCCGTTAAATTATTTTTTTCCCCTTTCACTACAATGCGCAGTGGTGTTTTTGATGTTGCATATGTTGGTGACACGTCGGCGGTTTCTTTTCCGGGATTAGATACCTGCGCGTTCACAAAGACAACGGAAAATGTATGTGTACCGAGCGTTGCTTTCCAATCAAGCGACACGTCTTTCACTTCCCCATTTGCAAGCGAAATATCACGACGACCAAGAAGTGTTGTGCCGTCTAAAAATTCAACCGTTCCCACGAGCGTTCCGTCGGAACCATTATAGACAACAGTATAGAGTGTGATTGTTTGTCCAACAGTTGGAGTATCGTCGGAAACCCACATCGTGCCGGGCATAAATCCCACATCACTTGCTGGTTTTGGTGTCGGCGGTGCGGCATGTACATTTTGCGTAACGCCGAGAACAAGAAAAAACAGAGGAGTAACAAGAAGAACGCGGACTGATTGTGCGAATCGTGCAGATAGCATTACCCACAGTATACACTGCTTTTTTCTTAGACTACACCTTCAGCTGTGAGTATCTTTCGTTTCGCCGAAATTCCACCGCGATTGTAGCCACCCATAGTTCCATCACTGCGAATAACCCGATGACACGGGATTTTGGGATCGTAATTTTTTGACATGATCATACCCACTGCGCGCGACGCGTTCGGCGAACCAGCTTTCGTTGCAACTTGCGTATACGTCATCACCTCGCCTTTCGGAATCTTTCGTACAACCTCACGGACGCGATCGGTAAACGTTTGTTTAGTTGCGTTCTTTTTCGTTTTCATTACACGTCGTTGCCACTACTTCTAAAAATTCTTGCTGACCAGAAAGCGTCATGAGTTCTTTTAATTCATCACGAGTTGCAAAACGTACTTCACTCGTTTCTCCTTTCTGTGGAGTAACTGTTTCAGTTTCCGTTTCACCAAACAGATACTGATTTGTTTTTTGTATTACAATTCCGTCGCGTTCGAACGTATAGGGAGGTTCAGAAATCGGCTCTTGAGAAGTTATGTGTATTTCAGTAATTCCTGTTTCTTCTGCAAGTTCACGACGAACAGTTTCTTCAATCGTTTCATTTCCTTCTTTGTGTCCTTTTGGAAAACTCCAATGACCTTTTGTTTGATGGACAACTAAAAAACGCGCCGGATCGCTTCCCTTCAATTTCAGAATAATGCCGTACGATGTTTCTTCAATCATGGGTGTACTATAACAAAAAATCCATACAACACCGCAATAAAATTGAGGATTGAATGTGAAATCGCAATGAGGTACAGATTCGGATATTTCACATACATAAGTGCAAACGCAATTCCGCCAATAAACGCAAGCGGTAAACTAAATTGCGGAATCGGATAAATAATGTGAATCAAAGTAAAAAGCAGTGCGTTAATTACGACGACACCGGCCGTATCGGGAAGCGCACCGCGGAGCACAGGAACCAAAAAACCGCGAAACGCAAATTCCTGCAACACAGACACGACGAGAAACAGATATAGAAAATGTGGTTTCAAAAACCAATCGCCCACGGGCGCGAGTCCAATTGTTTTTGAAAAAAGAATAATTAAAAACACACCGACCAAGGTCATGAGTGCGTATGGAAACCAGGTTGTTTTGAAATTGTCGGTACGAAGTCCAAAATCGTGATGTGACCACTGTTCTTTTCGTGTAATTCCATAAATCATGAGTGCAAGGAACAAGAGAACAATAATCCGCGCACCTTTGGGAATAATATCAAAATACAGCAGGAGTACTGGCGCAACAAAAATAAAGAACACTTGGAGAACGCGCAGTTTGCCATCAACGTGTGCGATATTGCGCATGTTACTCCTCTACGCGAAGTGCGCGATAAAAATAACTGGTTGAGTGTGGAAGAAGATTAAACAACACACCAAGCGTGAGAAACGTGAGTGCAAGACGCGTACTCCAAAATGAAATAACGCACGCAAGAACAGCAGTAATCACGGGAAATAAAATACGCGTATACCCATGACGATCAATCACTGAATTTATACGTTCTGTTTTGATTGTATGCGACATTTTAATGTAGCGACGCATCATATAAAGTGTGAGTCCGATAGCAATAATATTTGCCGCAAAAAACAATATCGCCATCTGCGTAGTACTATATGAACCGAGCAAGTGAGAAGAAAATGGAATGAGTGCAACAAAAAAGAAGAAGACTGCGTTAATATTGGTCAGACGAATATCAATATTTTTTGCATAGACCGATGTAATAAAATGGTGCGCACGCCAATAGGTAAACAAGACCGCAAACGACAACATGTAACTGAGAAAAAGCGGGGTTGCATTACGAAGTGCGAGTGCTATATCCCAACTTGTCGCATTTGATTGGAGTTCTGGTACGCGAATTTCAAAAACCAAAATCGTCATAACGATTGCAAAAATTCCATCAGCGAGTGCATCAAGGCGCGATTGCTTCATGCATCTATTCTAGCATAGAGAATTTCTGCTTATTGAATCATTACTTGCAGACTGGGGAAAAAGAAATGATATGTTGTGTAGAGCGTGACCATAAACACAAGTGAGAGCACACCGAGAAGCACATGCTTCATGTGATGACGACGATATTCGATGGTGATGCGGAAGAGAATACCAACAACAACAATTGTGGCGAGTGTGAGATAGACGATAGTCATGAGTGTTCCTGGATCGATAATCATACGATCGAGCACGCTGGGTGTCAGACCTTCTTTGAGTGCAGGAGCAGGAACATCTGGTGCAGCAAGTACCAGTGCGGGATCACTTGCTTGTACGGAAATAAAATCTTGATTTTCTATTGCCTGAGGTGATTCTGTTACCGGCGCAGTTGATTGTTCTGTTTCCGCACCTTTCACCGCTGGCGCAAGTGCAACACGACGAATCGGCGCTGTGGTCGGCGTTGTTGATGGTTGTTGTGTTTTTGTTGGAGATGGAGTGGCTTTTTGTTGCAGTGGTGCCACGATTGCTGGCGCCCCAAACATTTGCACGACGTAGGTTGTCTTATGTCCTTTGTGTGTTCCCTCTGCTGTTGCAACGCCGATTTCTGTAAATTTTCCGTTCAATATATTTGCTTTGTGCGTTGGACTGTTCATCCATGCGCGTGTGACGGCATCTGAATCATCAAAATCAACGGCAAGATTTTCTCCCGCAAAATAAAAAAGATAGCCGGCCTTGCCAAACCAAAACCACGGTGTCATTCCTTCAGGGCTCGTGTGTGCGAAATAATTTTTTGCCGACATGTCGTTGGCCTTCATCTGCGCAGCTGCTTGAAGGGTTGTATTGTAGGTAAGGAGTGGGAGTGATTCTTTTACACGCTCGGAGTTTGCAAGATCAGCCACAACAGAAGAAATCACTGTTGCACGAAGTCCGGAAGTATCCACATAGAGTCGTCCGAACACAACAACAGCAAATACAAAAACCGACACAGCAAGAACTGTGGCGATTGTACCGTAACGAAAGAGATGCGGCTCAAAATTATTCCCTTCGTGAGGAATGAAAAAGTGACGGAGTTTTGTCGTTATTTTTGAAACCATAGACAAATCCATTATAAAACGTAAATACTCTCGCGTCAAGCAATGGTGTGTATTGTTTAGACTTCACGCTACTTCTCAGTGCGCATATGCAGCCCTTGCCGATCCGATCCTCGAAGTCACTTGACGTGTGAACGCGTCAAGGGTTGCATATGCGCACTGAGAAGTAGCTTATCTAGCAACCACAGCCATTTCCGCAATATCCACAGTTTCCATAGTATCCGTTGTGGTAGCCGTTCTGATGGTTGTAGTTGTTGTTGTAACTATTTGCGTAGTAGTAATATGGCTGCTGGTAGTAGTAGTTCGGAACTGGTTGATTATAGACAGAGTATCCGTATGCAGGCTGGGCTATTGTTGGTTGATTATAGCCGTAGTTGTATCCATAGTTATACGCATAAAATGGCATATACGACGATGGGTATTGCAAACTGTAGTTTGAGTAATTCACATACGGATAATATGAACCATAATAATTACTATAGCCAACATTGAGGCCTACATTCCATTGCGCAGATGCCTTCCCCGCCATACCCAAAAGGCCAAAACTGAGGGCAACGACGGCAAGAGAGATACTGATGATTCGGTTCATGGGTTCATTCAACACCTATCACGCATGGAAGTCAATACATAAAAAAATTGATAGCATTCGTCATGCTATCAATTTCATAATTCAGTTTTTTCTCTTAGCAGAAATTTTTTTTATAACAACACTCGCAATGAAGAGTATCGCTAGGATAGCTGCAACATACATCGCACCACGATGATATTTTTGTTTTTGTGTCAAAAAAAATATCACTGCAAATACAAAGAATAGTATAATTGGTGCGTGTGGTGTGTCCGCTTGTTCGGAACGAGATTCATGCGACACATCGTGTGTATCAGCATCTTCGTCTTCTTCTGGTGTGTATTTCATAATTAAAAGTATATTTATGCTCATTCAACACCCGCCACGCAGAGAAGTCAATGGGTAACAAAAAAGAGGGGTCACAATCCAAAACATGATTGTGTATTTTTCATATGTGCCATTGTAGACAATTTTTTGTAAAAAGTCATCATGCAAACAACTCCATTTTTTGGAGTCGCGTCAACTTCTTTATCCTCGCTTCTTCTTTTGATGCCTTTGATCGATTCGTATATTTTTTTGAAAAAACGACTGAAACAGGACGTCGCGACATTGTATATTTCGCTCCCTTAATTCCAACATTATGCTCATCCACTCGACGCGCAAGATCGGTGGTGATTCCAGTGTAAAGCGTATCGTCGGCACATTTTAGAATATAGAGATAATACATATTAATTTTCAAGAATATGCTGAGGCACCATTTTGTTTGAAATATATTTTTCACGAAGTGCGCTTGGAAGTAATCGAAACTTTTTGATCACACCGCGACACTTCGTGCTTCCGCAATTACATTTCATAGTCCAACTATCGTCAGACGCGATGATAGTGGAATAATCAATCAACACTTCTTTATTTTTTGAAATCGTTTTAATCGCGCGAATAAATAATTTCTTTCCCTCTTTTGCGACTTTCGCATTTGGATTACATGAATGATTCAAAAAATCACCAATCATTCCCGCGGGACTCAGGTAGAGATCGTCATCATAGCGAAACGCATTTTCGCGGGTGCGATCATCAAGATCATCGTCTACATCACAGGTAATCAATTTCCCTCGCACCTCAAACACAATGTCTCCTTTTTCAAAATCCTGCACTGCAAAAACCCCAAGTCCGTTTCGAGATTTGGCGACAGTGAGATTTTTCTTTTCGGTGGGTGTGAAGCGCATGAAAACCAGTATAACTTACAATTTCCCTTTTATTACAAGAAACAGCAAGCCAGCACGATACTGCAATGTGATCGTGATACCAGGTGGCAAATCGTGTACCTGATTCCAGTACCCAAGTGCTATACTCTCGCTATATGGAATTTATTACAGAAACACTCACTACCACCTTCTACAGCGTCCCCGAATCAGTGCGCTATATTTTGATATTTTTCTCCTCGTTCATCGAGGGTGTGCCTGTTATTGGATCCTTGTTCCCCGGAGGCACGGTGGCACTCCTTATCGGAAGCCTTTCTGAAGGTGGTTTCGTGCAACCACTCGGAGCCGTTATCGTTGTCACGATTGGAACGTTCGCGGGAGACATGGTGGGCTTTGTGGTAGGTCGCCATTTCAAACACCATCCGTGGCTGAAAACATTTATTGAGAGTGAGAAAAATAAGAAAGGCTGGGATATCTTCGATAGACACCTCGCACTACTCGTCATTTTCGGAAAACTAATTCCTGTTGTTCGATCAACTCCATCAATCTTTGCTGCTATGCGCGGAATACGATTTCGCCGGTATGTATATTACAGCGCAATTGGTTCTATTCTCTGGGCATTCGCCGGCGTGTACGGAGGAAACGCTCTTGCAAAAGTGCTTGGAGGAAATGCGTCGTTGCTCCTTATTCTTGGATTACTTGTCGTATCAGGAATCGTATTCGCAATTCGACGAATCTATACAGGACACAAAAAACGGAAAGTGAACACTATCTCGTAACAACCGTTCTTGCGAGTTACTATGCATTATCGGATCTAGTACATTACGCAACCATACAAGCCATGCAACCATCTCATTAAGACATCTCAGCGCAAGGATATCTAGCCCACTAATTTATATTTGACAAAAATCTATATATATGTTAGTATCTTCCAAAATCAATACCTTTTTAATTACATGGCTAAAAAAGAAAGTATCCTGCGCAGTGCGCGCAAAAAACACGGAAGTGCCGTCTCTTTTCTCAAAAAATTTGAAGAAAAAACTGGACTAACAATCTATCAGTCAAACCTGGGTCAAATGGAACTGCGAAAATCCAAAGTGCCTAAAAAGTATCAGAAACCGCTCGCGGATTTTTTGGAACTCGACGACGAAGATCGCCCCAAATTTTTTCGCCAAGCAAACAAAAGGCTGAAACAACCGTCACTCCACGCAGCACACAAAACGCCGAGTGTGCGGAAATCAGTGCGCACACGTAGATCGAGTGTGCAATTGATTGCAGATGCAGCGCGTGAATATCGTGATGCGTCACTTGCGATGGAGAAAGCAGGAAAACGCCTTGATGCCCTGTTGAACAAAAAGTAGTAGGAAAAAGATGAGAAGGATAAGCCCCGAGCACATGCGCGGGGCTTTTTGTATGGAGTAGCGAGAACTACTCTATTCCAACTTCTATCAACCCAACAAACAATCCATTTCTAGATAAGAACGACAACAGCCACAGACATCACCAACATAAGAAGCGCTGGAACTGCGCGAATAAACGGATCGTGCACTTTTATATGCATTGAAACAGCGCCGAGCATAAGCACTACCAACACCGCAGCAGCAGGATAGACGAGAAAAGGAAGCCAGAGACCTGCAATCAAAGCTACCGCCACCGCAAGCTTCGCAGCACCCACCACATACACAGACCATGCAGGCAATCCATACGCAGAAAATTCATCTTTCATATTCATCGCGCCCTTTCCTCGGTATTGTGTGTGCTTGTTAAAACGCACGAGCCACACATTGATAAGTCCGAGTGCGAGAATGATTTGCAAAATAGATACGATATATATTTGTGTACTTTCTATCATAGATTTTTATTTATGTGTAATACACACAGTATACTGCAAAAATAAAAAAACGTTTACTGACTTTTCCTACAATCGCTCCATTATCTCATTTAGTTTCAGAAGAGATTAGCGAGAACGGTTCTAGATACCTTTAATTAAACAAGTGCAATAAGACGAATTGGCGACTCTGTCCCATCTTTAATCTTAATAGGCATAACACACACTTTTGCGCCTGTTGAGGGAAGTTGCTTTGCATTTGCAACATTTTCAATCAAATACTTCCCCGCCCCAAGAATCGCACGATGTACCGGAAATCCAGTTGCTCCAGTATCGGCTGAAAGTGTATCAATACCAAGACCGGCAATATCACGTTTTAAAAGAAGTTGCGCTGTGTCTTCGTGGATACTTGGAAAGATATGATTGTTGATATATTTTTCCGGCGTATCCCAATACTTGTCCCATCCGGTATAAAAAATCACCACACTATTCGGTTTAATTTCTCCGTGCTCTTTTTCAAACTTCTCAACGACTTCAGGCATGACGATATATGTTTCGTTAGCATCGGCGCTCACGTCAATCATCACACAATCAACAACTAAGTTTTCAAGTTTCAATTCATCAATCGTTTTTGCTCCCTCAAAACAATGAGCCGGCGCATCCATATGCGTTCCCATTCCGGCACGCATAGCTATATCTTGACTACGAAAAAAATCAGGACCAGTGCTGTCTTTGTAGTCACCATGGATATTTAAATGAAAACCACAATCGCCGTTCCAAGATGGGATAGTTTTAGAGAGGGTGTGAGTGAGGTCGATATATTTGCTCGCTTGATTCATGGCGGTAATTATACACTATTCAGAAAATGGTAGTTGGTCGCATTAAACCTTAATTAAAAACCATATATTCTCCTTCACTGACCACATCAACAACCCCATCCACAACAGTCACCGCCGACATATCATCAAGCGCATATATTTTCTCAGGAAATTCTTTCGCTATCTGTGTTAAGTATTCTTTATTTGCGTGTGGAAAATGGGATGAATTAAAATGTGGACGAATATAAAAATCTACAAACCCAAGTGCCTGCTCCTTGGTATACCCAAACGTTTCTGCGTAATATATTTTTTCATCTTTACTACACAGTGCGAGTGTTGGGTTTATTACCATAGATCCTGCGCTTATACCGGCATACACTTTGGTTTGTAATAATTCTGGAAGCACATCAGAAAGACCTGATTCATTCATACAGCAGAGTAGGTGTGACGTATTCCCTCCCATAAAAAATAATACGTCAGCATTTTCCAAGCGCGGAAGCCATACATTTTTTGGTAACGCAGAGATATCAACAATATCAATGCTCTTGAATTGTTGTTTTTGAAAATTATTCAGGTCATCTATAAACCATCCTTTGTTACCTTTTTCAACATTCATCGCCGTCGGAATAACTGCGAGACGTATTTCCGTGGCAGGTTTTCCGACCATAGTAAATAACGCCTGTGCTATAGAAGGATTCGAGAGACCGTTTGAGGTGAGAAGTAATTTCATATAGGACTATTCTAGCAAAGATTATTTTTATAGCTATTTTTTAGAATAATAAAATTTTCAATGCTGAAGCCACCACGATACACATGAAAAATACTTTCACCCACGCATCCCCTTTTTTAATTGCAACATGAGCACCAAGATATCCACCAATAAGCATTCCAATAAAGAGGAGTGCACCAATACGATAATCAACTATTCCGTTAATCATAAAAATAATAGTAGAGACAATAGAAAGAATGAAGGATGAAAAATATTCTGTGGCGTTTGCTTTAATAAACGGCAGACCAGAAAGAAAGATAACGTCGAGAATCATTATGGGACCAAGACCTCCGAAAAAACTTGAAATAATGGCAAACAAAAAATAGAAAAAATGACCAATTACTTTCTTTACGCGCGATGTTTGTATGTTCTGTACACCAAAATCTTTTTTAATAAAAAGAGTGGGAACAATTAACAACAGCAATATACCGGTAACTTTTTTCAAAATTTCTGTGTCGATGGTAAGCAAAATCTGTGAACCAACCAAACTCCCCAACACTCCAGCGACACACAGACCAAGAACAAATTTCCAAACAACTTTTCCTTCCCGTATATATTTATACAGACTCCCTATAGCAGACCCGAGGCCGCCAAATTTATTTGTAGCGAGTGCTGTTTGTGGAGGGACTCCAAGCGCAAAAAGAAGTGAAATGGAAACCAGACTTCCACCACCGCCAATAGCTCCGATAAAACCAGCAAGAAAAACAAGAATAAATT
>JACCDN010253420.1_pt1 | contig 13628 bp, 9 predicted proteins | sample 7441691 | NCBI WGS metagenome assembly JACCDN01 (sample SAMN15323439, study PRJNA562643) | freshwater metagenome | isolation source: river surface water | place: USA:Blue River Watershed | collected 2017-08-16 | reverse complement strand
GGTCAGCACCGCCTGAATGGTAGTGCGGTAGCGGTTGATGCTGGCTGGCTTTAAGGCTTTGTGGGTTTCGACCAGGACAGCATCACGGGACGCACCGCCACGATTGTGGACGCGGCCACGCCGTTGCAAAGCGTCTAGAGTGTCTTGGATGTCATCGCCATCGATTTCGTGCGCGATCTTGTCGCCTAAAAATTGCACGAACCACGCAATGCGTGTTCCCTGTTGCTTATCGCCGGCCGTATAACAGGCCATGTAACAATCAGCGAGTTCCTTCAGGGTAAAGGCTTGTCCCCTAGTCAGAGGGACGATTACAGCGTTTTGTACTGCTTCAGTGTTGTGTCGCATTTTTCGCTCCGGTCAAGATTGAATACCAAAAACATCTGGTGTCCTTCTTGCCGCCGCTTTTCACGCGCCACACAAGGGGTTGCATTTGCCAATTTTCGGAAGTGGGTCAGTGACTTACGACACTGACCCATTCTGAATTTTGGCTCCTCGACCTGGGCTCGAACCAGGGACCTACGGATTAACAGTCCGGCGCTCTACCGACTGAGCTATCGAGGAACAGCGGAGCGAATTATAGGGGAGTCGATTCCGGATAGCAAGTGTTTTTTGCCAACAACATGCCCGCGGCGGTAAAAATCGGTAACTCGTCGAGGGCCGTCGTATAACGGGGTGAGCGTCGTGAGCAGCTCATGTGCCAATCCGCGTTATCCTGATACCCCATAGAGGCCACACGGATACGGTCGCGTCCGAAACGTTGATTGATCCGATCCATCGCACGCATGAGTTGGTTGGCACCCGATCGGTCACTCGTTGAAAGTAGATCTGGCTGATAGCAAGTAGCTGCAACAATGCCACCGAGCACAATGCCTGCTTTTTTATAGCGGTGTTCCGAGCTGTAGATTTCATCCAAACCGACCAGCGTTGCGGCCACGATCTCTCGCGTGTCATCGGTCGGCTCATCCAGCACGACCATCGTGGCACGGGCCGCATCGGCCTCTGCCTCATTGAATCGGTTGCCGGTGATATAAACCTGTATGGAACCCGCCAGAGAACCGTCTTCACGTAGTCGCTCGGCAGCCCGCGTGGCAAAGGTCGACAGTGCTTCAACGAGATCGGTTTGCCGAGTGACGCCGCGACCGAAGGAACGGGAGGCAATAATCTGCTGGCGTGGCTTGGGTCTTGTTTCCAGATCGATACAGGGCTGCCCGGCTAATTCGGCCCGTGTACGTGTCACCGTGACAGAGAAGTTTTTACGCAGCATGGCTTCCGGTGCGTTCAGTAGATCGCCGACCGAGCGGATACCTTTGTCGCCTAGGGCACGAGCGGTGCGCCGGCCGATGCCCCAGACGCTGTTCACTGGCATATCCAGCATGTGCTTCTGGCGGCGCGGGGAGGTCAGGGAACTCAAATCACAAACACCAGAAGGTATCTGCTGATCTTTGGCCATCTGGTTGGCCAGCTTCGCCAGCGTTTTTGTTGTGCCCAGGCCTACGCAAACAGGCAGGCTCAAACATTGCCAGAGATGCTGCCGGATTTTAATGGCCTGATTCACGGCGCGCGCCGCATTGAAACTGCTGAAATCCAGAAAGCATTCATCGATGGAATAGACCTCCTGGCCATCCGCCATGTCACGCATGAGGCTCATGGCACGGTGACTCATGTCGGCATACAGCGCATAGTTAGAGGAGAGGGCGACGCCACCCAGTGCTTCGAATTCGCGCCGGATCTTGAAGTAGGGTGCCGCCATGGGGACACCGGCTGCCTTGGCTTCGGCCGAGCGAGACACGACGCAACCGTCATTATTGGATAGCACTACAACCGGCCGATGACGCAAAGACGGATTGAAGGCCTGTTCGCAACTGACGTAGAAGTTATTGCAATCAACCAGCGCCAGGCGGCGGCTGAAGGGTTGGCGCAGGCTCATGCAGGTTGCCCGGCGGGCCGTTTACGGCGGCCGCTGGCCCGGAGATCGTGAATCACGCGGATCACCACGCCCCAGATGCGGACTTCGTCCCCCTCGTGAATGGGAATCGGCGGGTAATCTGGATTGGCCGGCATCAGAAAATCCCCCTGCGTTTTTCGAACGAGGCGCTTGACCGTAAAAGAGCCATGCATATCGGCCACGACCACATCGTCATGCCGTGGGGTGAGCGAACGATCGATGATCATCAGATCACCATCTAGAATCCCCAGATCCTGCATGCTGTCGCCTTCAGCCCAGGCACAGAAGGTGCTGGCCCGGTTCTCAACCAGGGTGTTCAGATCCAGGCCGGGTTCGGCATGGTCATCGGCCGGACTGGGAAAACCGGCACGAACGCCCGCTGCAAAAACGGGGAGAGCACACAGGGGCGCATCCTGTGCCACCGGTTGCGGCTGCACCGAGGCCTCGGGATAGGTCGCTGACAGTAAAAACGCCCGTACAGATTCGATACGGCTGACCGGTACACGCATGGGGCGAGTTTCTTCTTTGAACATGGCTTTGCGACCAGCACCGACACGGCGGCCGCCATGATTTTTAACGGAGGTGTTCATGTGACGCATCTTGATTTTGTAACGGATCCAAGAATATCAAATAGCGGACAACGCTGACAAGCAATGGATGATCTGTCTGACGGTAGAATGACGCCATGTCATTGTTCAATCGCAATCGCCTGACCGCCTGGCGTCAATCTCTCGGACAAACCACCGCACGCTGGAAGCAACAACTTCAGCAAACCGATTGGTCGCATCTGGCCCGCACAGCACCAGGTCGTATGCGTGCTACCGCACGCCATCATGTTTCCGCCTTCAAGGCGCGCAGTCGTCGCGACCAATGGCTGATCGGCAGCGGGGCTTTCGTCCTGGTGCTGGCCGGTTTTGCGCTGATCGGTTATCTGAATGGAGATGGTAGCCCGCTGAAGCGGGGCAGGCCCCCCGTGCCCGTTGCCGTACAACCGGTCACTGAAGGCGCTTTCCCGATACTAGTGGATGGACTGGGAACGGTGACAGCCCGGCGTGAGGTAGTGATTCGTACTCGGCTTGATGGCCAACTGGACAAGGTGCTGTTCCATGAGGGCCAGATGGTCAAGGCTGGCGAATTGATTGCGGTCGTTGACCCGCGGGTTTACGAAGCCAAGGTGATGCAGGCCAAAGGTAAGCTGGCGCAGGATGAAGCTTTATTGCGCGATCATCGCATCAAGCTGAAACGCTATCAGACCCTGTACAAACAAGACTCGATTGCCCGTCAGGATCTGGATTCCCAGTCGGCACTGGTTCAGCAATTTGAAGGGGCGGTCGAAGCCGATAAAGGCGCACTGGAAGATGCCCAGACCCAGCTTTCCTACACCCAGATTACGGCACCTTTTGATGGTCGACTGGGTTTACGTAAAGTCGATGCCGGCAACATCGTTAAAACCAGTGATGCCAACGGTATTGTGACATTGACGCAGATACAGCCGATCGATGTGCTTTTTACAATCCCATCCGATCAGCTGCCCAGAATTCTGGCGCGCTTCAATGTAGGGGATGCCATGCCCGTATCGGCCTATGATCGTAATTTCAGAAATGTGATTGCGACGGGCGTACTGAAATCGATCGATAACGTGATTGATGCCACGACGGGCATGGTCAAGTTGAAGGCCGAATTTACGAACGAGGACAATGCGTTGTTTCCGAATCAGTTCGTGAACGCCCGACTCCTGGTGGAAGAGCGCGACCAGGCGATCATTGCACCGAGCAATGCAATTCTGCGGGGTAGCCAGGGTACCTATGTGTATGTGGTTGCGGCAGACCAGACCGTTACTGCCAAACCCGTCAAACTGGGTGGCGTGCAGGGCGGGCTGACCGAAATTCTGGAAGGGTTGACGCCCGGTGACTCGGTGGTTGTCGATGGTTTTGACAAGTTAAAGCCGGGCGCCAAGGTTAACGTCGTACAACGCCCGAACCGGTGAACCCCTCCCGTCTTTTCATTCTCCGGCCGGTAGCCACCTCACTATTGATGGTGGCGATCCTGCTGGTCGGCTTGATTGCCTACCGGCTGTTGCCAACTTCGGCATTGCCCGAGGTGGATTACCCGACGATCCAGGTCAATACCTTTTACCCCGGTGCCAGCCCGGAGGTCATGACCGGCTCAGTGACGGCCCCCCTGGAGCGGCAGTTCGGCCAGATGCCTGGCCTGGAGCAGATGACCTCGAGCAGTTCGACGGGCAGTTCCGTCATTGTCCTGCGCTTTACGCTGGAGATGGCGCTAGACGTCGCCGAGCAACAGGTACAGGCGGCCATCAATGCGGCAACCAACCTGCTGCCTAAAGACCTACCCACGCCACCAATCTACAGCAAGGTCAATCCGGCCGATGCACCGATTCTGACGCTGGCCATTACATCACCAACCCTGCCGGTCACTCGGCTGCATGATCTGGTCGAAACCCGCCTGGCCCAGAAAATCTCCCAGGTCAGCGGTGTTGGACTTGTTTCTTTGAGCGGCGGCCGTCGACCGGCGGTGCGGATTCAGGTCAACCCGACCGCGCTGGCGGCAATGAGTCTGAGTTTTGAAGATCTGCGCACGGCGATTGGCAACACCAACGTGAATGACCCTAAAGGCAGTTTTGATGGTGAACTGCGGGCCGTGACGATTGATGCCAATGATCAGTTGAAATCGGCCGAGGAATATCGCAACGTCATTATTGCGTGGCGCAACGGTGCACCGGTGCGTTTAAGCCAGGTTGCCGAGGTCGGGGAGGGTGCCGAGAACGCCTATCTCGCCGCCTGGGTCAACCGGCAACCCGCCGTCATCGTTAATGTGCAGCGCCAGCCAGGCGCCAATGTCATCGAGGTGGTCGACCGTATCAAAACCTTATTGCCCCAGCTACAGGCAAGTCTGCCCGCAGCCGCTGAACTGAAGGTGCTGACCGATCGCACCATTACCATCCGCGCTTCCATCGATGATGTCCGGTCTGAATTGATGCTGGCCATTGCGCTGGTGGTGATGGTGATCTACCTGTTTCTGCGCAGCATTCCGGCCACCATTATTCCTTCGGTGGCGGTGCCCCTGTCTTTGATCGGTACTTTCGCCGTCATGTACCTAGCCGGTTTTTCGATCAACAACCTCAGTCTGATGGCGTTAACGATTGCAACCGGCTTTGTCGTTGACGATGCGATTGTGATGATTGAAAACATCGCTCGTCACCGTGAGCTGGGAGAGTCACCGCTGGATGCTGCCCTCAAAGGGGCCCGTGAAATCGGCTTTACGATTATTTCACTGACCATCTCGCTGATCGCCGTGTTGATCCCACTGCTGTTTATGACGGATGTGGTCGGGCGATTGTTCCGTGAGTTTGCTATTACGCTGGCGGTAGCAATTCTGATTTCAGCCTTCGTTTCTCTGACGCTGACGCCCATGATGTGCGCCAAACTGCTCAAGGAGGACGAGCGACTCGTGAAACATGGTGCCTTCATGCGTTGGGTAGGCACGTCTTTCGACCGCCTGATTGACCACTATGAAGTGGCCTTGAATTGGGTGCTGGATCGCCAGAAACTGACTTTACAGGTTGCGATAGGTACATTGATCCTAACGGTGTTGTTATACATGACCATCCCCAAAGGGTTCTTCCCAGTGGAAGATACGGGGGTTATACAAGGGATCACGGAAGCGGATCAGACCGTTTCCTTCGAAGCCATGTCTGCACGACAGCAGGCTGTCGCCGATGCGATTTTGCAGGATCCGGCCGTGCATAGCCTGTCGTCGTTTATTGGCATTGATGGTGCTAATACAACGCTGAACAGCGGGCGTATTCAGATTAATCTGAAACCGATTGCCGAGCGGAATGATCGGGTTGAGGCCGTTATTCATCGGTTGCTCACACACACGCGGGATATCCCCGGTATCAGCCTGTTTTTACAACCGGTTCAGGATCTGACGATCGAAGACCGAGTCAGTAAGAATCGCTATCAATTTACCCTGGAAGGCCCGGATGAGGGCAGTGTGACGCAGACGACGCAGCGTCTGGTAGAGCGTTTGCGTCAATCACGTCGGCTGTCCGACGTAAGTAGTGACCTGCAAACACGCGGTTTGCAGGTCTATATCGATATCGATCGTGACACAGCGGGACGCTTGGGGGTTTCTGTTGATGCGATTGATAACGCCCTCTACAGTGCCTACGGTCAGCGTCTGATTTCAACGATCTATACCCAATCCAACCAATACCGGGTCGTACTGGAGGCCTCGCCGGCATTCAAGCTGGATCCCAAGTCGCTGCAGCAACTTTACGTCCCATCACTCAACGGTCAGCAGATTCCGATGAGTGTGCTGGCACAGATTCGGGAAGCCGAAACCACGCTGGCGACCAACCATTACAGCCAGTTTCCGGCAGCCACCATCTCTTTCAATCTGCCCCCCGGCGTATCCCTCGGCAATGCGGTGGATGCCGTGCGTGAGGCAGAAACTGAGATTGGTTTGCCGATGGGTGTCAGAAGTCATTTCCAGGGTGCGGCCAAAGCTTTTGAGTCATCCCTCAGCAGCACAGTGCTATTGATCCTGGCCGCTATTGTGACTATGTATATCGTGCTCGGCGTGCTCTATGAAAGTTATATCCACCCGATTACGATTCTTTCGACACTACCGTCAGCTGGGGTTGGCGCATTGCTCTCACTAATGCTGACGGGCAATGACCTAGGCATCATTGGCATCATTGGCATCATTCTACTGATTGGTATCGTTAAGAAAAATGCCATCATGATGATCGACTTTGCGCTCGATGCAGAACGCAGAGAAGGGCTGTTACCGCGGGATGCCATCCACAAGGCCTGCCTGCTGCGCTTTCGGCCGATTCTGATGACGACTATGGCGGCTTTGCTGGGTGCATTACCGCTGATGCTGGGTGGCGGCATCGGCAGCGAGCTGCGACAACCACTCGGCATCGCCATGGTTGGCGGCCTATTGTTGAGCCAGCTTCTGACGCTGTTCACAACACCGGTGATCTATTTGTATTTCGACCGCTTGGCGCAGCGCATCAAAGCACGTACCGGTTGGGATCTGAACGCAGCGCCGACCCCGGACGCCAACGGTAGCGAGCGGTTGTGAACTGGCTGCGACTCTTTGTCGAACGGCCGATTGCCACCACCCTGCTCGTGGTGGCAATCACCATTTCCGGCATCATCGGTTTTCTGCAACTGCCGGTTGCACCGCTGCCGCAGGTTGATTTTCCGACGATTTCGGTACGCGCCTCACTGGCGGGGGCCAGCCCGGAGACCATGGCATCGAGCATAGCGACGCCGCTTGAGCGTTCTTTAAGCCGCATTGCGGGTGTCACGGAAATGACCTCGATCAGTACTCAAGGCTCGACCAATATTACCCTGCAGTTTGATCTTGACCGCAACATCGACGGCGCGGCTCGCGATGTGCAGGCTGCCATTGTTGCGGCCCGGGCATTATTGCCGACTGGACTACCTTCAAACCCCACCTATCGAAAGGTGAATCCTGCCGATTCACCGATCATGGTCATGGCCCTGACCTCAGAAACGCTGACCGTGGACCAGATCTACGATGCGGCCGACTCGGTGCTGGCCCAGAAGCTGGCGCAGGTCAGTGGTATCGGTCAGGTCACTGTCGGCGGCAGTGCGCAACCGGCTGTTCGTGTCACGGTTGTACCGGCTGTCATACAAGCCATGGGGATCAGCACCGAAGATATCCGCAATGCGGTTCTCAAGGCGAATCTGAATCTCCCCAAGGGCACACTGGAGAACGAGCATCGTCAGTGGATCATCCAGGCCAATGACCAAGCAAAAACAGCTGCCGACTATAAACCGGTGATCGTCGTATGGCGTAATGGGGCACCTGTGCGCCTGGAAGATGTGGCCACCGTGAGTGATTCGGTTCAGGACATCCGCAATATCGGTCTAACCAACGGCAAGCGTTCGGTCATGCTCATCCTGTACAGGCAGCCGGGGGCCAATATTATCGAAACAGTTGCGCGCGTGAAGGCCATCATGCCGCAACTGGAGTCCGCCATTCCAGCCGGGATACGTATCCAGACCGTGATGGATCGGACGCCGACTATTCTGGCCTCGCTGAAGGAAGTGGAACGAACGCTGGTGTTGTCTGTGGCGCTGGTGATCCTGGCGGTGTACCTGTTTCTCAAGAACGGCAAGGCAACACTCATTCCCGGCATTGTGGTGCCGGTGTCACTGATCGGCACCTTCGGCGTGATGTATCTGTGCAATTACAGCCTGGATAATTTAAGCCTGATGGCGCTGACCATTGCAACGGGCTTTGTGGTCGATGATGCCATTGTCGTTCTGGAAAACATCAGTCGCCATCGCGAATCGGGCATGCCTCTGAGGCAGGCCGTCATTCAGGGGACGCGGGAAGTCAGTTTTACCGTCATCTCGATCAGCCTTTCGCTGATTGCCGTATTCCTACCGATCTTGCTCATGGGCGGTATTATCGGCCGGCTGTTCCGGGAATTTGCCGTCGTGCTTTCGATCGCCATTCTGATTTCGATGGTGATTTCGCTGACCGTGACACCCATGATGACGGATATCCTTCTACGGGAACATGCAGGCGCCGCAACTGCAGACCAAGTCATTGGCCGACCGCGTTTTGCACGCATATACGCCATGTACGAGTTCGTTGTCTGGATGCTTCAGAAATTACAGCGGGGCTTTACCTACGGTTTCGATAGAACCTATAACGCTTACGCTAAAACGATTGCCTGGGCGCTGGACCATCGCAAGCTGATGCTGGCGGGCTTGCTCGTTACAATCGGACTTAACTTTTATCTGTACAAGGTCGTTCCTAAAGGATTCTTTCCGCAGCAGGATACGGGCCGGATCATGGGCTTTATCCAGGCCGACCAGTCAGTGTCTTTCGGCACCATGAAAGACAAACTCGGCAAGTTTATCCAGATCATTCAGGATGATCCCGCGGTCGATAAGGTTTCCGGTTTTACCGGGGGCTCCCAACGTAATAGCGGTATCGTCTTTATCTCACTCAAACCCCTCAGGGAACGGGAATTATCAGCGGATGAAGTGGTTAACCGTTTGCGCCCCAAGTTGGGACGCGAACCGGGTGCGGGCTTGTTTCTGGTATCCATGCAGGATATCCGGATCGGTGGTCGTCCCTCGAATGCTCAGTACCAGTTTTCACTGCAGAGTGACGACATTGAGGAACTACGCGAATGGGAACCTAAAATCAGAGCGGCGTTGAGTAAGCTGCCCACACTGGCTGATGTGAATACCGACCAACAGGATCTGGGCCTGCAGACCCGTGTCGAGATCGACCGTGACGCGGCTTTCCGGCTTGGGGTAACACCCAAGATGATTGATGCCGCATTGAACAATCTATTCGGGCAACGTCAGGTTTCAATCATTTACAACCCATTGAACCAGTACCGCGTCGTTCTTGAAGCCGCGCCCGAATACACCGAATCACCACAAACGCTGGAAAGGATGATGTTGACGATCCCGGCAACGGCAACATCGCCTGCACGCCAGGTCGCATTGAGTAGCGTTGCACACATTGTTCCTGATAAAACCCCCCTCGCTGTTAACCATGAAGGGGCTTTTGTCGTATCGACCTTATCTTTCAATCTTCCCCTGGGCATTTCTCTTTCGCAAGCAACGGAAGCCATTCAGCAAACGTTGTTTGATCTGGGCGTTCCTGATTCAATCCGCGGCACCTTCTCCGGGAGTGCCAAAGCCTTCCAGGCTTCTTTGAAATCCCAGCCATTACTCATTCTCGCGGCGATTGTGGCGGTATATCTGGTGCTCGGGATGCTCTACGAAAGCCTGATCCATCCGCTAACCATTCTGTCGACGCTGCCATCGGCGGGTGTGGGGGCGTTACTCGCCATTCTACTGACAGGTACCGACTTCAATATCATTTCCCTGATTGGTGTGATTCTGCTGATTGGCATTGTTAAAAAGAACGCGATCATGATGATCGACTTTGCTATCTCAGCGCAGCGATCGGGTACGCAGGCACGAGAAGCCATTCATCAGGCCTGCCTGTTACGCTTCCGCCCGATTCTGATGACGACCTTTGCTGCACTGTTTGCAGCCATACCACTGGCCATTGGGCAGGGTGACGGCGCAGAATTACGCGTGCCACTGGGCGTCGCCATTGTCGGCGGCCTGATTTTAAGCCAGTTACTGACGCTCTATACAACACCGGTGGTATTTCTGGCGCTTGACCGTTTTACACGTCAGGGCAGGGCACAGCGGCAACAAGCTAGAATGACACTAGAGAACTCATCGACATGATTAGACTTTCACCGTTCCATCGCACACCGATCTGGTTGCTGATCATCAGCAGCTTGACGCTGCCCGGCTGCGCGGTCGGTCCGGATTATGTACGACCCGATGCACCTGTCTCCGCTGAGTTTAAACCCGCACCGGGCTGGAAGGTCGCCGCCCCCGAGGATGACATCAGCAAGGGCGAATGGTGGAAGATTTACCGTGACCCGGTGCTCAATGATCTGATGGCTCAGATTGAGCCGAATAACCAGAACATTGCGTTGTATGTTGCTCGTGTACGCCAAGCTCAGGCTCAGGCATCCAGCGCGTCGGCTGCTCGTTACCCAAGCCTGAGTTTTTCAGGGCAGGGCGGACGAACGGGTTCGGCAGGCTCAGGCAATCTCATCAACCCGGCCGATGGCACCATCGATAATGGCAGCATCAACAATGCCGTTAACTTCCAGCTCGGCTTGAGCTGGGACGCCGACATCTGGGGTAAATTACGCCGTAACGTCGAATCTAAAGATGCTACCTTTGTTGCCAGTGTCTCCGACCTGGAAAATGCCCGATTGTCGATGCAATCTCAATTGGCTCAATCGTACTTTATGGTACGGACTTATGATTCCCTAAAGGTTCTGTACAAAGACACCACTGAGCAAAACAAAAAGAGCGTCGACATTACACGAAATAATTTCGAAGTCGGCATTAAAGCCAAACAGGATCTGATTAACGCCACGATGCAGTATCGCTCTACAGAAGCGCGCATGGTAGCGGTGGAAGCAAACCGGGCCACACAGGAAGCGATCATCGCAACGCTGATCGGCAAGCCTGCCTCGGAATTCACCCTGACGTTCAACCCATTACCGGATCGGGCTAATCTGATGGTGCCTGTGGTACCTGCCGGACTCCCTGCGCAACTGCTGGAAAGACGTCCAGATATCGGGGCTGCCGAGCGACGTATGGCGGCCGCCAACGCGCAGATCGGTTATCAGAAAGCCGCTTACTTTCCGAGTCTGACACTCAATTCCTCCGGTTTGCCTGGAAATAACATCGGGTTTCAAGGCAGCTCTTTTAGCCAGCTTTTCACAGCGCCATTCCTGTTCTGGGGCCTTGGTCCGAACATCGCGATGACGGTTCTTGATTTCGGTACCCGTGCAGCCAATGTCGAGCAAGCGCGAGGTGCCTACGATGAAAGCGTTGCCACATACCGTCAAACGGTACTGACTGCCATTCAGGAAGTCGAGACGCAATTAGCGACCTTGCGTGTCAAAGAAAACGAGGCTGTCTCCCAGGATGAAGCTGCCGACATGGCAGATCGCGCTGTTGTCATCTCCTTGAATCGCTACAACGCGGGTATCGACAGCTATACGAATGTGGTGGTTGCCGTAAACCAGGCATTGAGCAATCGAGAGCGTTCCATACAAATCGCCAATGAGCGCCTCACAGCCAGTGTTCAACTCATTAAGGCCATTGGTGGCAGCTGGGATCAACCAAACTCTGGCATATCCAGCACTAAAATATCAGCGCCTGCGGAGCGACAACAGCAACAAAACGCTCAACAGCAACAGCCCAATCAGCGACCAGGCGGGTAAGGGCAGGCCGAAGAGTGGGGGAATCGGGTCGGAGCAGAGTCCCAGCGCAACAAAAACCTTGGGAAACCATTGAGCCGTTGGTAAGTTATTCAGAAAAATCTCAATGGGGTCACGGCCGCAGAGAATTTCCGGGTGGCTTAACACCCACAGATTACGAATGGCGGCTATAACTCCGGTCAGGCCGGCGAGCAATCCGCTAAATACCATCAACCAACGTATGGGCCTAAACGGTAAAATCATGGCAACCAATGCTGACAACCCCATGAATACAAAGGCATAACGCTGGATAATACACATGGTACAAGGCTGTAGGCCTTTGCCATGTTGCATGTAAAGCGCCACCAACAGGGCGCTTAAAGAAGCAGTGAACACCAACAGGTTCAACACCTGTGGCTTTATCTTCATGATATTGCAGTGATTTCTCATGATGCGAATTATAAGCGCCAAGCGACGAGTACTGATAGCAGATGCCTCAAATCCTCTACAACGATAACGGCTTACTAGTGGTTTGCAAGCCTGCTGGCTTGCTCTCGCAGCCGGGTCGCCGGCCAGAAAAATGGGATAGCGTCATTACACGCTTAAAACCTGTTTATCCTGATGCGGTTGTTGTGCATCGACTCGATGAACCCACCTCTGGCCTCATGATGCTGGCGCTCGGTCAGGCCATGAGCAGCGGACTTAGCAAAGCTTTCCGCGAGCGGCTCGTTCATAAGCGCTATGAAGCGATTGTGGATGGTCTGATCAAGGATGATCAGGGCAGCATTGATTTTCCACTGATTGCTGACTGGCCAAACCGACCCCGACAGAAGATCGACTTTGAAACAGGCAAACCTTCGTTGACACACTTTCAGGTGCTGGAGCGTAACGAAGAAGAAAACTGGACGCGGGTGGATCTGGAACCTTTTACCGGTCGATCACACCAGCTGCGCATGCACCTTATGGCACTTGGTCATGCCATTTTGGGAGATCCGCTGTACGCGACCCCGGAAGTATTGGCACGGGCACCACGTATGTACCTGCATGCACGGCATCTATCGTTTAACCATCCCATAACGGGAGAAGCCATGGTGTTTGATTCAGCCGTACCGTTTTGATCGTGCCAAGACACCTCCTGTCGCACACCGAATACACGCATAATGTTTATTATGTAAAGTACTAGATACAAGTAAAGGGAGACTTCCAATCTCCCTCTGGCCTTCTTCTACCAAAGCTGTTTAACGAGCTTCGTTAATACAGCTGAAGGTCATCGTAAACATACCCTGACGTTGTGTGGGCTCTTGAGGTTGGTCATAGCTCACGACTTTGACCTGTTGCTTGTTATCCGCACAGTAGTTCTTCGCTGCGTCTTTGATATCGTCAATAGCCGGATCAGGAATGTGTTCCGCGGCAGCTTGCGTTGGCTGACTTTTCTCGCTCACTGAATAAAGGTTGTCGCCAATCTTTGTAACGCCCGGCCCAGCACAGGCTGTTAATGCCAATGCCAGCAATATACCGGTACTGATTGATTTGCTCACTGTCCCTGCCCCTTAATGACCTGTTTTTGACTCTAGCAGTAAACCCCCAAAAGAAAAAGGCCAGTACCGAAGTACTGGCCTTTCTATTTGGAGCGGCAGAAGAGTCTCGAACTCTCGACCTATACCTTGGCAAGGTATCGCTCTACCAACTGAGCTACTGCCGCAAAAACTGCTTGCGAAATCCTGGAGGCGCGAGCCGGAGTCGAACCGACCTACACGGATTTGCAATCCGTAGACTAACCAAAGCAAATCAATCGGTTAGTAAACAATCGCTCCCGCACCTACCTACTTTTCTTACCTCTGAAAGCCT
>JACCDN010334414.1_pt1 | contig 13629 bp, 8 predicted proteins | sample 7441691 | NCBI WGS metagenome assembly JACCDN01 (sample SAMN15323439, study PRJNA562643) | freshwater metagenome | isolation source: river surface water | place: USA:Blue River Watershed | collected 2017-08-16 | reverse complement strand
TCGACTCCTGAGTTCTATCCACCAACCGCTCAATACTGCGCGGCGGCACATAACCATCACCTGCAGGATCCTCACTGGCAAACTGCGCAGATGGAGCCCAAGTCAAAAAGAATGCCCCCACAGCAAAAGGAGCAGCGATGATGGCTAGGTATGTGGAGAACTTATTAGATTCTTGTTTCATGGGTAGAAGATTACGGAGAGTGACTGACAAATTGACGCAACCCTATTCACCAAAGTGGTCAATAAATTTTCTATCCCAGTCATAGCTATCGAAATAGTCCTGAATACTCTCGACAACGCGATTCTGTAGCTCCTGCATCTCTTCTTCGCTCATTGATTCTCCAATATCGCTCGAAAACCTTCCCAGTCACAGGTTCTACACCTGATATCCGGATCGGTCCCATCGCCATTGATGCAACAACCACCGACGGCATACTTTTCGAAGTCAAAGATTTCAGGATCTGGCATCCCATAGACAATCTCCCGAAGAGTGCCAATTTTCGAACATCCAGGGCAGATCAATCTGCTGATTCTCCGTCCTCCTTTTGTGGCCATGCTGAAAGATTATGGGGCTGCACTGACAAATATGATGAAGATTGGCATCGGGACTTACTTTTGTCAGGATAGCCAGCTACCGTTTGGTCATGGCCAAGAATCGTTTAGCTTCATTTCTTAAGGGAGAGAAGAAAACTTTTGGCCAGATCGATAAAGCTGTTGCGCAAGCAACTAAAAAGGTCATCACGAAACCGAAGCCCAAGAAAGCCCCATTGCCCAAGAAAGAAAAAATCGAAGTTCTCCCGGAATACCTCGAAGTAAAAGAGTTACTAAGCGAATCTTTTCCCCTGATCTTAGTTACGGGGGGTGCGGGAACTGGAAAAAGTACCTTCATCCGCTGGTTGGATGGTGAGTACAAAGGTCAAACTTTAATTTGTGCTCCAACCGGAATCGCAGCACTAACTGTCCAGGGCAGCACAATTCATCGTCTATGCAAATTCCCGCCAAGCTGGATTGTTGATTCTGACATACAAAAGGATCCAAAATCCCTGGCTAAACATGCAAAAATTCTTATTGTCGATGAAATTTCTATGGTGAATGCAAATCTATTAGATTCAATAAATAAGTTTTTCCAACTTAATCGAGGAAACAAGAAGCCATTTGGGGGTATCAGTGTTGTCATGGTTGGTGACCTTTTCCAACTACCGCCCATAGTGACTGAATCAACCCGTGAACTTTTTGAGTCACTTTATGAGTCTCCAAAATTCTTTTCAGCAGATGCAATAACTCAATCTGAGTTTTATGCAATTGAACTCAAAAAAGCATTTCGCCAAGTTGATCAAGAATTTGTCGATCTTTTGGCAAAAATTCGGGAGGGAAGGAATTTAGCTACTGCCATAACTAAACTGAACAACTCTTGTAAAATTACCGATACTCCGTCGCCTGGAACAATTACTTTGTCGCCAAGGCACGCTGATATTGAGCGTGTAAACAGTGAGAGGCTTAAGAGACTTCCAGGAGAAGTCACAGTATTCGAAGGAGTATTAACTGGGAAGTTTAGCGAAAAGCAAGTTCCCGTCCCAAATAAGATTGAACTGAAAGTGGGAGCACAAGTAATGATCGCCAAGAATGGCAAGAATTATGTAAATGGGGATGTCGCCACAGTTACTGAGATTGTGAGGGATCGTGTGAAGGTAATGCTTACAGATAGAAAAGAAGTCGTTGAAGTTCCAATCTCAGTTTGGCAACAGTTTGAATACAAGTTTAATGAAGAGACCAATGAGATCGAGCGAGTTGTCTCAGGTAGTTACTCCCAATTGCCGGTTGTGCTTGCGTGGGCGATGACTATCCATAAGAGCCAAGGACTCACACTATCCAGTGTGCATCTAGATCTAGGAAAGGGTGCTTTTGAAACTGGCCAAACTTATGTAGCTCTCTCGCGATGTCGATCCTTAAAAACTCTTTCAATGGCGAGACTAATTAGAAGTGAAGATATTTTGGTCGATCCACAAGCAGTCGCCTTTTACAAAGAGATACGCTCGTGAGCTTCTATCTGATTGAAGATTTAGAGCAAGGGACTAGTGAGTGGCGTGCCTGGCGCAAAGGAGTTATTGGTGCGTCTGATGCTCCAAAGATTATGGGCGAAAACCCATGGGGTAGCAGGGAAAGTTTAATGAATGAAAAATTGGGTCTGGTGCCTGAGTTTAAAGGAAATTCAAAAACTAGGGAGGGGAATAGTTTAGAAGGGGATGCACGAGATTCTCTAGCGAAGAAATTCAAAATGAAGATACAACCAACAATAGTTCAAGATTCATCAGAACCTTTTTTGGCTGCTAGCCTCGACGGAATTTGCAACAAGTTAGAGAATATTTTTGAAATCAAAGCGGGCGTTAAAGCCTATGAGCACACACAGATTAATAGGAGTGTGCCCAGCTACTACATGGGTCAGCTTCAACATATGTTGATGGTCACCCAAATGGACTCTTTAACTTATGCAGTTTATCGACCAGGTGTGCCATTGTTAACTCTTCAAGTTAATCGAAACGAAAGCTACATAAAGCGCCTAAGGAAAAAAGAAAAGGAATTTGTTGAAGAACTCGCAGAAAATGGTCACGACGTGCAATTTCGATTTGTTGGCAGATTGGTTAGGTAAAAATGGCAGATTGGAAGAATGAAAAGACTAAGTTGGTAGCAGCCTGGATCATCAACACTCCAGAGGTTTACCGTTCGGCTCGTAAATTTGCCGTCGAGAATCCTTCTGCTCCAATTCTTTACCGTGCCTGGCTCAAGGCTGAAGGAATGGAAGAAGTTGTGACCCCTGAGGGGATTTCTGTGCAGGATCCAGAGCTTCATTTTGGCGAGCTCAGCAATTTTCTCTGGTCTTTAACGGTTTAATTAGCATGTTTGAATCCACTAGAGCGAGGTATTCCATTGTCTAAACAAGAGATGTCCGTAAACCAGCTCGTAGCAAATATCGAAAAGGGTTACATCCAGAAGCCTGAAATGCAGCGTGAGTATGTCTGGAAAGCGACTAGGGTTCGCGATCTACTGGACTCTCTTTATCGTGGCTATCCATCCGGCACTATACTTTTGTGGCAAACCGATACAGATGCTCCAACATCTGAATTTGCGATATCTACGGAAAAGAATTACACCAGTCGTCCCTTGCTTCTACTTGATGGTCAACAGCGACTAACTTCCTTGTCGAGCGTAATTCGTGGGGAGCCGATTTTTGTCCGTGAAAGAAGAAAGCTAAGGCAAATTGAAATCCTATTTAATCTGGAACATCCCGATGAGCTTGTAACAATCACAGAGATTGACGATGCGCCTGAGGTGAGCTTTCAATCTTCTATGGATGATGACCTCGATGATGATGAAGAGGAGACAATTCAAGATCGTCTAAATCAATTTACTTTCATTGTTTCCACTCCACAACTTGCAAATTCACCAAAGTGGGTGAATGTAAGTGACGTTTTTGCAAGCCATAGCGATGCGGAATTTCTAAAGAAGGCTGGCGTAGTTTCGCTGGATGACCCGTTATATACGCGATATTCAGAAAGATTGAAGAAACTTAGACAAATTCGAGAATACTCATATCGATTAGACGTACTCGAACCAACACTTTCCTATGAAGAGGTCACCGAAATTTTCATACGAGTGAACTCTCTCGGCGTGAAACTTCGTAGTTCAGATCTAGCACTGGCCCAGATAACTGCGAAGTGGAGAAACTCTCTTGTCTTATTTCAGGAATTTCAATCTGAAGTTCATGAACAGCGTGGACTTTTTTTTGACCTAGGTTTTTTTGTTAAGAGTCTCGTGATATCAGCGACTGGCCAATCTAAGTTCAAAACTTTGGGATCACTTAGCAAGGAAGAGCTTGAGGCCGGATGGGAGCTCGCAAAGAAGAACATCACTTTCGCCTTGAACTTCGTAAATAGCAATCTGAAAATTGATTCACTCGCCCTGCTATCTTCTCCATTTATTATTCATACGATCGCCTATTGGGGAGAGAGGAACAGTGGCAAGGTTTCACAAGCGGAATCAACCGCCATGCGGCGTTGGGCACTGATCGCAAATACAAAGTCGTATTATTCAAGCTCAGCAGAATCAAAGTTGGATGCTGACCTTCTTACTTTGAGGTCCGGATCAGGCGCTGACAGCTTACTTGCGCGCTTGGAGGCTCAACTTGGTCGCCTTGATGTAACTGAGGCAGAAATGGTAGGTAAGACTGTAAGTAGCGGATATTTCAAAGCGATGTTCATCGCATTCCGTGAGGATGGCGCGAAGGATTGGTATAGCAAGCTCGAGATCTCAGTAAAGCATCGTGGAAATGAAGACAAGTTGCAGTTTCACCACATCTATCCAAAAGCGTTTCTCAAGGATAATTATCCTGATCTACGTCGTAACCAGGTGAATGACATTTCTAATTTAGCTTTTATTGGGGGTAAGACAAATAGGGAGATCAGTGCAAAGCCTCCTGCTGAGTACTTAAAGAAGATTATTGATAGCAAAGATGTGGAACTTTTGAATCTTCAGGCGATTCCAACAGAAGGTGAGATTCTTGATGAATATTCATACGATGACTTTCTTATCAAGCGTAGAAAGATAATTGTTAAGCGAATTAATCAATTACTAAGTTGATTTTCTAATTCGTTATGTGGGATCTAGAGGAAGAGCATGCTCTTCGCGACAACTTAATTGAGAAGGTTATTTCAAAGGCGAATGACGGAGATGGCATGCTGTCTCGCTCGGAACTCGGACGTTTCGAATATGCAGGTCAAACCATTCGGCTAATAGATCAATACGGTGGAATTTGGAATCCAGGGGGATCCTGGCCCTTAGGCGAAGAACTTCGAGCGACACTTTCGATCAATACAACAAAGTCGGGCAAGTACGAGGACCAAGAAGTTTCGGGTGGGCTCTGGCGATACGACTATCAGGCGGGTGGAACGGCGGGCAAGAATACCAAGATGCGCAAAGCAATGGAGCTTCAGCTTCCACTCATCTGGTTTGTTCAGCAAGATTCTGGTCGCTATGTTCCATACAGAGTTTTCATCATCAGCGATTATCCTGATGAGGGTTACTGCTTGATCGCACCTGATCTTTCTCTTGCAACCGCCTCTCGATCCGAGTCACTCATCGAACGTCGCTATGCAGAACGAATAATGAAACAGCGACTCCATCAACCTGCTTTTCGTGCCCGAGTTATCAGTGCCTATGAGACAAAGTGTGCAATCTGCCGTCTCGGCCATGGTCGCTTATTGGATGCAGCGCACATAACTCCAGATAGTGATGAAACTTCATCGACTTCAGTCACAAATGGTTTGAGTCTCTGCAAAATCCACCACACTGCCTATGACATAAATATTGTTGGAATCGATACCGACTACACAGTCCACATTCGCCAGGACATTTTGGATGAAACAGATGGCCCTATGTTGGAGCATGGAATCAAGGAAATGGACAAGACCAAGCTTTGGGTGCCATCAACTCCGGGAGAGAAGCCAGATCCAGCTCGGCTTGAGGTTAGATTCAAGGAATTTGTGCTTCAAGGCGAGAAGTAATGGCAATTAATAAGAATGACCGTCATTTAGTCCAGGATTTTCCAGGAAATGTCAGCCTCTCTAAGTATGTTTAGCGCATGTCTCTAGACCAAGGACTCCTAAAAGGAACCCAATCCCGAGAGTGGATTATTGCTAAGCCACCAACTGGAGCGACCCCACAGTGGGTGTACACAGGTCGCGATGAATCTGGACTCGGCCCGATCTATGTCGCACTGGCTTCAATTTCAGCACCCCCATCTCGAGAAACTATGCGATCTCTTCACGCCGCATACAAAGGCAAATCGAATATCCAATTAGTAGTTGGCGCAGTTCTCGGGAACCAGGTTTGGATTTTTGGGCCGGATGAGAAAACCGAAGTAACAGAGCCTCTCGCTCTGGATCAGGGGTGCCGACAACTTCAGTCCGCTTTGGATGAACCAGATGCAATCGCTGCATACACCCGTCTCGGCCAATTTCGCAGATCGCTCGATACAACTTCTTTGGTTGGAGTCACAAACAGTGGATTATTTGCCAGCTATCACATTCGTGAAAACGTACCAAAGAGAAATGATTGGAAAGAATCCTGCGAGAAGGCAAAACCACTTTTAGCTCTTCGTAATGAACACCTAATCAAAGCCCTTGGCTTCAAGTCTGAAAAGACAGCAGGAAATGCCTTGTTGCTTACAACCGGAACGCCTCAATCAAAGGCAGTCGCAATTTTGCTCGATGAAACTGAACAGTTTGATGCAACGAGTGCTCGACATACTGGAATCTCTCCAGTCGCTTTTGGCTTAAACGTCGCTGCACGCCAAGGTGTCGCGTGGTTGTTCGTATTAAGAAAAGATCAGATAAGAATTTATCCGGCTAAAGATGGTGTTGGTGTAGGCCAGAAGGGCCAGGTTGAAACCTACTTAGAAATAGATCTTGCTGCAATTGACTCTGAACGAGCTGGCCTTGTCACTCTTATCTTTTCTGCCGAAGCATTAGAGCCAAATGGTACGGCGATCGATTTACTTCAAGGATCACAGCTATTTGCTTCTCAACTTGGCTCACGCCTTCGTGAACGAATTTACGAACATGTTGTACCTCAACTTTCTAAATCAGTGGCCGAACACCTACGAGATCAAGGTACGCACCTTGATTCAGAAGGCCTCTCTCTTGCTTATCGATTAACGCTTAGAATTCTTTTTAGACTTCTTTTCCAGGCATATGCCGAAGACCGCGGCCTTCTTCCTGCTGGACGCAATGAAGGTTACGACGCGAATAGTCTGAAAACTATTGCAAAACGAATCATTGAAACACCGGCTGAAAAATTTGGTAAATCTAAAACTCTTTGGTTTGATCTAGTGCAAGTTTGGAATGCAATTGATGAAGGAAATGAAACTTGGAATGTCCCTGCGTATAACGGAGGTCTATTTGGTACTGATCCTGAAATACATACAGAGGGTGCGCAAATAGAAAAACTAGGTATCCAAGATGACATTCTTGGTCCGGTCCTCCAACACTTACTCATTGATATTTCTGAAGATAATGTTCCAGGACCAGTTGATTTCCGATCCTTAAGTGTTCGTGAGTTTGGAACAATTTACGAAGGACTTCTTGAATCTAGCCTTTCAGTTGCGACTCAAGATCTAACGGTTGATTCAAAAGGAGCCTGGGTTCCCGCACTAAAAACTGATCAAGTTCTCTCTGCAACTGGTGATGTGTATTTCCATTCAGCTTCCGGTGAACGAAAAGCTACAGGTTCATATTTCACTCCTAGCGTCGTTGTTGACCACCTCATTGACCGATCACTCGATCCAGCTTTAGATGCTCACCTAAAGAGAATAAAGAAGCACCTAGATGCGGGTGATGAGGCAGCAGCATCACGCGACTTCTTTGACTTCCGTGTAGCTGACCTAGCTATGGGTTCGGGACACTTCCTTGTTGCAGCTGTTGATCGAATAGAAGCGAAGATGCGTACATTTTTGGCGGAGAAAGAAACACAAGTTCCAGGCATTAATGCAGAGTTACATCGATTAGCCCAAGCGGCCAAAGTCGCACTTGGAAAAGATGAATCTGCGATAGGTGAAATCGAACCTTCCGCGCTCTTGCGAAGGCAAATAGCCCGACGTTGCATTTATGGCCTAGATATCAATCCACTCGCGGTAGAGCTTTCAAGATTGGCGATTTGGATTCACACTTTCGTACCTGGCTTACCAATGTCCAGCTTGGATCATGGACTTGTTTGTTCCAATAGCCTTACAGGAATTGGAACAATTGATGAGGCTTTACAAGCTCTCCAGCCTGATATTCCTGTGGAACCGTTGAAAAAGGGACATGCGCGCTTAGTATCAGTTTTTGAAAGTGTCATCACTGACAATCTCGAACAGGCAAAAGAATTATTAATTGAAGTCGCAAATTCAGACGAAGCAAAGAAGTCAGAAGTTAAGGCGGCTTCGATTATTTCTAAGAAAGCAATTATGGCAGCCGAACCTAGCCGCGAAATGTTTAATGCCGCAGTTGCCGCAAGACTCGGAATATTCAATCCCAGAACTATTTTCGATGAGTTGTCACTAACGAAGATTGGCAGGAGCGATGAAGTAGTTAATGCCGTATCTAGTCTGATGCCTGCGCATTTACCATTTTTATTTCCTGAAGTTTTTCTAAGAGAAGATCCAGGTTTCGATGTATTAATTGGAAATCCTCCATGGGAAATAATGCACATTGAAGAAAATGTTTGGTGGGGAATGCATCTACCCGGGTACCGTGCGTTGCCAAAGAAAGAGCAAATTGGGGTTCTCGGCAAATTTAGGAGTGCGCGGCCAGACCTAGAAAAACTATACGCACAGGACATCAAATCGATAGATCGAGCACGAAGGGTTATCCAGGCAGGGCCATTTCCAGGACTAGGATCTGGGCACATTGATCTATATCAGGCGTTCGCTTGGAGAAATTGGCAATTGCTCAGACGCACCGGTTTAGCGGCGATGGTCTTGCCCCGTGTGGCTCTTTCTGGCTCAGGACTTCAAGAGTGGCGGAAAACAATTCTTTCTCAGGGCCACTTTGTAGACATCGCAACCTGCATAAATACCGGGGGGTGGATGTTTCAAGGCGTCGACGGGCGCTATTCGGTTGCTCTAACTGTGTTTGGCAAGAACCACTCATCATCAATTGAATTTTCAGGACCTTTTGCATCAGCAAATGATTTGGTCGCTAATCGAGATAAAAACATAACTGTAAACTCCTCCAAGTTCATGGAATGGTCCGGAACGGCGGCATTCCCTTTGATACCTAATCGCGAAGCACTAGATGTGTTTGAGCAGTTGAGGAAATCACCAAAGTTTATGGAAACACGATCCGATTGGGATTTTAGACCTGTTCAAGGTGACTTAAATGCAACCACTGCCAAAAAATATTTCGATTTTAATTTAGAAAACACGAAAGGGACTCTCCCTGTTTTAGGCGGATCTTCACTAAATATTTATAATCCAGATTTTGGCCCTCCGTTTGCAGTGGCTAATGAAAAGATCATCCGGCAGCATCTTCTGGAAAAATTTCAAAGTGCTAGCTCAAAGGTGTCTTCCGCATATTTCGGAACAACTTGGAAAGATTCGATGAAACTGCCTATCGATTCGCCTAGAATTTCATTTCGGAATGTAACCAATCAGACAAATACGAGGACTGCGATTGTTTGCCTTCTCCCTCCTTCTGTAATTGCAACTCATGGCATTCCGGTATTAGTTCGATCCGCTGGAGACGAGAAATCGGAAGCATTCCTTTTAGGCGTAATGAGTTCACGAATCTTCGATTGGTACGCAAGACGTTGGGTAGAACTAAATTTCACTTTTGAGCTTCTTAATCACATGCCTATTCCAATTTATCAAAATAATGATAAACGTGCACAGAAATTGATAAAGAATACAGCACACCTAGCTGCGGTAGATTCTCGATATAAGCTTTGGGCAGAATCATGTGGGGTACTGGAAATTCAGCAACTCAATTTAGAGTCTCGAGAAGAATTAATCATTGAAAATGATGCACTAACGGCTCATTTGTATTCTCTTTCAAGGGAACAAACCGCAACTATTTTTAAGACTTTTCACAATAATTGGAATTTCTCTGATCAGTTGGATAAGACACTGGCTTACTTCGATAAGTGGGAGACATAAATGTCCAACGACGAATCACTGCCGATGTTTGCGAGTAACCGCCCAGATAAGAATCTAACGGTAGCCGCGGAGTTGAACAAACTCTTCGGACTTATGCGCGAAAAATTACGCGACACCCCAGATATAGCAATTGCAACAGCGTTTCTCAATCCGTCTGGTTTCAATTTGATTGCTGATGAATTGGAACAAGCGCCGTACGTGCGTTTACTTTTGGGCGCTGAGCCAGAACAAGAAGTTATTCGAGCAATCAGTGATTCTGATGCAGATCGCAATGTTCGGTTGGCCGATGCGTTGAATCGGCATACAGATTGGATGATTGCGGAACGGGACGCACTTGGATTTACACGAGAAGCATCGACGCAAGCACTGCGATTAGTTGCATGGCTTAAGCAGGTCGATAGTGACGCCAAACCACGTGTTGAAGTTCGTAGATTCACAAAGGGTTTCTTACACGGGAAAGCATTCATCTCCGAAGATTCAGCGCTTCCTGCAGTGTTGGCTGGTTCAAGTAATTTTACTTTAGCGGGATTAAGTTTGAATGCCGAGTTGAATTTGGGTTATGGTGCAGGAGATCAGGTTCACGGCAATTTAGTTCGCGAGTGGTTTGAGCATTACTGGGAGCAAAGCGAAGAGTTTGATTTGGTTAAAATTTATGAAGAGCAATGGAATGATCATTCTCCTTGGACGGTGTTCATGCGAATGCTTCACGAGCTCTATGGCAACGACCTTGATGATTTCGCACCACGTAAGTTGCAATTAGCTTTAACGCAATTCCAAAGTGATGGAGTGGCTAGAGCAATTCGCCTACTAGACACTTTGGGCGGCGTCCTAATAGCTGACGAAGTTGGACTTGGAAAGACATATGTCGCTGGTGAACTTATCGCACGAGCTGCAAAGGAAAATCGCCAGGGTGTGCTAATCGTTTGCCCTGCTTCGCTTAAAACTGGAATGTGGGAGCCGTTTTTAAAGAATCATGATTTCTCTCGAAGAGTTGAAGTTTTCTCGTATGAAGAGATTCGTAACCGTATGGATGTGGAGCATGAAGGCCATGAAGAATTTACGAGACGTATGGATGATTTTGCGCTGGTTGTAATCGATGAGGCGCATAACTTAAGAAATGCAGGAGCACAAAGAAGCTCAGCAATTGATCGCGCAATTCTCGCGGGAAGCACCCCGAAAAAAGTTGTCCTATTGACTGCGACACCGGTGAATAACAGTCTTTCAGACTTGGAAACACTCATTAAGTATTTTGTGCGTGATGATGCCCAATTTGCTGGTGAAAACATTCCGAGCATTAAGAATTACATAAAGAAGGCCCAGGATCTAGATCCAGAAAGATTAACCCCTGAACACCTCTTTACATTGATGGATCAAGTGGCGGTTAGGCGCACACGAAAGTTTGTTAAGGATAATTATCCTGGTCAAGAAATTGACGGACCAAACGGTCAGAAAATGACAGTTGAGTTTCCAACACCAAAGGTTTACCGGATTGATTACGCACACGAGGATGTTGGTGATGAGCTTATTTCTCGTGTTGTCTATGCGTTGGATTTGCCAGAGGATACGCCTTTGGTCGCTAGATACACCGAAAAGCGAAATGATCCAGGTCGTTTGATTCTTGCTCGGTATACATCGAGTGCGTATTTATTGAGTGGAGAAATTGAAAAGTTTCAGGTTTCTAACGCAGGACTTCTGAGGTCTGCACTCCTAAAGAGACTAGAAAGTAGTCCGCAGGCACTTAGTGCGACGTTAACCAAACTTGTGAATGCTCATAGAGGATTTTTGGACGCACTGAATCAAGGCAAAGTCTTGACTGGTGAAGCGCTGCGAGAGTGGACTTCTTCGGAGGCCGAAACTTTGGATGAGTTCTTGGAAGGCTTGAGCGAGACTGGTCAAGAAGATGTAGAGCTTGCCTCCTTATATGAGACTGAGGTGCTCAAGGAAGATGTTGCATCAGATCTTCAGCTTCTTACTGAATTGCAAGAACTTGCGATAAAAGCAGCCAAGTTCAGCGATCTCAAGGTGAAATCATTAATCGATGAACTGACAAATATTGCAACGAGTGCCCGCAAGGCGGATGCAAGAGGAGTGCCCTCAGGGGATCGAAGAAAAGTAATCGTCTTTTCATCATTTGCTGACACGATCGTGGATATTCACACTAAGGTTTCTGAGGCAATTGAAAAAGCAGGAAAGAACCCTCTTGCGGATTACAAAGGTCGCTTAGCTGAGCCTGTTATGGGTGTCGGTCTATCTACCAAAATGCATGGAACTTCAGGAGGAGTTGATCAAGATCGACGCAGTCGAATGATTTCTGAATTTGCTCCAGAGACAGCTGGCTCGCTAAAAGTTGATGGAACACCGATGAGTCCAGACAACTTTGATATTTTGTTGACTACGGATGTTTTGTCCGAAGGTGTAAACCTTCAACAAGCAGGGCGAATTATTAATTATGACCTTCCATGGAACCCAATGCGCATAGTTCAGCGACACGGTCGTGTTGACCGTATCGGCAGTAAGCATGACACCGTGCAAATGGGACTCTTTTTCCCAAGCGCTCACTTGGACGAACTTCTTCGTCTTGAGGAAACTTTGGAAAGAAAGCTAGCCCAAGCAGAGGCTGCAGTTGGCGCTGGAGTAGTACTTCCTGGCAGAGAACCGGGCAAGCAGGTAATTTTTGCAGACACGAAAGAACAAATCGATCAGCTTTACAACGAGAATCCTGAGTTATTGGAATCTCGTGGAAGTAGCGCCGCACTATCAGGTGAAGAGTATAGAAGGCGACTTTCTCTTGAAATGAAAGATCCTTTCACTCGTCATGATGTAGAGAATCTTCCATATGGTTCAGGAAGTGGTTTTGAAAATCCTAGAATCAGAACCAATGGGTATGTTTTCTGCGTAAAAATTGGAACTCATGAAAAACCTTGGTTTAGATTTGTTCCTGTTGATGAAAATTGGAATCTTTATGTCGAAGACGGTAAGGCAATAGTCAATGACGACATGCTTGCATCGTTGGTAGCAGCCGATCCAGTGTCACAATCAGCGCCTCGCTGGATGACACCTGAAGTTTATGATCATGCCTTTGATGCCTGGTCTGTAGCTAGAAGAAGCGTATTTACAGACTGGTCTTTCTTAACTGATCCAATTAATTTAAAACCAGACTCTCCAAAATCATTCCGAGATGCATCAGCTTTGGTTTTTCAATCTGGTGAATTCTTGAGCGCTGAAGACCGCCGAGAACTGATTGGAAAGTTAAATGCCGTGCCTTCCAAGAAAGTTGAAAGAGCAGTTCGTACAGCCCTTTCTCTTGCAGGGACTGAGAAGGAAAGAATTCTTGCCGTAAAGGAAGAAATTGAAGCCGCCGGAATTCAAAAACCTGAGCCGCCTACTCCTCTTCAGATTGTGTCGGAAAATCAAGTTAAACTTGTAACTTGGATGGCAGTGAAAGGTAATTTGGGTTAAGCAACCCAATAGACACTCTCTCCATCCCTCTCCAATATTCCGTACTCGATCATGTATCTGCGTAATGCAGCGGTGTCTGGGTGGAACTTGGCGATGATCTCGTTGAGTTGCTTCTCGAGGTACTTGGTATCGGGGGAGAGCTCGGAGGCGATGTGGCGCAGGACTGCGAGCTTCTTGTTGAGCTTTACGGGAATGCTGATGAGGGTGCCATCGGGGCGGAAGAACTGGTCAATCTTTTCTGACATATGGAAAGTCTCGTACTTCGCGGTCACTGAATCAACCTTGTAGGAGTAATTCTGGTTCTGCGGAGGAATCTGTAATTCAGGAGATCTCTGCGTGGCTGATACCTGCTAGCCTTTACTTATGGCTACTAAGGTAAAGACTAAGACTCCCAAGGCAACTCGGCGTGGAAGAACATCCACAAGCCGGCTTAGCACCAAGAATCAATTGACACTGCCTGTCGATATTGTGCGTGAAGCGGA
>JACCDN010405281.1_pt1 | contig 13632 bp, 13 predicted proteins | sample 7441691 | NCBI WGS metagenome assembly JACCDN01 (sample SAMN15323439, study PRJNA562643) | freshwater metagenome | isolation source: river surface water | place: USA:Blue River Watershed | collected 2017-08-16 | reverse complement strand
TTTTGGCTAAAATAAGATGTTTTTTATTGAAAAATACTCTTGACAAATGTTAAAAAATGTGGTATTATGTCATGTTTTAGCTAAAAGAAAGTTTTTTCGCTAAGTTTTGCTAGGCAAAGTTAATGCGAGAATGTTTTCTCGACCTCACCCCAAAACTAGGCATGGTGCTTGGTAATGGGGAAGGAGGTTTGTGCATTGAAACCCAAAAGTAAAAGGAGGCTGTAAAGATGTTGACGAATGTGGCATTGGCTTTGGTTCCCTCGGTGCAGGCGGAGCAGCCGGCTCCGTTGACGGTCGCCCAAAAGATTCAGATGAAGCTCGAGGCGCTCATGCAGCAGCGCACCCAGTCCCTCCGCAAGGAGGTGGAGACCTATCTGGGCACGCAGCAGAAGGCGCAGGAGAGTCTCGTGGAACTCCGCGAGCGCAAGGCTGGTTACACTTCGCAGATTGCGGCGGGTGCCGCCTATGTCGAGGCCCTGCGTGCCAACGCGGATGAGGATCAGGACCTCATCGATATGTGCGACGAGGCGGAGGCAGAGTTGGGCGAGCTGCGGACGACAGATGCCTGCTTGACGGCTACGATCGCCGAGCTGGAGGCGCACATTGCCCTCACCGAGCGCACCATCGAGGCCAAGCAGGCCGAGATTGTGCAGACGGAGCAGAAGCTCCGTGCCGCGCTTCAGCCCAAGCCGGTCGAGCAGCCGGAGCCGGAGCGGTTCTTGGTCCCGGCGGCGTTGCCGACGGCGGGTGTGAAGTTGGCGCCCGTCGCCGACGTGAAGGCCGGTCTGGCCATCGCGCTGGCGAACAAGTCGTCCGCCGAGCAGGCGCAGAAGCCCGCCCAGCCGCAGTGGCCGGGGGATTTGCCCCCCAAGGAGCTCAACTACCGGGTGGAAAGGCTGATCACGATGCTCACCAATGTGGTGGGCGCCCGGGATACTCGGCTCAGCGCCGAGGAAATCGGTCAGGTGGCGAGCTATTGTTTCTTTGCCGCGATGTATTCGGCAAGAAACGGTCTCGTGACTTTCACCGATACCGCTCGCGTCGAGCGTTTGCTTGATGGCCATGAGGTGCCAGAGGGCTTCGAGCCCCTGGTGGTCCGGGACACCGGAGACAAGGAGGAGTTGACCGGAAGAAAGATCTTTGTTTGTTCCGCGCCGGCGGGCATTCCGTGCTGCTCGCACGAGAAGACTGCCGAGCTGCGGTACATGGTGCATGGCACCACCGTCTACCGAGTCTGCCGCAACTTCGGCACTATCGCTCGGGCAGTGGTGGAACAGATCCTCAACGAAAACGGGAAGTTCATGCTCAGCACCGAGTCCGAAAGCCACGCTCAGCGGTTCGTGGAGCAGAATGCTCCGTACGTGCCCAAGAAGGTGGTGGGTCGCAAGGTGGTGGAGCGAGACATGGCGGGGCGGGTTGTCGGCGACACCGGCAAAACCGCCAAGGATCGGGAGAAGAAAATGCTTCGCAAGGCCGAGAATGACCGCATCGCGCGCGAGGAAGCGGAGCAGCGTCGTCTTGCGCGTGAGCGAAAGGAAAAGGAGGACGCCGCCAAAGCCCAGACCAAGGGCAAGGGCAAGGGAGGCAAGAACAAGTAGTTCATTCATCGAGGCGAGAGAATCGGTAGCCTCGTAAAATAAAAGATTCTAATCGCCAAGAATAGAAATTCGCTGGGGGAACCACCAAATAGGTGGACACAGTCGAAGGGGATCTATTCTTGGCAGTTCGTTTAAACTTTGGTGGTTTTCACAAAAGTTTCAGTGAACTGAAAAAAAAAGAAGGAGAGTGATCATATGGTGAAGCGTACGATCGCTTTTTTTCTCGCTGTGTTTGCCGGTCTCTTTTTTGACCTAACAATCCCTCCCCGTAAAGTTTTGGCCAAGTTTTTGGCCAACAAAGTGTGGGGGGCGGAGCTTCCCAAGGAAGAAGTGGACGAAGAGGACCAAGTAGAGTGCGATAAGCAGTGCGAAGAAAGGATTGGGGAGTTGCGCACGAAGCAACGGCAGATCACAGATTTGTCGTTTATGCTGAGCAAACAACCCTTTCCGCACGCTTGGCACCACGAAATGCCGCGGAGCCAAAGAACGCCGGTTCGGTTGGGAAATGATATTACTAAAAACCCGCCACGCCGTCTTTCGCCAAAGCAAGCTGCAGAAGCCATAATGGCAGTTATCGCGAATCTTCCCGAGCCACCACCACTGGGAGAAAGGACTGATGAAGAGGCGATCGCTTGGGATAACATAACGCAAGTGCGCTCTGGCGCCATGTTAATTCTTGAGGATCGACGCCCCGGCTCGAGCTCACTCCCAGTGATGTTTACGAAGAAGTCAAAACATCACCATACAAAAAGGTAACTCTCACTTTCACCGGAGGGAGCTTACCTGTGCAACAAACTATATTTGTTGTAAAGGCAAAAAAACAATCCAGACTTAGTCGGGATTGTTTTTTATTTTAACCTAGAAATATTTTGTTTCCTTTTTGTGCAACTAATTTTTCTTTCAACAATTGTTCGATAATAGTTTGTAGGCGTTGTGGTTCGGTAGTAGGGAAGTGGGTTTTTAAACCAGCCAAAGAAATAAAAGCATTTTGGGTTAAAACTTTAATAAGCGCCCCACGAATTTGTCTGTCTGAGCCAGCAAATTTAGACTGTGTAACATGGTGAGCGCTTTTTTTGCTGGGGTTAGGAAAATGTTTTTTTAGGTATACCCCATAATCCATTAAGGCGAAATACCATTCGCGTGGATTTTTTTGATCTAGTGTTTGAGCAATGAGTGGTAATAACTGGTTATCGGTAATGGCTTTTTTTCTTGGAAAAAAATAATGAATAAAAACAGAACGGATGTTGGTCTCGATAAATACGGTTGGGATATTAAAAGCAAAAGCACAAATTGAGCCAACAGTATTCGGTCCGATTCCTTTTAAATTTTGAATGATGAGCGGGTCTTTGGGAAATCTTCCACCAAAGTCTTGGGTCACTTTTCTTGCTATTTCATGTAGGTATAAAGCCCGGCGATTATAGCCCATTCCTTGCCATAGGGTTAAAACATCTTTCAAAGAAGCAGTTGCGAGTGTTTTGAAATTGGGAAATGTTTTAATAAATTCCTGGTACTTTGTTTTTACGCGCTCTACCTGTGTTTGCTGGAGCATGATTTCCGAAACAACAATTTTGTACGGGTCAGTAGTATTTCGCCAGGCAAAGTCACGACAGTTAGTTTTGAAAAAAGTGTAAATAGTTTTTTGGAATTTTTTAATAGTAAGTGGGGAGAGTGTTTTTGGCATAGTTATTCAAATACTTCTTCTTTTTTCATTCCTTTTAAACCTTTGCGACTCTGAAAATAATTTTTTATTATGATAACGAGGTACGCTATAAATAATCCGCCCGCTCCGATAATGGCAAAAATTCGGTTCGAATCATCGGTGGGTGTAAGGAAAAATGCTAGTATCATGGCCAGCTCCATCAGTAGTAAGCTAAAGGTATAGGTAATAAGCTTGGCACGAAATTCCCAGTTTACCCCAACTAAATGTTTGTTTTTTTGATAAAGTAGATCTTGAATATTTTCCGTAACATAAAAAAGGGTTCCTAGCCACAGAATTTCCAAGATAGTTTTAATTAGGTCGCTAAACCAGTTCAGTCGGCTTATAAGGTAGGCAAACGCAAAGTATAGTACGGTACTAAGTACTAGTATTCCTAAATTGCGAGCAATTTCTTGTGAGTATTTTTTCATAATTATTTAAATATTTCTTCTTTTTCAAGACCGTCCATTTTTTCGATTTTTTTATGCTTGCGTGTTGAATTTATTATATCCATTAGCGTAAACCATACCATTATAAACAATAATCCGATTAATTTAGACTTGGGGGGAACACTGGAAAAGATCCAGGCAATTCCGATTAGCCCGTTAATTAAATAAGATATAATTTTTGTCCATAAATTCAAATCAATTTTTGATTCAGTCGGCGCTTCATCTTGCAGCAATGCTCGCCTCATCAATCCAATAAGAAAAAAATACTGTATAAAATAAAGTAATTCAGGAGAATATTTAAAAGTGCTTTCAACTTTAATAATAAATTCAAGAGTATAAAAAAACACAAATGATAATAGTGTGTTTATCATGGTGTATAACGTTAGAAAGCCAGCTAATTTGTCAGGTCTATAGTATGTATGGGCAAATGTTCTCATATTATTCTAAAATTAATTTTTTTAGTTCTTCTTTATAAAACAAGGCAATATTTCTTTCGATAAACTCCTTGAGGATTTCTTTGCCAAGTGGGGTCAAAAAATAGTACTTCCTTTCCGGCCCCTTGTTCCCTGTTTGGTTCTCAAAATCCACCATTTCTAAATCGTAGAATTTTCTGAGCGATCGATATAAGCTTTGTTCTTCGCAGGTAAAAGTTTTGTTTGTAGATTTTTCAATAAAGTCCTTTATCTCCTCCACATACCGAGACTTAGTTTTGAGAGACAAAAGAATCCAGAGCGTAAGCTGGCCCCTTTTATAGACATCTTCCCAGGCAGTTAAAAGCTTTTGTTTATAGAGTGGGGCATCCATAGTTTTAAGTAGTATGCAAGTAGTATAGTACCAATACGTTATTGCGTCAACATCATTTTTAAAACATCTTTAAAAGGCCTCCACACCATTGACAAAAATTGATTTTGAGCTAATACTATTTAATTAGCTCTTTATTACAATCTACTAAAATTAGCTAAAAATGAGAAGGGTTTTTGGGTCATTTTTTGTAAGTGACACAGAAACTCTTCTCATAAGAGGGGAGACCCTGGCCTCGGGTAGGGGCAAATGACTTTTGGGCTTTTAGCCTAAGAGGAGACCAGTAATGGCACCGAAAACGAAGGTTAAGTACGGGAAATTGACGTTGAATCAGATAGGGGCTCTGGTGAACAGGGTGGGGGGCATGGCGGGTGTTGAGGACGTGCTGAGTCATCGAAAGCGGGTCGTCCTCGAGGACGTCATTCGCCTGCTGTTCGACAAGAATGGCCGCGGCATTCCATTCCCAGAAATGGAGGGTGGAGTGGTTGACCAAAGGCCATCCCTCACTCTTGCTAAGCCCGGGCTCGATTATTTGGGCCGTCACGCGCGGCTCCAAGAGTTCTATGGCAAGGATGCGAGATTTGTTTCGGCTGCTGAGTTTGAAGATCGTTGTGGGGCGGCCATCAAGCGTATGGCCGACAATTCGGAGACTGAGAACCTGCTAAAAGGGCCCTATTTCCCGTTCGTCATGCCACAGCTTCGGGGTGATCTGGGTACGCTCCTCGATGACACGATGGTGCCGGCGATGGAGCGTTCGTACCTGGCGCAATTCCCTGGGCGAAAGCTCTTGTACAAGCAGAACGTGGGGGCGTTGGCTGGAGGAGTAGAGGTTGTTGCGGGTACGCGACAGGAGCGGTTGGTTGAAGCGATGAACCAGGGGCCTGTAGTGGGAATCTACTTTCCTTGCTTGCGCGGATTCTCCGTGGTGGCCGATGCCGAGTTCATGGCGGTCTCCCCAGAGACGTTGATCCTGGCTGGTATGGAAGTGCCGGTCATTGTCACTGCCTACCCAGAAATGGTGGGGGGCTGCTATGACACGCCTTGCCTCGACATGGCGTCGCTTCGCTTGCGTGGTTCCGAGCAGTCGATCTGCTTTTGGGCCGGCCACACCGAAGCGCACATGGAGCGCCGCATATTGCCCGAGGAAGGCGATGCTGAGTGCTGGGGCGGAATCACTTTCCTCGCGTAGGTTAACGAGGTTTTAACTTTTTTCTCGGGGCTCCTCGATTCAAGATCTTGATCTTGGATTCAAGCGCCCCATAGTATCAACGGAGTCGTGCACGGCACAGCAATGTGTTTCGCACGGCTCCGTTTTGTGTTTTTAAAGTATATTTGGCCCCAATAGTTTGTTGTGCGCACGCAAAGAAGAATGATTGGTTAGCTTTGTCCACACTCTATCCCCATTAGTAATTTGATTTTTATTTTGTTTTACGATCTAGGTACTCTTTTTTTGCTTGTGAACACAACATGTTGTGGTTAAATCTGTGGATAAAACACTACATGTAGTTTTTTTTATATGCTATAGTCAGAAAACCCTAAGGGTAATTTATTCTTTAACCACCATGCTTGTATGATGTCGAGTATCCAAAAGATTCTTAAACGGGATAAAACGGTAGCAGATTTTAACCCCGACAAAATTGCAACAGCGATTCAGAAAGCTTTTGTAGAAGTGCGTAATAATTTTGAAAAAGGGAAAGTGGATGAAATTGCATTGTTGGTTATAAAAGATTTAGAACGTCTGTTTGTTGATTCCACTCCGATGGTAGAGCATGTGCAAGATGCGGTTGAAAGAGAGTTAATGCAACAAGGATACTTTGATGTAGCAAAAGCCTATATTTTATATCGTTATGAACATTCTAAGCAGCGCGAAGAAAAGAAAAAAGAAGTTTTAGAAAAAATCGAGCAAAATACGCTAATGGTTACCAAACGATCTGGTAAAAAAGAAGCTTTTTCTTTTGAAAAATTAAGCAGATCTTTTTTGTTTGCTGTGCATGGTTATGAAAACATTGTGAATACAGAAGTGGTTTTAAACCAATGCCGCTCCGAGTTATATGAGGGAATAAAAACGAGTGATATTTCTCGCGCACTTATTATGACTGTGCGAGCAATGATTGAGCAGGATCCTGCCTATTCAAAAATTGCCGCACGACTGCTTTTGTTTATTAACTACAAAACCGCACTCGGACCAGACCGCGTTGATTTTACCTCGTTAGAGACCGCATATCGTCAAGCGTTTGTAAGAAATATCAAGCATGGGGTAGAAATTGAACGACTTGATCCAAAATTACTTACCTTTGATCTTGAGAAACTCAGCAAAGCACTTGTTATTGAGCGTGATGATCTTTTTGTGTATTTGGGACTTCAAACTTTATATGACAGATATTTTTTAACAGATTTTGAAACAAAACAGGTTTTGGAAACACCACAAATGTTTTGGATGCGTATCGCCATGGGTACAGCTTTGCGAGAAAAACAGTACAAGCATGAATGGACCGTTAAGTTTTATGACATTATGTCCAAATTGCTTTATACACCTTCAACCCCAACATTGTTTCATGCAGGAACACACAAGCCGCAACTTAGTTCTTGTTATTTAAACACTGTTTCCGATTCACTTGATAATATTTTTAAAACCTACTCCGATAATGCTCAGTTATCGAAATGGTCCGGAGGGATTGGTACAGACTGGACCAATATTCGTGGCACAGGTTCCTTTATTAAAGGAACAGGAGTAGAAAGCCAAGGGGTAATTCCATTTTTAAAAATTGCTAATGATGTAACGGTTGCAATTAACCGCAGCGGCCGAAGACGTGGAGCTGCCTGTGTATATTTAGAAACCTGGCACTATGATATTGAAGACTTTTTAGAATTAAGAAAAAACACTGGAGACGAACGACGTCGAACCCATGACATGGATACTGCCAACTGGATTCCAGATTTATTTATGAAGCGTGTGCGTGAAGATGGGGAGTGGACGCTGTTTTCTCCTGATGAAGTACCGGAGCTACATCATTTGTATGGAAAGAGATTTGAAAGAAAATATGCTCATTATGAAAAAAGTGCTGATGAAGGAAAAATAGTATTGTTCAAAAAAATAAAAGCTCGTGATTTATGGAAAAAAATGTTAGCCATGTTGTTTGAAACTGGACATCCATGGATAACATTTAAAGATCCAAGCAATGTTCGTTCTCCTCAAGATCATGTTGGTGTTATTCATAATTCCAATCTTTGTACCGAGATTACCTTGAATACTTCTGAAGAAGAAACAGCCGTATGTAACTTGGGTTCATTAAATTTTGCCAAATTTATTACCGACGGAAAATTCGATGAAAATTTAGTTGGTGAAACTGTAGAGATTGCCATGCGAATGCTTGATAATGTTATTGATATTAACTACTACCCAACAGAAGACGCAAGACGATCAAATATGAGGCATCGCCCTGTGGGCTTGGGTTTACGTGGTTTTCAGGACGCACTTTATATGCTTGGAATTGATTTTGATTCGGAAGCTTGTGTGGAGTTTGCTGATTATAGTATGGAAGTAGTTTCTTACTTCACCATTTTTTCTTCAGCAAAATTGGCTGCAGAACGTGGATACTACGAAAGTTTTAGAGGCTCAAAATGGGATCGAGGAATTTTGCCACAAGACACTATTGCGCTTTTGGAAGAAGAGCGTGGCGGAAGAGTTGAGGTAAATAAAATTAGTCGTCTAGATTGGACGCCGGTTCGAGAAGCAATTAAAGAACATGGTATGCGTAATTCAAATTGTTTAGCTGTTGCTCCAACTGCCACCACTGCAAACATAGTAGGTTGTATTCCAACTGTAGAGCCAATTTACAAAAATTTATACGTGAAATCAAATCAGGCCGGAGATTTTATCGTCATCAATCCTTATCTAGTTGAAGATTTAAAGAAATTGAATTTGTGGGATTTTGAAATGTTGGGAAAGATAAAATATCATGATGGTAGCATTGCTCAAATTACTGAGATTCCTGAAGCGATGAGAAATAAATACAAAGAAGTTTTTGAAATAAATCCAAAATGGATTATTAAATCAGCAGCTTATCGCGGCAAATGGATTGATCAGAGCCAGTCTATAAACATTTATTTCCGTGGAACTTCTGGAAAAGAATTGAGTGAGGTGTATATGTATGCATGGGAACTTGGTTTGAAAACCACCTATTATTTACGCACCCTTGCGGTTTCGCAAGTGGAAAAATCTACTGTTGATACCAAACAATTTGGCAGTACACATCTTAGGAAAAACAATGCCGCTCCAGCCGAAATTCCTGAAGCCACAGAAATAACAGTAGAATCAGTTACAGTTAAGGCTTGTAAAATTACCGATCCAAGTTGTGAATCATGTCAGTCGTAGTAGTTATTTTTCCCTTCATTATTTTTTAGTTATTTAGTACTGTTTTAATTGTATGGTTCTGATAAAAACTTCAGAAAAAGTAGATATTAACAAGCGCAGGGTAATAAATGGTGCAGATGCTGATGTTATACAGTTGTATCCCATGCGACACAAATTTGCATGGGAGGCATACAATACGGGTAATGCCAATCACTGGCTACCTACTGAAATTAGTATGCAAAAGGATATTGAGCAGTGGAAATCGCCAACTTTCTTGAACGAAGATGAGCGAAAAGCCCTAAAAACCGTGCTTGGGTTTTTCACTACCGCTGATTCAATTGCCGCTAACAATATTGTTTTAGCTTTTTATCGTCACATCACTTCTCCAGAGTGTCGAATGTACTTACTTAGGCAGGGTTATGAAGAAGCTATTCACACCCACGCTTATCAATACATTGTAGAAAGCTTGGGGCTTGATGAGGGAGAAATTTTTAACATGTATCGAGAGGTAGATGCAATTTATAACAAAGACGAATTTATTTTAAGCTTTAACGATGGAATTTTTAATCCACAGTTTAAAACCGGAACATTTGAAAGTGATCAAAAATTCTTAGAAAACATGATTGTGTTTTCAGTTATCCTTGAAGGAATTTTCTTCTACAGTTCTTTTGCAGTTATGTTTGGCTTTCAAAGACTTAATAAAATGATTGGTTCTGTTGAGCAAATTCAATATATCATGAGAGACGAATCGCAGCATTTAAATTTTGGTATCAACATGGTGAATGCTATTAAAGAAGAACAACCAGAGCTCTGGACGAAAGAGTTCCAAAATCATATACTAGAGCTAGTCAAAAAAGCCGTGGTCTTGGAATTCACATTTGCACAAGAAGTGTTTCCTAAAGGTATCTTTGGAATGAATGCTGAAGGGTTTCAAAAATATATTGAGCATATTGCTGACAGAAGATTATCAAGAATAGGGTTGCCTGAATATTATGGAACTGCCAATCCTTTTCCTTGGATGTCTGAGGCCGTTGATTTGAGTAAGGAAAAGAATTTTTTTGAAACACGTGTTACTGAATATCAAGTAGGAGGAGCATTAGACTGGTAAATTATTCCCCTTTCGGAGAGGGCAGGAGAATATAAAAAAGAGGGGCATAAATTCTTGCTTAACTAAGCAAGAATTTTTGTTTTTATCTTGACCAAACCCTTTATTTTTGATAGGGTTTTGAAGGAGGTAGAACCATGAATTTCTTAAGATTATGCCTTTGCGTTCTGGTTTTGCTGTTTGGAAGTTCGGTGCGGGTAGAGGCAAAAAAGCCCCGGCGAATCTTTCAGCAGCAACATGTGAGTTGCACATTGTTTTGGGACAAAGATGGTGGAGGATATGTAAAAATAAGAAGCTTGAAAGTTCACAAAATAACCGTTCGTTGTCAGAATGCGACGTTTTACTACCGTTGCAAAAGAGTAGAAGAAGCGGCCTTTGAAGTTTTGACCCCACATTTTGAGTTAGAAGAAAGTTGCGCGGAGTCTGAAGAGCTCTCTGTTTGGGAAAAATTGAACTTGGCTTGGTCGGTTTCTGCCGATAATGCGCCCGATGAGACTACGGAATTCCCTCCAAAAATGGTTTTACCAAGCAGTGTTCAACTACGTTTTTATTGTGATTTGTAAAAATATAACCCAACTCTTCCTAACCCCGAAGAGTTTTGCTATTTGTATTGACGAATAAAGTGGGGTTTGTTATTCTATGGCTACCTTACGCCGCGGTAGCTCAGTGGTAGAGCGAAGGCCTGAAGAGCCTTGCGTCGTCAGTTCGATCCTGACCCGCGGCACCAGTTTTTAAAAAGGTGAAAAACAACTTAATTCGGGGTATGGCTCAATTGGCTAGAGCATCTGGTTTGGGACCAGAGGATTGTGGGTTCAAGTCCCACTACCCCGACAAAACAAGATTTTTCAAATTCAATACGTTTTTAGAACTCCGATCCAACTTCGTTTCTGCGAAATTCGGAAAGATTTTTCTAAAAAACAAAGGACCCTGCAGAGATGTTAAGTGAAATAATATTTTTTTTATTTATATGAAACTCTATCACGGTTCTCCAAACAATTTTTCGGAGGTAAGAAAAAGTCAAGCACAACAGGGTGAAGGCTTGGATGTACCTAAAGATGAGCTTTTAGATGCTATTTACCTTACTACAAAGTTTGAATTTGCTCTCGCTGTTGCCGCAATGCCTGAAGGAGCTGCAAATATTGATGATATTACTCACACGATAGAATTTGAGAGTCCTCAATTATTTGACCCAGAGAAAGAAGTTTATGTATATGAATTTGAGAGTTCATTGATACCACCTGAAAATTTAAAATTTGTTGATGATTTGCAATATGCTGTGGTGGGTTTAAATGAACTTAGGCCGGAAAGACAAACTCGTCACAAAGCAGGCGATGTGTCAAAATATTACGAACTCAAAAACTGGAAACCAGAAAATCGAGAAATGCACCCTGGTTTTAGGTTAAGCTAAACAAAAAAATTTTTACTTTACCTCTTAACAATTCATATCCAACGCCGAGTTTTGTTCAAATAATGGCGACTGCGTAAAAACAAAGGTTAAACCTTTGTTTTTTGATTTATAAAAAGTGGTGAAATTATATCCTTCCTAGGGAAAAATCAAAAAATAAATCGACGGTTGTTTTTGTTTATTATTGATAGATTTTCTAGGGGTTAAAATTGATAAATCAAGAGCTAAAGCGGCTAATTTTAGCCACAAAATACCATTGACAAGATCACTATTTTGCGGTACTATTTTTAGTTCTTTTCTAATCCTTTTTTATCGGTTACTCTAGCCTTTGTGTGAAGGTTAAAACAACCGATAGAACAAAGGAGGTTGTCCATGATCATGTCCTCGCTGCACGAAAAATATAAGTTGATGGTAGCCAAAGCAATGCGTAAAGCTGCGTCTAGGGCTCGAAGACCAGACGTATGCTGTCCAAGAGGAACTAGGATGCGGCGTTGGTTGTGCTCGTCGAAAGCGCTGTTGTGCTTTGGGTCAAGCGTATTTTGCTCTGGGCTAAGTGCGCTTGTGATAACGATGCTAAAACCGTCACCCCTTCCTTTTGGCGCACGAGTGTTGATGTGTGCGCCAGAGACATGGTGTCGGATGCGCACACGCTCTTCCTCGTTGATCGGCCGCCCTTCGTTTTGGGTGCCAGACATATAGATGTGAGCTGGAATGCCTAGTTGGCTAGCCAGATTCAGAGCATATGCTCTGCTCGGCAAATCAAGTTCGGCTGGCCCGATATGAATGTGCGAGCCGCCTGGAAAAGGACCTTTTTTAGTCATGCGCTTCTCCCTTTGTGTGGGTTATTAAAGTAGCGGTTATTTGTCTCAAACCAAACTAACAATCTGAGAGCAAACACCAGAATATATAGCATATATCGTGCTTTGTCAATGGTGGTGTTTTCTATCATCTATCTGTTTTAAATATCCATGTTTTTTGCATAAGAGCTATTTTTTCTTTATACTTACCTAGTATTTTATAGTAAATTTTTATACATATGCCTGAAACAATGTCTTTCGAATATGCCGCACACTTCGAGAGTGATGTGTTAAAAGAGTTGGGTAAAGAAAGTTTTCGACTTGAATTATATAAATATATAACTGGTGTTTTAGTAAAATTGAAGCTAGGACATCGAGAAACTATCCCTGTTTTAGCCGAAGATATAACACAAGAAACGCTTTTAAAAGCGCTTAAAAATGTCGATCAACTCAGAGATGGAGCAAAATGTGTTTCTTGGACAAGAACAATAGCGGAAAATTTAGTGACTGATCATCTCAGAAGAAAGTGGAGAAAACAAGTTGATCTTCAAGCAAATACTGAGTTTGCTGAGGACAATAATGCCTCTGATGAGTTATATGAAAATAACCAACAGTTTGAAAATGCAAAACCATTTATTGCACAACTTTCTCCAGATCACCAGGAAGCCCTACTTCTTTTTTTGGAAGGTTATACATATCCGGAGATGGAGGAAAAATTAGGTGTTGCTGCCGGAACTCTAAAGAGCCGGGTTCATGAGGCGCGTAAACAAATCAAAGAATTGATTGCTAAAAAAGACAAAAACGTTTAGTACCTTCAAATCAATTATGCCCGTAAAAGATGAATAATTTTCCACAAAAGTTTTAAGAGAATGATGAGCATAATTACCCAAAACCACCAAGTTCCTACTAGATAAATTGTGGCTGCAAGTAGCCAGCTAAGAAGCTGTTTGTAAGAAGGAATTTTTTCTTGGGGAATTTTAAACCAAGTATTTTTTTGTTCAACTTGTTTGGCAGCGTCTGCTAAAAGCGGCACCGGCTGGTGGTTATTCTTGGCTTTATTTTCTTCGTCCAAAATTTCTTTTTGTTTTTTTAATGTTTCTATAAGCCCTCCTGTAACGCTGGTGATAAAATTTTTGGTTTCTGTACTAGTTTTGTTGATAATTGTTTTGGAAGATGAAGAAAAATTTGAATCAGAGGTAGATGTATTTTTAATTCTCGTTTGAGCATCGGATGAAGCGGTAAGAGTTTGTGGGTCGTTTTGTGTGATGGAAGAAGTGGTGTTTGAGTTAGTATTCTCCGGAGTTGATGGAGAAGGTATTTTTGGGGTAGAATTTTTTTGTTCAATGGTAGAGGTCTGTGACCGTATGGGTACAGGTTCTACACCGCTTTCCACCTTAGAAATTTTGGTGTTGGTAAACACTTCATAT
>JACCDN010384999.1_pt1 | contig 13632 bp, 16 predicted proteins | sample 7441691 | NCBI WGS metagenome assembly JACCDN01 (sample SAMN15323439, study PRJNA562643) | freshwater metagenome | isolation source: river surface water | place: USA:Blue River Watershed | collected 2017-08-16 | reverse complement strand
TCGTTGGCGAGGCTTTAATCAATCAGAGCTACTAGCGAGCGCCGTAGCACACAGCTCTGATCTAGCGATCGACCTTGATCATTTTGTTAAAACTCAACACACCATCGCCCAAGCCAAACTCAGTCTAGACAAGCGTCTAGAGTTATCCGACCAAGTCTTTGCTTGGCATGCTAGCTCACTGGCAGGCCAAACCATTATCATCATTGACGACGTCATCAGTACTGGCCGCACTCTCAGTGCAGCCAGCCAAGCACTTAAACGAGCTGGTGCCGAGCAAGTTTGGGCGCTAGTACTTGCTCGTGGCGATTAAAAAACAAGCCGGAAAATCCGACTTGTTTTTTTGATCATCCACCACTTAACAAGGAGAGAAGCTCTTTAAAGACTCTAAGCCTTTTTGAGATAGGCTAGCCAATAATTACGTTTGTAACTCTGTCCGCCAAAACGGGCATAATTAGTCTTTAGCTCTAGGCGCTGAATCTCAAAGTATGGCGAGTAGAGAGCTATGAAATCTTCACGAGCAAAGACTCGCTCGGTTAAGTTCATGGCTTTGTTGATATAGGTATCTCGTTCTTTGCCGGGGGATAGCTTCAGTAGTTGCTTAGCGTTCTTGTCGCCATCCTTGGCTAGGGTCCGGACAAAGAAGTGTCCACCAACTTTCAAGACTCGAGCAGTCTCAGCTAGATAAATTGTTCGCTCGGCTTCAGTTAGCGAGTTAGATGACATCACATCTAGGATGAGATCGATGCTCGCATCAGCTAGCCCTAGTGGCGCGCCAAAATTAGCAACTTTGTACTGAGCTTTTATTTCTAGATCACGAGCTCGTTCCTTGGCTATTGCTACAGCGCTTGGTGATAATTCGAGACCCAGAACATCACTACCGAGTTCAGCTAGATAATTGGCATTGCGACCAGTGCCAGAACCAAGATCAAGCACTTTTAAACTGCTCAAATCAACCGCTTCTTTGCGTCTCAAGAACTTCAAAAAATCCTTAGTATCGGTTTGCGGTTCGGCTTTGCGAGTAATCAAAAGGGGATTTTGGTATTCTTTTTCCCAGGCTTGGCTTTGGGCCATATTAGGAGTTGTAAGGAGGTTGCCACTTGTGCAAAGGCTTAAACTCGCCGCCAAAGATGCCCATATCAATCGTAGCAGTTAGTACTGCACGCATACATTGGTAGTCATGTTCAAAGTCGTGAGTACCGGCCATCCATTGGATATCATCGACACCGTCATTACCTTCGAGGTCCAACATTTCGTTGATTTCTTGAGGCTTAAACCACTTGATTTGGTCAACTTCTTCTTCTTGGAACTTGAGATTTTCCATCGGACCATCGTAGACAGTCAAAAAGTCACGGACCCAGATGCGAGCACCTTCCTTTTTGCTAGTGCGCCAAGGGATCAATTGAAAGGCATTGATCTTAATGCCGATTTCTTCTTGCAATTCCTTCATGGCACTGATTTTAAAAGATTCACCCTCAGTTACATGGCCACCAAAGTGAGTAGACCAAGCGCCAGGCAAGCGCTCTTTATTCTTGGAGCGTTGATGACAAAGGATTTCACCAGCTGAGTTTAGGACAAAGATATTGGTCGTGCGACACCAGAGGTGTTTTTCAAAAAGTTCTTTGCGAGAAACGTGTTCGCCAGTCGGCTCTCCAGTTTCTGAGTCCACGATTTGGAGCATTTCTTGATCGTACATAATGATTTTGTAATTAACTCATCAAGGCTTCTTTGGGTTAAAGATTATTGAAAAGATTGCTTTTATTTAATTATAACTAGTAAATTAAACATTATTTTTAAATAATTGTCAATCCGCTAACCCTGTTATTTTTGCAGTGAGTATAGTAGACTAAAATCCTAATTAGACTAGTAAATACAAGTCCATGGATCCCAATATCTATCAAAAATCCCTCGACCTTCATAAGCAAAATCACGGCAAATTAGCTGTCGCAAGCAAGCTCAGATTAGATTCTAAAGAAGTCCTGTCTTTGGCCTACAGTCCGGGTGTCGCCGAAGTCTCTCGAGAAATCGCTCGTGATCCTAGTCTCGCTCGTGACTATACTTTAAAAGCTAACACTGTAGCGATCGTCTCCGACGGCTCAGCCATCTTGGGCCTGGGTAATCTCGGGGCACTTGCTGCCATTCCAGTCATGGAGGGTAAAGCTGCTATCCTCAAAGAGTTTGCCGGTGTCGATGCCTTTCCTATTTGTCTCGACACTCAGGACACGGAGGAGATTATTAAAGCCGTCAAACAAATCGCTCCGGTCTTTGGCGCGATTAACCTCGAAGACATCTCAGCTCCTAGATGTTTTGAAATTGAAGAGCGCTTGCGTGCTGAATTAACTATTCCTGTCATGCATGATGATCAATGGGGAGCGGCCACTGTCACTTTGGCTGGCATTATCAATGCTCTCAAATTAACTGGTCACAAAAAAGCAGAGCTCAAAGTAGTCATCAGCGGTGTTGGTGCCGCTGGTGTAGCCACAGCCCGACTACTCATAAACTATGGTCTCAAAAATATTATCTTTTGTGATAGTCAGGGAATTATCAATAGTAATCGCGGTGACTTAAATAAAGAAAAGCTCGAGCTCCTTGCCGCTAGTACAGCATCAGCTCAGTCCGGCTCCTTGGCTGACGCCCTACACGATGCCCATGTCTTTATCGGTTTGTCCAAGCCAGGGCTTTTGACTGCGAGCATGGTCCAGACTATGGCTGAGCGTCCTATTATCTTTGCTCTTGCTAATCCTACACCGGAGATTATGCCTGAGGCAGCCAAAGAGTCGGGAGCTTACATCGTCGCCACTGGCAGGAGCGACTATCCTAACCAAGTCAATAACTCTCTGGTCTTCCCAGGTGCTTTTAAAGGCATGCTTGATAATAATATTGCTCAATTCAAGCTAGCAATGTTTCTCGCTATCGCTGAGGCTCTAGCTGCTCATGTCACTGATTTGTCTCCTGACAAAATCTTGCCGACCATGTTTGATGAGGGCGTAGTGGATCTGGTAGCGGCTAGCGTCAAGAATTTTAAATAGCTTAGCATCATTCTAACACTCAGTTACCAAGACTATGAAAAAAAGCTCAATTATCTTTTTGCAAACAGTCATAGTGTTCATTGGTTTAGGAGCACTGGCTTTGCTACTCTGGGAGCCTCATCTCGAGGGCGTCAATGCTAATGCCACAACTCTGGCTGAGATTTATTTTAATGATCCTTTTCTCGCTCTAGTTTATCTAGGCTCTGTGCCATTTTTTGTCGCTCTCTATCAAGCCTTCAAGCTACTTTCTCGCATTGCCAGTAACCAGATCTTTACTAGTCACTCGGTCAAGGCTCTAGGCATCATCAAATATTGCGCTCTTATTATCATCACTTTTGTAGTGGCCGAAGAAATCTTTATTATGCTTACTCACGGCGATGATGATGCCGCTGGCGCAGTCTTTGTTGGTCTACTGATTAGCTTTGCTTCAATCGTCATTGCTGCTACTGCCATTGTCTTTGAACGAGTCTTGCAAAAGGCGGTAGAACTCAAATCCAAAAACGACCTGACAGTCTAAGTCAATCAAAATAAAAAGAAGCTACTTGTTATAAGTAGCTTCTGTGTTGCTTGTTATTCTTCTGATTCTTCATCGTCATCATCTTCGTCATCGTCTTGATCATTATTTTTGTTCTTTTTGCCTTTATTGTTATCTTTGTTTTTAAGCTCAAGCACAAAGGCAAAGGCGGTTTTGTCATCTCTTTCCTTGTTACAGGGATAAGGGAGTATCCAAGATTCGTTATTACGAGCTCCGAGGCCTGGCACAAATTTGCCAAAGCTTGTCATCAATCCTTCCTGCGCAACTAGGATCTGATCAAAAGTTCTCAAACTAGCGTCTATGATATCTTGATCAGAAAATTCGTTACGCATCAGCAAAGTGATTTCTAGATTAGCATCATTTAAGAATACTTGCTTATTTGGCATTAGGCCTTGCAGTATTCTCAAAGCAATTGCTTTGGCGTGTTTCTCATTTCTTTCACCGTCTTTCATGAGTCCAGGCGGGACTATGACGATTTTGTAAGAAGTATTTTTGCTAACAGGCTTAAAGCTATTAGTCTGCAAAAATTCTTTAAACTCATCAAATCTAATCTTTTTGTCATTGAGCGTATCAACCCAAGCTTGAGCTTGGTAAGCACCGCTAACTACAACGCAAAAGATTAAATCTTGTCTAGGCATCATCTTACCCGGTCCGCCTAGCTGTTTGATGAAGTCATTTATTTCTTGCTCAATCTTACTCACTTCTAACTCCTCAAAATGTTAAAAAACCAATTAATACTCTATATTATAGCATATATTATCAAATAAGTCAATGATATAAGCTATTTTTAAGCTATAATTAGCCAATTTATTATAATACAAAGCAAAAGACTGCCTAAGCAGTCTTTTATAGCTAATTCATTAGCGGACTTGTCCGCCGGAGCTACGCTCATTATAGGATATTATCAAGCTATAATCAGAAAATCTCGCCTTCGTAAATCCAGGCTTGGATTTACTTCAGCGTAGCGAAGGCGGAGAGACTGGGATTCGGTCACGATCGCTAAGCCTCGCTTGACTGCTACGCAGCCTACACTCGCTAAGCGTCCCGACCCGGCCTCAGCGGTGCACAAGTGCACATCGCTTCCGGCTTTCTCATCCCAGTCCAAGTATATCAAGATAAAAATCTTGACTTGCCGCAGGGCAAATCAAGTTTTTTAGCGGAGAGACTGGGATTCGAACCCAGGGCCCTTTTAACGGGGCAACAGTTTTCAAGACTGTCGCAATCGACCACTCTGCCATCTCTCCAAATTTATTCTAAGGCTAGTTTTTTCTTTATTTGTCTTCGTCCTTGTGACTTTTTGTAAAAAAGCTCAGATCTTCTTGCTAGTAGCTTTTCTCTGTATGCTTCATAATAGATTAATTTCCATGGCACACCTGACTTTGTAGATTTTACCGCAGAAGCATTATGTTTTTCAAGTCTTTGCTTCAGGTCAGCTGTTGAGCCTACATAAAGCTTGGCACTGATCTCACTTTGTAAAATATAACAATAGTACATACTTCAGTTTTTCCGTGACATCCGCTTTGCGGTGCACGGACCAGCTCAATCCGCTTTAGCTGATATGTAGCTGGCAAGACTGTCGCAATCGACCACTCTGCCATCTCTCCAATCAATTGAATAATTTTCAATTGGCAATTATCAACTAAACCTAGTAAATAGGCATTGTTAATTGATAATTGTTAATTGACAATTGCTCCTGTGCTCCCAGCAGGAATCGAACCTACATCACAAGCTCCGGAAGCTCGCGTTCTATCCATTAAACTATAGAAGCTTGACGCTTTTGTCTAATTTTCTCAGCTATCAGTAATGCAGCTACAGCTATCAAAGTTAGTCCCATCAGCAACAGTGCCTTGGTTTTACTATTTAACAAGGGTGGGGGACTGAGCTCATAGTCCTTGACCATATACCAATCCACTAGCTCTTGATCCACTTCAGCCTGACGATAATAGAGCTTACCACTAAGCAGTTGATTCTCTGCTAGTTCCTGCTTGGTTTCACTGGGGTAAAAATTAACACGAATCAGTTCACTAGGCAAGAGCTTAAAGTCATTTTGACTAATACTGATGATTTGGATATCCGCCTCAGTTGGGCTAGCTACTTGGGTTATTTGCGCGCTAAAGTCGGCTGTGGCTAGCTCGGCTCTAGCATGATCAGCTGGCCAAAAGGCCAGTAAACAAATAATTATGACTGTTTTCAGTATCTTCATTAGCTTATTTTAATATTAAATAGCACAAAATCCAAGTCTGTCAGATTGACATTTTGCTAATAAAATGTTTAAACTAGGCAGGTAATTTCAGTTCTTTTATATATTTCCAAGGATTAATCATGAGTACTAACTCATCAAATCTCGGTCTTTATGCCCCTCCTTTTGTTGCTGATCCGTATACAGCGGATGAGCGTTACTTGCTTGCGCCTTTCTTTACTAATCTAGACCAATCAGTCTATGTAGTTTTGATTCCAGCGCCAGAGCTTGTCGGTGCTTTACTATCTCGAACTAGTCGGGCCAAAGGGGATTTGCGAACTATCTTTCTCAAGGATTATTTGCTGCCCTCGCTTAACCCAACTCGTAGTGCTGATGACAGCGATGACTCTTGGAAGGCTAAGCGTGCTTATGCTCGGCATTTTCGAGACTTTATTGATTTTCTGCATTTGCATTCTTTTGCCGATTTGTTTGCCAATCGCAAGGCTAGAGACTTCTACGCCAAGTGGCTGGCTCAATACGGTGATGACTCGATCGCTCAGCTCGCTGGGACACACTTAGTCTTTGCAGGCTTGTCTCAGATTGCTATCAAGCATTTTGAAGATATGACCCTCGGCATTGCTCCGATTGAGAAAAGTACACGCTATGTGGACTACACTGAGAAGCTAAATGGCCAGTATCTCTACTACACTGATCCTGATCTAGGCGATTATCAGCCAAAGTATCAAGAGGCTATGGATTTTATGTTTGATAGCTACAAAGCTCTGATCCCTCAGCTGACCAAGTACTTGTCTGCCGAGTTTCCAAGCGAAAAAGCCGGCGTGATTGAAAAGAAAGTTTTTGATACCTTACGCGGTCTCTTGCCTATGTCTACACTGTCGCAAGTCGCTTTTTTTCTCAATGGTCAAGCAGCTGAACATCTCATCAATCGCTCGGTCAAGCATCCACTTGGAGAGATTCGTTGGGCTGCCCAGAGAGCGCAAGAAGAGTTATCCAAGGTCATTCCTTCTTTCTTGCTCCGTCTCAAAGAAGCCAAAGCCAAGGACTATCAAAAGTATCTAGCTACCAAGCACTCTCGAGTCAGTAAACATAGTAAACGCTGTCAGGCAGCGCTTGCCGATACTGATTATAGTATCTTCCAAGAGCGTGTTGAGTTAATTGAGTATGATCCAAATGCTCGTCAGAAGATTGTGACAGCGATACTCTATGAAGTGCCAGGTAATCAATACTCTTGGTCAGAGATCTATGATGAGATAGAAACTTGGTCGAGCCATCGCTTGAACAAAGTGCTTGCTGATTATTTCCGAGGCCGTGACCAGCGTTGGCAAAAAGCCGGCTCCGCTCTAGAAAACAGTTATGTCAGATTTGAGATCCGAATCAATATCGGTGCTTGGCGTGATCTACATCGTCACCGTATCCAAACTCAGTCTAGACAGTCATTCTCCATTCATCATGGTTATGACACTCCAACTGAATTAAAAAAGGCTCATCTGGATGAACTATACGAGACTGCCTTGGATGCTGTCAGTGAATTATTTCTTGATTTGGAGACTAATCTCCCTGTCAAAAAATCTATTCATAATTCGTCGGTCCTTCGGTCGCTACTCGCTCAGTATACAGCTTGTTTGGCTCATCAAGTTTTGTTTGTCCAATATCAAAATCTCAGGCAAGCACTCTATGAGATCGGTCTGCGGACTATCCCAGCTGGTCATCCCGACTACCGTGAGCCAGAACAGGCCAAGGCTAGGATACTAGCCAAGGTCTATCCTTGGTTAACTCCCTACATCATTGCTGATTTCAATGAGTATGACTTTGCTCGTCGTGGTGAATCCGCCAAGATCGCGAGTAAAGAACAGCGTCTACTCAATGATAAATAAAAATAGCCCTCGAGAAATCGAGGGTTTTGTTTTGTTTCAAGGCTCTTGCAATATACCCCAATAGGGTATATACTAAAGTGGTAGTTAATTTGGTGCGTGGCCGGCCCACTAAAACAACTACCTTATTTATAAATTAATTATTAATCATATGACTGATCAAATGACTAGCCAAAACTGTTCTTGCACTGATTGTAAGTGTGAAAACTGCACTTGTGATAAAGCCAGTTGCACTAATTGCGATTGTCAGGACGGTGCTTGTAAGAACTGTGATTGCGACAATAGCACTTGTGCTAATTGCGATGGTAACTGCGCTAAATAAATGCACGGCGTCCATCAAGACCAATCAAAAATCATCAGTCGTCTCAAACGTATCATCGGGCAACTTGCCGGTGTTGAGAAAATGATCCACGCCGACAAGTACTGCATTGATATCATCACGCAGACTAGCGCTATCAAAAGCGCTATTTCTGCGCTTGAGGACGAAATGCTCCAGAGTCATCTGGCGCACTGTCTGATCAAAGAGGCGAGTAAGGGACGTATCGCCGAGATGCAGGCTGAGATTATCAAGGTTTATAAATTAAAAAGAAAATAATATGCATCTTCATAGTCATCATGATGCTTTTTTGACTTATATTGCCAAGTATCTAGGCATTGCGTTGATTGCTGGTTCGGTTGTCCACATCGGCACTTTGCAAAACGGTGTGACACGTTATGTCGTGTTAATTATCATCGGTCTCATACTTACTATTTTGGGCGGCCTCAAAGAAGCTAAAGAACATGGTCAAAAGATAAATCTAAATTATTTTTTGATCATTACCGGCTTGTCTTTTGCGACTGGCTTCTTGTCCGGTGGCATTCAGCACTATCTGGATAATCCTTCTTATGCTGGTACTTTGTTAGGCGTAGGTCTAGTAGTCACTTACATTGCTTTTTTCTTGAGAGATAAGCTGAAGCTAGAAAAGCAAAATGTTGCAGTAGTCCTTGCCGTATCTATCGCTGTGATTATTTTTTCACACTTTGTGATGGATGATGCTTTGCGAGGCATTGGTCATCATGATGATGAGGCTGAGATCCACAGTGAGCAGGAATTGCTTATTATGCCAAAGTCTGATGGTGATGGGGCTGCTAGCATGGACATGGGGCAAGCGATGGTGGGCATGACTGCTGGTATGAAGGGTAAAGCTGGTGCAGAGCTAGAAGAGACCTTTTTACGAGAGATGATTGTGCACCATCAAGGGGCGGTAGATATGTCTCGAGAATTGCTCAAAGGCAATCCTCGTCCAGAGCTAGCTAAATTTGCTAATGACATTATTAAATTACAGACTCAAGAAATTGAAATGCAGAAGCAGTGGCTGGAACAATGGTATCACGACGCTCGCTAAGTCAAACTAAGCAAGGCCAACAAAAAACACGACCAACTCGTGTTTTTTGTTGCTTATCAATCATTAGATTTGATATTTTCTAAGTCTCAGTGCTAATATTAAATTAATCATCGCAGTTAATAAGGGCATTTAAATCTATGCAAGAGAAGATCAAAAACGAAGTCAGTAGGTATAGGACGGAATTCGCTGTCACTCAAGAAGAGCTAGCTTCCAAAGTCAATGTCAGTCGGCAGACTATTATTGCTTTGGAGAAAGGTAATTACACTCCTTCAATTTTATTAGCTTTAAAAATAGCGGGCTTTTTTAAGTTGCCTGTTGAGAAAATATTCAAAATAGCTTATGAAAAATAATCTCCAAGAAATTATTATTACTCTGGCCTTGATTGTAATTGCCGTCTTGTTACTTAATCCTTTTGATTTTTGGATGCCTGATATGGTGGTGATTTGTATGCTCGCCATCACTTTAGGTCTGTTTGGCATCTTTGCCAGTTTTATTTTGCGTGAAAACATGATTGACGAACGTGATAGTCAGCATCGGACTCTGGCTGGCAGAAATGCTTTTTTGGCAGGAGCAGGCGTATTGACTTTGGGTATCGTCATCCAAGGTTATACTCATGCCGTTGATCCTTGGCTGGTTCTTGCTTTGATTATTATGATTGTAGTTAAGATCGCGACGCGTATCTGGAGCGATAAGAATCTCTAGATTGAAGTAACTGATTGATACAAGGAAGCTAATGTAAAGTTTACTTTACATTTGTTTTCGTTTTGGCTATACTAACAAGTATTAAATAATTATTAGTCAATAATATGAATAAGAACACAGGAATTACTATCGGAGTTATCGTGTTAGTACTTATCGCTCTCGGGGTTTATGCCTCTATGAGTACCAAGGATGATGCCATGATGGCTCAAAAAACCAACGACTCTGTCGCAATGAATCAAGAGTCTGAAACTATGATAAAAGACGAGCCTATGAATAAAGAGGCAGCCTCCATGCCAAATACCGAGATGGCAAAAAAGCCAGCCATGGATCAGGGCGATAAAATGCTCAAGGGTACTTACGAAGCTTATGCTCCAGAAAAGATCGCACGAGCGGCCACTGGTGATGTCGTACTCTTTTTTCATGCCTCTTGGTGTCCATCTTGCAAGGGTCTAGATGCCGACATCATGGCCAATCTAAATTCAATTCCGGCTGGCGTGAGTATTTTAAAAGTTGATTATGATCAGGCTGCCGAGCTCAAGCAACAGTACGGTGTTACTTATCAGCACACCCTTGTTCAGGTTGATCAAGACGACAAGCTGATCAAAAAGTGGAGCGGCAGTCCTAAGCTAAGTAATTTGCTGTCATCAATACAGTAACAATATGATTTTCTTCGTCATCTCAATTCTGGCGGGCGTCTTTACGGTGCTCGCCCCCTGTATCTTGCCATTTTTACCGGTGGTCATCGGAGCTGCAGAAGAAGGATCACGAGGACTATCAAAAAGAGCTATTGTCGTGATCAGTTCTTTGTCCTGCTCGGTCTTGCTATCCACACTCTTGCTCAAAGCCACAACACTCTTCATCAGTATTCCGCCAATTTTCTGGACTAGCTTCTCGGGGCTCATAATGATCTGTGTCGGTCTAGCCATAGTCTTTCCGTCAGTCTGGACACGCTTGCCTTATGTCAATCAGCTCAGCCGTTTGAGCAATCAAGCTATCGGATCAGGCTATCAAAAAAAGACTTATCAAGGTGACTTACTGATTGGCCTAGCACTCGGCCCGGTCTTTACTAGTTGCTCACCGACTTATTTGTTTATCATCGCCACTGTCTTGCCGGCTACCTTTTTCTTGGGTCTAGTCTATCTGTTGGGCTTCACGCTGGGCTTAGCGACAGCTTTGCTCGCCATTGCTTATTTTGGTCAACGCATTGTCAACAAAATCACTTCGCATATGCAGGCAGCTAGCACTGTCAAAAAATTCTTTGGTGTGCTCATTATCCTTGTCGGTCTCGCTATCCTCACTGGCTATGACAAAAAAATAGAGACCTTCATCTTGGACTCTGGTTATGGGGCTACTATTAAATTAGAAGATTCATTGCTAGAACGCTTTAATCCTATGACTAGCCCTCAGTCAGAACCATCAGCTAGGACCGGATCATACGAGACTATCACCTTGGCTGGTGGTTGCTTTTGGTGTACCGAAGCTTACTTACAAGAAACCCCAGGTGTGATTGATGCTGTCTCTGGCTATGCTGGTGGAGCAGAATCCGACGCCTCCTATCTACTAGTCGCCACAGGCACAACGAAGCATCGTGAAGCGGTGCAGATTAGCTATGACTCTAGTATTATTTCCACCGAACAGTTACTAGACCACTATTGGTCACACATCGACCCTACGGATACCACTGGTCAATTTGCTGACAAGGGCTTTCAATACACCACTGCCATTTTCTATAATAACGAAGATCAGGCGATAGTAGCTCGTGATGCCAAACAACGTTTAGAAAACAGTGGCCTATTCACCAAGCCGATCGCCACAGCTATCCTTCCTTTGACTACATTCTTCAGAGCCGAAGACTATCATCAAGATTATTACAAAAAATCAGCTGATCACTACGAGCGTTACAAAGCAGGCTCAGGCCGAGCTGGATTTGTGGAGGAGACTTGGGCCAAGGACGCTGCCATCAAATTTCTAGAGTCAGAACAAACAGCCAATCAAGTCAAAGCAAAAAACGCTGATTATAATTACACAGCAGCCGAAATCGCTGAGAAGTTAAAAAATCTAGATCCCTTAGCCTATCATGTCGTCGCTGAAAACGGCACTGAATCACCCTTTAACAATGCCTACTGGGATAATAAGGCCGAGGGTATTTATGTTGATATTGTAACAGGCAAGCCGCTTTTTTCTAGCACTCACAAATACGACTCAGGTACTGGCTGGCCAAGTTTTTGGCGGACGATTGATGATGATTCAGTCACCATGCACGAGGACAAGTCACTTTCAATTACTCGGACAGAGATCCGCAGTGACGGAGGTCATCTAGGACATGTCTTTGCTGATGGACCAGTCGAGGAGGGTGGTCGACGCTTTTGTACCAATTCCGCCTCATTAAAATTTATCCCCAAGGCGGATATGGCGAAGGAAGGTTATGCCGACTACCTCTATTTGTTTAACTAACGTTAGTAATTTTAAATAATTTATCTTATGACCAAAACTACTGCCACCACCATCTCTGCCTATAACAAATTACAAAGCAAACAAATCCGAGAAATTTGTCAGTTTTTACAATCAAGTATCAATAGTAATCTAAAGAAAGCTAGCTCCAAAATCTGGCACGGTAGTCCGGTCTGGTTTATAAATGACAATCCCATTGTCTCTTATTCAGTTAGAAAAAATGGCACTGTCTCACTGATGTTTTTTAGTGGCCAGAGTTTTGAAGAGTCTGGTTTAAAACCAGAGGGTAAGTTCAAGGCAGCTGAAATATTTTATACAGACGCGCAAGAGATAAAAGTGACACAGCTCAAAAGATGGCTCAAGCAAGCAACTACTATCCAATGGGATTACAAAAATATTGCCAAGAGAAAAAATGTTTTACAAAAGATTACAGTAGCTCCAGCCAAGCCAGCGCCAAGAGGCATGGGTAGCAGTGCTCACGATGAGCGATGTGCCAAGATGATTTTCGCTTCTATCTATCCACTTTACCTCGTCAAGATTAGCAAGAAGGGGAGGACTAAGGCCGAGTTGGATCAGGTCATCAAATGGCTGACTGGTTTTGATCAGCAGACTTTGCAGAAGTTGACCAAGGAAAAGGTGACTTTTGCAGAGTTTTTTCAGCGAGCCAAATTACCCAAAAATGCACAATTGATAACCGGCACGATTTGTGGCTATCGCATTGAGGAGATCAAAAATCCCTTAACCAAAAAAGTCCGGTACTTGGACAAAGTTGTCGATGAATTAGCCAAAGGGCGTAAGCTAGAGAAGATTTTACGAGCTGAGTAAGATCGGTAAATAAAATACACGAGTTCATCGTGTATTTTGTTATCAGTTTATTTTTTGCTGATTATTTGCTAGTACCCTCAACCTCCACACTAAAGCCACCATAGGCCATGCGTTTCATATCAAAGGGCATGGTCATGTCTTGGTGATCTTGATACTTCTCGTCCATCTCAGCCATGACCTTGGCATTGACCTCATCACGATGGGCTTTGGATTCAAATACGATAAACGAAAACCAAACGTTCTCATCTGGGCTAGTCTTGGCTAGTTCGGTAAAGGCGAGTTGCTTCATGCCACCCATGTCTTTGGTTTCTAGATCATCACCGATACATTCGTAGTATTCTAGAGCGCCGTGCTTCATCCAAGATTCTCGTCCCTCAGTAGCCATTTTTTTGTATTCTTCGGTCTTATCCTTTGGCACTACTAGCACAAAGCCATCTACGTATTTTGGCATATTTTTTGCTTGATTATTAATTAACTCATTAATGATATTTGTTAATAGCTTTTTTGGCAATAAAAAAATAAGCTAGACTAATCTAGCTTATTTTTACTGCGGAGAGGCAGGGATTTGTCGCTCTCGGCCGCTGCTTCGGCCTCGTTTGTCCAGGGTTAGCACTAACTTGCCACTGGCAAATTAGTG
>JACCDN010050597.1_pt1 | contig 13632 bp, 17 predicted proteins | sample 7441691 | NCBI WGS metagenome assembly JACCDN01 (sample SAMN15323439, study PRJNA562643) | freshwater metagenome | isolation source: river surface water | place: USA:Blue River Watershed | collected 2017-08-16 | reverse complement strand
TGGCTTTGCAGCTTTTGCTCGCGAGGTTGCTAAGAACTACGACATCAAGGTTGCGCTGCACACTGACCACTGCAACTTTGAGCAGCTGGACAGCTTCGTGAAGCCACTGATCGCGCTCTCTGAGGAGCGAGTAAAGTCCGGTGGCGAGGCCATCTTCAACTCTCACATGTGGGATGGCTCTGAGGTGCCACTTGGTCAGAACCTTGAAATTGCCAAGGAGTTTTTGGCCAGAACCAAGAACATCGGTGCCATTTTGGAGATCGAAGTTGGCGCTGTCGGCGGTGAAGAAGATGGTATCGAGGGTGCAATCGATGAGCACCTGTACACCACCGTTGCAGACGGTATGGCAACAGCAGAGGCATTGGGCCTTGGTGAGAACGGTCGCTACATGGCGGCTCTTACCTTCGGCAACGTGCACGGTGTTTACAAGCCAGGAAACGTAAAGCTGCGCCCAGAGCTACTGAAGCAGATTCAGGAAGAGGTTGGTGCTAAGTACGGCAAGCAAATGCCATTTGACCTCGTGTTCCACGGTGGATCTGGCTCAACCGAGCAGGAAATCTCGGATGCCGTGAAGTACGGCGTTATCAAGATGAACATCGACACCGACCTGCAGTATGCATACACCCGACCAGTTGTTGACCACATGCTCAAGAACTACGACGGCGTGCTGCGTATTGATGGCGAAGTTGGCAATAAGAAGCTTTATGACCCACGTGCTTGGGGTAAGGCTGCCGAGGCTGGCATGTCCGCTCGAGTAGTCGAGGCTGCCACCCAGCTCGGTTCAGCCGGAAAGTCTAAGTGGTAACAAACCACACCGATCGAAGCCCGTTTTATGAAAACGGGCTTCCTCGTTTTAAGGGCGAATACCTAGCTGGCGAAATGCATGGGCCATGGGAGTTCTATCGCAAAGACGGATCGCTGATGCGTTCTGGCACCTTTGATAACGGAATGCAAATCGGAATTTGGCGAACCTATGACCGAGAGGGCAACCTGGTATCAGAGAAGAAACTGGGTTAGCTGCGCTGAGTCTTGTTGCTTACGTCTTCGCCGGCGGCCTTGAGGTCCTTGCGCAACTCTTTTGGAAGCGAGAACTGCACATCCTCTTCGGCCGTTGTCACAGTTCTGACATCGCCATAGCCGCGCTCGGCTAGGTATGCCAAGACACCATCCACCAGATCTTCTGGGACGCTGGCACCGGAGGAAACTCCAACGGTCTTTACGCCCTCAAGCCAAGACTCTTGAATCTCCGTTGCGTCATCCACTCGGTAGGCGGCTTTGGCTCCGGCATCCAGGGCCACTTCGACCAATCTGACGGTGTTTGAGGAGTTGGCAGAGCCGACCACGATTACCAAATCGCTGTCCGCACCAACCTTTTTGATGGCAACCTGACGGTTTTGAGTCGCGTAGCAAATGTCGTCGCTCGGTGGGTTTTGCAAAGTCGGGAACTTCTCCCGCAACTTGATCACGGTCTCCATGGTCTCGTCAACCGAAAGCGTGGTTTGGCTAAGCCAAATAACCTTCTTAGGGTCACGAACCGTTGCCTTTTCAATACCGGCTGGGCCATCTACTAACTGGACCGCGTGTGGCGCTTCACCTGCAGTTCCCTCAACCTCTTCGTGACCCTCGTGACCAACCAAGAGGATGTCGTAACCCTCCTTGTCAAAGCGCTGCACCTCGCGGTGGACCTTGGTTACCAGCGGGCAGGTGGCGTCGATAGTTTGTTGGTTTCTTGCCTGAGCTGCCGCGATCACCGCAGGAGATACACCGTGAGCCGAGAACACCATGATGCAACCCTCAGGGGCCTCATCAACCTCATCAACAAAGATTGCGCCACGACGCTCAAGCGATGCCACGACGTGCTTGTTATGGACGATCTGCTTGCGCACGTAGATAGGTGCGCCGTAGTGGTCTAGAGCTTTTTCAACCGCAATAACAGCGCGGTCAACACCTGCGCAGTAGCCGCGCGGGGCTGCCAACAGCACCTTGTTGGTGCCGAAAGTGTCGGCCTGGTCGGTATCCTTGATGATAGTCACGACTCAATTCTACGAAAGCGACCAAGGAGGCCGGATTGGAAACTAATTCGGTCACCGATAGTCAATCACGAGTAAGCACCGAGAATTCCCCTTGGCAGGTCTCTCAGCTCTCCAGAAGTCTCAAGGACTGGATCGACAAACTAGGTCGAGTCTGGGTAGAGGGCGAGCTGCAGGCCTATTCGGAAAAGCCCGCCGGGGTATTTGCCTCGATTCGCGATCTTGATGTCGAGATGTCGGTTGAAATCCATGCGTTTGCAAACTCTGGAGCTGAAATCGCACCTGGTCTTGCGCAGGGTGATCGAGTGGTTGCCTTTTTGCAGCCAACCTTCTGGCCCAAAAATGGCAAACTCACCATGCGCGTGCTGCAAATGCACAAGGTCGGCCTTGGCGAATTGCTTGAAAGATTAGAGCGCCTCAAGGTTCAACTGATTTCCGAGGGTCTTGCCGATCCGGCCAGGAAGAAACCGCTGCCGTTTCTACCCAACAAGATTGGTCTAATCACCGGTGCCGACTCTGACGCTGAAAAAGATGTCTTGCAGAATGCCAGGCTGCGTTGGCCCGAGGTGCAGTTTCAAGTTCAGCACACTCACGTTCAGGGTGATAAAGCGGTCAATGAAATCCTGCTCGCCCTTGGGGTATTGGATGCCGACCCTGAGGTTGATGTCATCATCATTGCTCGCGGTGGCGGTAGCTTCCAAGACCTTTTGCCTTTTAGCGATGAGCGCTTGGTCCGTGCCGCGGCGAAACTCTCAAAGCCTTTTGTTTCTGCCATCGGACACGAGAACGACCAACCACTTTTGGATTTGGTCGCCGACCTAAGGGCTTCCACCCCAACCGATGCTGCTAAGCGCGTCGTGCCGGATGTCGTGGAGGAACGCAGGGCGATTGCCATTTCGCTGCAGCGAATTAGGCTTCGAGTCTTGGGATACCTGGACAGCCAATCGCAACTACTCCAGCAATTGATTTCTAGGCCGGTAATTGCATCGCCATATGGATTTGTGGATGCCCAGTCCGAGGTGGTTGCCACCTCGCGAAGAAGGATTCGCGAAATCTTAGATTTCAGACTGCAGCAAGGTGCTGGTGAGATCAAGCAACTTCACGCCCAGGCTCGATCACTTTCACCGCAACTGACTCTGGAGCGCGGCTATTCGGTGGTAACCGATGAGAGCGGAAAACCGCTTGGCAAAATCACAAAGTCCAAAAAGCTTGTAATTAGAACCAGCAAACAGGAAATTTCTGCAACCGCAGATGAAGTTAGGGATATCAAATGAGCAAAGAGATTTCGGCCTTGAGCTACGAGCAGGCTCGTGACGAGCTTCAGAAGGTGGTTGCCGAGCTAGAACAGCAGAGCGTCTCGCTGGAGGCCTCTATGGCGCTCTGGGAACGCGGCGAGGCGCTAGCCAAGCACTGTGAGCAGTGGCTTAGCGGAGCCCGCAAGAAACTCGATGCCGCGATGCAGGACAAAGACGCCAAGTGAGTAGTGCTGCCGAGCGGAGAGCTAAGCAAACTGTCCGCAACCTGATTTACTCGATGCTGGTCACGCTATCGCTGACCGTTGTCATCGTCTTACTGGTGCCGCGAGACGACACCAATCGCATTCAACCGGTTGATTACGTCGGCATCACCCAAACAGTTCAGGCCAGCGTCGACCAGACCTTGATTGCACCAAAGCTTGAGACCGACTGGTGGGTGAATGCCGCCCGAGTTGAAAAGGACCTTGGTGTTGAGACCTGGTATGTCGGCTATATCACTCCCGATGATCAATACATTGGCCTGACCCAGGCTTTCGAATCCAACCCTTCCTGGTTGGCAAATAAGCTGCAGGGCAATTGGCTAGACGTCACGGTTGAGATCGAAGGTCGAACCTGGGAGATCTGGCCAACGCTATTGCCATCGGTTCCGAAGGGCACCAAGGAATACGCGATGGTGCACAGCTTTGGTGAGCAGGCAGTTGTGATTTACGGCACTGCGAGCGAAGCAGACTTTCTCAAGTTGGCTACCCAAATCAGCCTCGATCTGAACGAGACCGAGTAGTGGGTAGGCCGCAAAACGCCAAAGAAGCCTGGCGGGTATTAGTTGAGGGCAACCACAACTTCATCTCTGGCACTCCGGCTCACCCCAGGCAAGATGCCGATGTTAGAAGAGCTCTGGTCAATAAGCAGAAGCCATTTGCGGCACTGTTCGGTTGCTCGGATTCAAGACTGGCCGCGGAAATGATTTTTGACGTTGGACTGGGCGATCTCTTCGTGGTTCGAAACGCTGGGCAGGTTATTGCCGAGACCATTTTGGGCTCTTTGGAGTTCGCGGTTGAGGTGCTAAATGTGCCATTGATTCTGGTGCTTGGTCATGATGAGTGCGGTGCGGTGCGGGCGGCTATGGACGCAGCCAGCGGACAACTGGAGCTAGAAGGTGAATTCATCCACAACCTGGTTGACCGCATGATGCCAACACTAGAAAGAAGTCGCGCCCTGGGTGAAACTTCAATCGATGACATCACCTCAAGACACGTTGCCGACACCATTCAAGAATTGCTCGAGCGCTCAAAAGTGATTTCTGACGCTGTGAAAACTGGCAAACTTGCTGTCGTAGGTGCCAACTACAAACTTGAACTGGGCGATATCCACAAGGTGGTTTCGCACGGTGACCTCTAACGAGAAATTAGGAAAGAGCCAAGCATGGAATACCGCATTGAACATGACACTATGGGCGAGGTTAAGGTCCCAATCAATGCCCTGTATCGCGCACAGACTCAGCGCGCCGTCGAAAACTTCCCAATCAGCGGTACCGGTCTAGAGAAAGAACACGTCATCGCACTGGCGCGTATCAAGAAAGCCGCTGCTCAAGCCAACAACAAGCTCGGTATCTTGGCCGATGACATCACCAAGGCAATTGTTGCAAGCGCCGAGGAGGTCATTGCAGGTAATCACCTAGAGCACTTCCCGGTCGATGTCTTCCAGACTGGATCCGGAACCAGTTCAAACATGAACATGAACGAAGTCTTGGCCACTTTGGCAACCCAGAAGCTTGGCAAGGACGTTCACCCGAATGACCACGTCAACGCCTCCCAGTCCTCCAACGACGTCTTCCCAACCTCGGTTCACGTTGCAGTAACCAATGCTTTGGTAAATGACCTATTGCCAGCCCTTGATTACCTGGCCGGCTTCCTAGAGGTAAAGGCGAAGGCCTGGGATGGCTATGTAAAGCCTGGTCGCACCCATCTGATGGATGCCACCCCGGTCACCTTTGGTCAGGAATTCGCGGGCTATGCCGCACAAATTCGCTACGGTATTGAGCGCGTGAATTCTGCCCTTCCGAGAGTTGCCGAGGTGCCACAGGGTGGAACCGCGACCGGCACCGGAATCAACACCCCAAAGGGCTTCCCGCAGGAAGTTATTAGCCTGTTAGCTAAGGACACTGGCCTTCCAATCACCGAGGCTCGCGATCACTTCGAAGCTCAAGGTGCTCGTGACTCACTGGTTGAGGCATCCGGCGCCCTGAAGGTAATTGCCGTCAGCCTGACCAAGATTAACAACGATCTACGCTGGATGGGCTCGGGACCCAACACCGGCCTTGCTGAGCTAAACATTCCAGACCTCCAGCCCGGTAGCTCAATCATGCCAGGCAAGGTAAACCCAGTGATTCCAGAGGCGGTCTTGATGGTCTGCGCTCGTGTCATCGGAAACGATGCCACCGTGACCTGGGCTGGAGCATCGGGAAACTTCGAGCTGAATGTCGCAATCCCAGTGATGGGCAATGCACTACTCGAGTCCATTCGCTTGCTAGCCAACTCGATGCGAGTGCTTGCCGACAAGACCGTTGCAGGTCTAGAGGTAAACGTGGAGCGATCCAAGGCATTGGCCGAATCCAGCCCTTCGATTGTCACCCCGTTGAACAAGTTCATCGGTTACGAAGCTGCCGCCAAGATTGCCAAGCACTCGGTTGCCAAGGGTCTCACCGTCCGCGAGGCAACCATCGAACTGGGCTATGTCGATGGCGAGAAACTGACCATGGAGCAGTTGGACAAGGCACTTGATGTTATGCCAATGACCCGCCCACCCCAGTAATGATTCGCAGGCTTGGTTCAAACGCCACTAGATAAAAACCAAGCAATAGAAATGGCCCCAAAGCGATGTGTTCTTTGGGGTCTTTTCGCTTAAGCCAAACCGCTAGCGCTAGACCATTGGCAGTTAGTATCCCTAAGGTCAGGGAGATGGCAATCAACCAAGGATCATGCCATGCCAACCAGCCATGCAGCGAAATCAAAAGCTTTACATCGCCTGCCCCCAGATCGGCGAACTTAGCCAAGAGCCAACCAATTCCAAAGGTTACGGCCATTGCTAATAGTGACTGTGAAAGCCGTTGCCATTCACTTGCCAAGATGCCGTAACTCAAAAGCGAGATGGCCGTCACCACGATCAGAGTCAAGGTGTATTTGTTGGGAAGTCGGTGCTCTCGAAGATCCGATGACACGAGTGGCCAAGTGAAGCTGAGCAGCACCAGAATCGGGATCAGAAGCAAAAACTCAAACATCCACCGACGTTAGTGGTTTAGCTATTTAGCTGCTGGAGTCTCTCCACAACCTAATCGAGCAGGTCTGTCACCAGGGCCGCAATCTCACTTCGCTCGGATCGAGTCAGGGTGATGTGAGAGAACAGCGGCTGACCCTTTAGGGTTTCAACGACCGATGCGATGCCATCGTGGCGACCAACTCGCAGGTTATCGCGCTGGGCAACATCGTGAGTGAGCACAACTCGTGACTTCTGGCCAATTCTTGAGAGCATCGTGAGGAGCACGTTGCGCTCGAGCGATTGAGCCTCGTCGACAATCACAAAGGTGTCGTGTAGCGATCGCCCACGAATGTGAGTCAGAGGCAAGACTTCGAGGATGCCCCGGTTTAGCACCTCATCGATAACTTCTTTCGAGACCAATGCGCCAAGGGTGTCAAAGACCGCCTGCGCCCAAGGGTTCATCTTCTCAGCCTCGGATCCAGGTAGGTAGCCGAGTTCCTGGCCACCAACTGCATAGAGCGGGCGGAAAACCATGATCTTCTTGTGCTGGCGACGCTCCAGCACGGACTCCAAGGCCGCACAAAGAGCCAAGGCGCTCTTTCCGGTTCCGGCCCTACCGCCGAGGGACACGATGCCGATTTCTGGATCAAGCAGGGCATCGATTGCCAGTCTCTGCTCGGCTGATCTACCGTGAAGGCCAAAGACATCACGATCGCCTCGAACTAGGCGTACGGTCTTGGATTCGGTGACCCTACCTAAGGCGCTTCCACGTTCAGAGTGAATAATCAAACCGGTGTTGATCGGAAGATCCTTGGCGTCTTTGTGCTTGATTTCCTCGGTGTCGTAAAGGTCTGCCATCTCATCGCCAGAGAGATCTAAGTCGGCAACACCATTCCACTCGTCAGTTGCAAGTTCGTGCAGGTATTCTTCGGCTCTCATGCCTATCGCAGAAGCCTTGACTCGCATTGGCAGGTCTTTTGAGACCACAGTGACGTCAAAGCCTTCACTCTTTAGGTTTGCCGCCACAGCGAGGATTCTGGAGTCGTTGTCTCCCAACTGAAAGCCGGTTGGCAAGATTGACTGGTCGATGTGATTCAACTCAACCCGCAGCGTGCCACCATCGCCAACCTCGACTGGAAAATCTAATCTCTCGTGCTTGCGTCGCAGGTCATCCAGAAATCTCAGGGCTTTTCTGGCGAAGTAACCAATTTCAAGGTCATTACGCTTTTTCTCCAACTCGTTGATCACGACGATTGGCAAAACCACCTCGTGTTCGGCAAATCTAAACATTGCCTTTGGGTCGGATAGCAAAACCGAAGTATCGATTACGAAAGTTCTCACATCGGTAGATTTGCGATTCGATTTGCCTTGGCCACTCACCGCCTCAGGGGAAATTGTCTTGGAGCTTGACGATTTTGACCTGGAGCTTGAGTTAGCTGGCACCGGTTCTCCTTCTATGGGGACCTGATGCGAATTTACGCCTGCCTGAAAACAATATCCTGTCGTGACACGCCCATTTATTTGAGCATTATCAAACTGTTTACTTAAGACCCAAAACGACGGTGACGACGCTGGAAATCGCGCAGCGCGCGAAGGAAATCCACCCTGCGGAAATCCGGCCAGAGTGCTTCGGCAAAGTAGAACTCGCTGTTCGCACTCTGCCAGAGCAAGAAGCCACTTAGGCGCTGCTCCCCCGAGGTGCGGATCAAGAGATCGGGGTCTGGCTGACCTCCGGTGTAAAGGTGCTCGGTAATTAATTCTGGAGTTAGGAACTCCGCCAACTGGTCGATTGTGGTTCCCTGATCGGCGTGCTTTTTCAAAATCGAGCGCATCGCGTCTGCAATCTCTTTGCGGCCACCGTAAGCAACTGCCAGATTTACGTGAGTACCAGCATTCTTTGCGGTCTGCTTCTCAACCTTGGCTAACCGCTTGGCGGCAGACTCGGGCAGGCTTGCGACGTCCCCCACCACTTGAAGTTTCCAGCGCCCCTTGGCCTGAAGCTCTTCGGCCAGCGAAACGATGATTTCAATCAGGTCTGCCAGCTCCTCAGTGTGGCGACCCTTGAGGTTGTCGGTGGAGAGCAAGTAGAGCGTTACGTGGTCAATTCCGATATCGGAACACCAACCCAAAAAGTCGATGATCTTCTTGGCTCCGGCCTGGTGACCGTGGCCCGCTTTTTCTAAACCCTGGAGCGATGCCCAACGGCGATTGCCATCAACCATCACACCGATGTGTTTTGGGAGATCGGATGGGCGCAGTTTTGCCTCGATCTGCTTTTCGTAAAAGCGATAAAGAAGTTTCTGCACCCGACAAGATTATTGCAACTTCGCAGGCGATTTATTGGCTTAGGGTTAGCAATATGACGAATCTGCCAGACCCGTTACACCTTCCGTTCTCGGAGCTAAAAGGGGCTGACCATAGGGACGAGTTTCGCCCGAGCTGGCGCGGTTGGATTCACACCGGGGTACTGCCTTTTGTTGTGGCAGCCGGCGTACTACTGATCATCTTTTCTCATGGCTGGGTTGCAAAAACTGCTGCGGCCATCTATTTCGCAAGTTCGATCCTGCTGTTTGGAAATTCCGCGCTGTATCACCGCTTCAAATGGCGGCCAAGCATCAAGAAACTCCTCAAGCGAATTGATCACGCGAACATCTTCCTACTGATTGCAGGCACCTACACCCCGCTTAGCGTCTCAGCACTGAGTAGAGACGATGGTGGTTTGCTGCTAACTGCAGTTTGGGTTATCGCCATCTTCGGGGTTGGCTTCAGGGTCTTATGGATCAATGCCCCGAGATGGCTTTATGTTCCGATCTACCTAGCGCTTGGCTGGGCTGCGATTTTCTACCTGGGGGATTTCTATCAGGCCAACTGGGTGGTTATGACCTTGGTTGTCTCCGGCGGCCTGATGTATTCGGTTGGAGCGGTGGTTTACGGACTAAAGCGCCCAAATCCGATCCCGAAACACTTTGGTTTTCACGAAATCTTCCACGCCCTCACAGTGGCGGCATTCTTCTGCCACTGGGTGGCAGCGCTATTGGTTGGACTTAGTCCGATTCCTGGTTCGCTCGGTTCGGTTTAGCTGGTGGTGCTGGGCGCTCAGGCTTGGCAACCTCAAGGTTCGTTAGTTCTTCTTCAGCCAAACGTTGGCGAATTTCGGTGCGGTAGCGGCTGCGCCTAACTCTGCGATTCATGTCAAAGAACAGACCCACAGCAATCAGTGCCACACCGAATGTGGCGATGAAACCAATGGTTCCTGGAGAGTTGTAGGTGTCATCTGGTACCGGGGTTGGCGTGGTGGTTGCCGCTAAAAGCACACTGAGCAAGAAGTCCATGTCTCAAGTATCCCCCACCTGGCATAACCTAGAGGCATGGCAGCGCAAGAAAATGACCTATTAGCCCAGCGCTATGGCAAACAACCCAAGCTTTCCAAGCGCCGGTGGTTGGTCATATCCGCCGTCGGAATCAGCCTGATGACGATTGGCGTGCTGTTTGCCAGCATCGCAAATTACAACCCAGTGCAAAGCCAAGACATCGGGTTTTCAGTGAAGGGCCCGACCCAGGTGGTATTGGATTTCCAAATCACCAAGCCTGCCGATGCCACCGTGGTTTGCACCGTTGAAGCCCTCAACGAGCAGTTTGGTCAGGTCGGATACAAAACCATTGAAATCGGAGCGCAAGAGTCCTCAAAAATCAGGCTTAGCGTGAATATCAACACCACAGAGCTAGCAACCACCGCCTTGGTGGATGAGTGCCGGCTGAAGTAGAATTTTGCAATCGCCTAGATTTTGGGCACACCCAAACCCCTTGCAAGAAGTGAACTATGACTGACTCAATGCTGCTCACCCAGGCTGCCTACGACCGACTAAAAGAAGAGCTAACCCAGCTAATTACGGTCGGGCGTCACGAGATTGCCAAGCGAATTCAAGATGCTCGCGAGGAGGGTGACCTCAAGGAAAATGGTGGCTACCACGCCGCCAAAGAAGAGCAGGGCAAGATCGAGGCCCGCATCAACAAGCTTGAGGAAATCTTGGCAACCGCAGAGATCGGCACCGCCGATGCCAGCGATGGTGTTGTGAAGCAAGGTCTTTGGATTAGGTGCAAGCTAAATGGTCGCGATGCTGAGTTTTACCTCGGTTCTCACGAAATCTTTGAGGGCACCGAATATGAGGCTCAAATTGAAGAGGGCGACCTAGATGTCTACAGCCCTGACTCCCCAATCGGCCAGCAGGTAATGGGCAAAAAAGTCGGCGACAAAGTCACCTACTCAGCCCCGAATGGCAAAGAGATTACCGTTGAGATTGTTGCGGTGGAGAACTTCGAGTTCTAGTCTTCGTGCAGTCTTGGGTTTAGCCCAGCGGCCTTTAGCGACTTCATGAGCTCCTTGCGGTGCTCCTTGCCTCTGGTCTCGACGCTTAGATTTAGTTCAACCTCAGAAATCTGCAGGCCGTTGCCGTGCCTGGTGTGTAGCACCTCAACAACGTTGGCATGAGCGGCAGCCACTGCCTCTGCGGTGCGAACCAATTGACCTGGGCGGTCCGGAAGCATGACCGAGATGTTGGTGTAGCGATCAGATGCCGCCAGGCCGTGACGAATCACGCGCTGCAGCAATAGCGGGTCGATGTTGCCACCCGATAGCACGATTGCAGTAGTTCCCTTGAGCTTTAGCTTGCCCGCCAAAACCGCAGCCACGCCGACCACGCCACCGGCTTCAACTACCAGCTTGGAACGCTCCATGACCATAAGCATTGCTTTGGCGATTTCGTCCTCGGTTACGGTTACGACCTTGTCAACAAACTCTTCAACCAAATCAAAAGGAATCTTGCCCGGCTTAGCAACCGCAATTCCATCCGCGATGGTGGGTTGAATCTTAATTTCGGTTGGCTTACCAGCCTTTAGAGAACCCGGCCAACTTGCTGCCATCTCGGCCTGCACCGCATAGACCTTAACCTTGCGACCCAGCGCCTTTGCCTTGAGCTTGGCAGCCGTTGCGACTCCGGCGGTTAACCCACCGCCGCCTAGGCATACAAGGATGTTGTCAACCTCAGGAAGCTGCTCCATGATTTCCAAAGCAACAGTCCCCTGACCGCGGATGATGTCAAGGTGGTCAAAAGGTGGGATAAAAACCGCACCGGTTTCGGTGGTGAATTCCTTTGCCGCAGTTAGGGTCTCATCGAAGATCGCTCCGGTGAGAACGACATTCGCGCCATAACCCAAGGTCGCCTCATACTTTGGTAACGAAGCTCCAACTGGCATAAAGATAGTGGCCTTGATACCCAATACCTTGGCGGCTAGCGCCACACCCTGAGCATGGTTGCCGGCCGAGGCAGCGACCACTCCCCTGGCCTTTTCGGCAGCGGTGAGCTGGCTCATGAGGTTGTAGGCGCCACGGAGTTTATAAGCGCCGGTGCGCTGTAAGTTTTCACACTTGAACCAAACTGGCTGACCGGTTAGCTCTGATAGCCAGTGGCTTTCCATGACCGGAGTCTTGACCGCGATCGCGCGAACGGTCTCCAGGGCGTCATAAAACTCATTCAGCGTCGGAACTTTGGAGCTAACCATTGGCAACCTTCAATCTCAAGGTGCTTCAAAGTCTAGCGATTAGAAACTCGAACCGATCTTGCTTAGTCGCTCGATGCGCTTTGGGATTGGTGGGTGGGTCGAGAATGCGCGCTCGATGAAGCCAGGCTTGATTGGGTCGTTGATGTACATATGGGCCATTGAGCTAGATGCTCGGCGCATTGGGCGACCGTATTCACCAAGCTTTTGCAATGCCGATGCCAAACCTTCTGGATACCTAGTGATTTGAGCTCCGGTGGCATCTGCTAGATACTCGCGCTGTCTTGAGACTGCGGCTGAAACAAGTGGTCCGATCAGCGCAGCAATAATCCAACCGGCAACACCAATCAGAATGAGTACGATTTGGAGCTGACCGGCATCGCGGTTTCGGCTGGCCCCTGAGAACCAAGCCATGCGAATCGCGAAGTCGGCCAGGATTCCAACCGCCGAGACCAAACCGAAAACAATGGTTGAGACTCGAATGTCGTAATTCTTGACGTGTCCAAGCTCATGGGCCATGACACCTTCGAGCTCGCTGTCGTTCATAATGTCCATGAGCCCGGTGGTAGCGGCTACAACGGCATTCTTTGGATCGCGGCCGGTGGCAAATGCGTTCGGAGCTGGGTCATTGATGATGTAGACCTTTGGCATTGGCATGCCCTGAGAAATTGATAGGTTCTCGACGATGCGCCAAAGCCTTGGGTTATCAGCCTTTTGAATTTGGTGAGCACCGCTCATCGCAATCGCTAGCGAACTTGCCGCGAAGTATTGGAACAGGGCATAGCCAAATACAAAGGCAATAATCCAAAATGCGCTGGAGCCATTTCCACTGGCGGTGCCCCACCAATAGGCAAGGCCGCCCAAGAGCAGCACAAAGCCGCCAACGATTAGGAATGTGTTGCGCTTATTCGCGGCAATGGCCGAATACAAAGTGACCTCTTAGAACTTGACCTGAGGTGGCTCTTGAATCGCGGCAGGATTCTCAACCTCAAAGAACTCACGTGAGGTAAAGCCAAGGGAACGGGCAAAGACGTTGGTAGGAAACTGCTGGATCTTAGTGTTGAGTTCACGCACGCCACCGTTGAAGAAGCGACGGGCAGCCATGATCTTGTCTTCGGTGTCGGTTAGTTCACGCTGTAGCTCGAGGAAGTTAGCCGATGCAACCAGCTGCGGGTAAGCCTCAGAGACTGCAAACAGGCTCTTTAGAGCGCCCTGCAGCTCGCCTTCGGCGGCAGCCGCCTGTGCCGGGTGTGCTAGTGCCTCAGGGGAAACCGTTGCAGCTCTGGCGCGAGTTACCGCATCAAAGACTTCACGCTCATGAGTGGCATAGCCACGCACGGTCTCAATCAGGTTAGGAATTAGATCAGCACGGCGCTTGAGCTGGATGGTGATATCGCTCCAGGCCTCGTCGACGCGAACCTTGAGGGTAACCAGTCCGTTGTAGGTTGCCCAGAGCCATAGGCCGGCAACCACTACTAGACCGAGAATGATCCAAACTGCAATCTCCACAAATACTCCTTGACTATGACTTGACT
>JACCDN010070449.1_pt1 | contig 13639 bp, 9 predicted proteins | sample 7441691 | NCBI WGS metagenome assembly JACCDN01 (sample SAMN15323439, study PRJNA562643) | freshwater metagenome | isolation source: river surface water | place: USA:Blue River Watershed | collected 2017-08-16 | reverse complement strand
TAGCATTTTGGAGGGTACTATAATCATTACCAGTAACACCAGTAGGGGCAAGAGATTTACCAAAAATTAGAACAAGAACAGGGTCCATGATAAAGGTAAAGTTACCACCGAGAGCAGTGAAACTAGTAAGTTGAGCAAGAGTGAATTGTTTAACATTAATAGTATCAAAGCCAAGTTGTTGGAAAGAAAGGAGGTTATTAGGTTGATTGTTAACAATAATGGGATCATTGTATTCGAGATTATTATAATTAATACTAGGGTCAGCAAAGGCAGCAGTAATGTTGTAGAATTGAGAAGAAGTTCTAGCAGAGAAAACTTCTTGTCTAACATAGTTAGCAGAATCAACAAAAAGACCACCATCAAGGAGCTTGTGAGCTAATTTAAGATATTTGCGTTCGCAGCAAACTTTCTTGCATTTCTCAACACAGCATTTAACGCATTCGGGGAAGCAGTTGTCAGGGGTTTCATCGCAATGGGATTTCTTAGGCATTGTATATATATATATTAAATTTATATAATTTATTTATTACTGGGGAGTGTTTTAAAAAATAATTCTATATTAAAAAATAAAATATTTTATATTAAATTTATATTAAACGTACATAAAAAGTAATTAACACTCTAATTTATATAATTTTCCAATCATCAGAAATATTAAAAATATAATATTTAAAAATAATTTTATTATCAAATTCAGTTTCACAAATATAATAAATAATTTTTTGTAATCCATCAATAATAAATGCTTTTCCGTGAGTATCATATATTTTAATATAAAAAGCACTATTAGAATTAGATTTTAATAAATTTTTTTCTTTATCATTATCTCTATATTTTGTAATAATATTTAGACTATTAGTAATAATTGAATATAAATTTAAATTTTTATTTGAAACATCATCTTTGATATCAAAATTATTATATAAATTTAGAATATTAGTTAATTTAAGAATTAATTTAATATTATCTAAATTTTCCAATACATCATTTAAATTTGGAACTTTTAATTTGATTAATTCTTCAGGTAAAATTTTTATATTTGAAACAGTTGAAATTCCTGCTCCAATTAACTTATATTGTCCAGATATTTTATTATGATCCAAATTAATAATAATTCCTGTATTTGAACAAATAATTTTTCCTTGTAAATTTACTTCAAATATTTTAGAAATTTTTAATTTAAATAAATTTTTTATAGTAATTTCAGGATTTTCTTCTAAAAATTTTGTAAATATTTTATCTAAATAATATAAAATTGATAAATTTTTACTCATAATTTTATTAAAACTTTGTATTTTTAATCCTGAATTTCCATATTCCCAATATTTTATATCTTGAATTGAATTTGTTGTTTTTACTGTTTGAGCAGTTTGAGTAGTTTTAGCAGTTTTATTATCAATATTATTTATTTTATTATCAATAATATTTTTTTTTATTGTAAATGGATTATTAATTAAATTGTTTTGATTATTTTGTAAATTATTATTTTTATTAATTTGGTTATTTTGATTAATTCTAAAAAGTGAATTCATAATTTAAAATAATATAAAATAAATTATACTATATTATTAAAAAAATTAATTAGTTTATTTGCACTAACAAATAGTTAATTTAACAAAGGGGAATAGCAACAACAACCCATTCATTGGTTTGTTCGCAGACATCATTGCAACCAGCTCTGTTAATAGCCATAAGCCATTTTTGACCACATTTATCAGTAACTTGAACAATGTTACCTTCAGTCTTGGGGTTACCACCAATAGCAGCAATACCCTTAAGAGTAGCCTTGTATAAAACATTAAGAGCATAGAGTTGTTGTTTAGCAATAGAAGAAAGAGCAGAAACAGGTTGAACGTCAAGAGCATATCTGGTGGTGGTGGTTAATAAGTTGAGGTCAGGTAAGTTTTGGAATAATTGGAGTTGACCAGTTTGGGTGTTAGCATACCAACCAACAACTTGGTCTAATTTACCACAAGCTTCAAAGTTAATGTATCTTTCAACATTGGTGAAGAGGTAACCATAGTAAGCATTTTCTTCACAAGAAGTGATAGAAATAGAACCAGAGGAACCAGTAGCAAGTTGAACAACATTTTCAGTAGCAGAACTACCAGAAGGAACAAAAACAGTGTTATCAGGAAGTAAAACACCATTGCCGTTTCTTTGGTTAACACCAATGATAGTACCATTATCAGGAGGAGAAACAGTGGTAGGGAAGATAGGAGAATAATAAGAACCAGTAGCAGCAATTAAAGACCAGGCATTTCTGAGTTTGTCAAGTCTTTGGTAGGGGATAGAGCAGCAATCAAGTTCGGTTTCAGGGACACAACAAGCAACATCGCAAGGGGAAGGAGGGCAGCATTTGCCAGACTTTCTAGACTTAGTCTTGACAAGAGCTTTTTCAATAGGGCAAGAATCACAGGGCATATTAATATATATACAAATAATTAAGAAAAAATTATTTATTAGGTATAAAAAATACTCTATATTAAAAATATTTTTAACGCAAAATTCGTTTATATTGGATAATTATTATTAGAAATATAAAAGTATACAACCAAATGATTTTATATATTAATAAGTAATAAAAATATAATATATAAAAAATTGATTAAATAAATAAATTTATTCTTATATATAGTTAAATAATATGAGTTCAACATTAGATATAGTAGATACTGAAACTGAGGATTTTAAGGAGCAATATGAAAATATTATGACTAAAATTAAAAAAAAGACTTTAGAAGAGTATGAACCTACTATTGATGAAATTAATAAAATTTATGATGTTATAGTTAAATTTGTAAAAGAGAAAAAGAGGAAAATATATGGTGGTTATGCTTTAGATAAATTATTAACAAATAAAAACAAGGACTTTGCGTTATATGATGAATATGACACACCAGATATTGATTTTTATTCTCCAGAACCTTTATTAGATTTAATTGAATTGTGTGATAGATTACATGCAGTTGGATTAAAAGATGTTGTTGGACAAGAAGCTCAACATAAAGAAACCTATTCTATTTTTGTGAATCATAATGGTCCATATTGTGATATATCTTATATGCCAAATAATATTTATGGTTCTACAAGATATATGCAAATAGACGGATTTAATGTGGTTCATCCTTGGTTTATGATGATTGATTATTTTAGAATGTTTACAGACCCAATTTTAAGTTACTGGAGATTAGAAAAACATTTTGCAAGATATTTAAAATTACAAAAATCATATCCTCTTCCTTTAATTCAAAAACCTTTACAATTAGCTCCATATAAAAATAAACAAATTAGTATTGCTATGAACTATTTATTTGACTTTTTAGCACAAAAGGATACAACAATATTTACAGGATTTTACACTTATAATTATTATTTATATGTGTCAGAATATCATAAATCAAATAAAAATTATGATTATGTATTTATTCCATATTATGAAGTATATTCAAGTAATTATATTAACGATGGTTTAGATTTACTTGAATATATTAAAACTTTACCTGAAGAAATAAAATCAAAATTATCACATACTGAAAATTATCCATTTTTTCAATTTTATGGATTTAATACAGTAATTTATTTTAATGATGGTAAAGATAATAATGTACCTATTTTATATCTTTATACAAATAATAAAAAATGTTTACCTTACAAGGAAGTTGAGTATATTAAATTTGATAATACTAAAAAAGATAAACCCGAATTAGATAATACAATGTCATTAAAAATAGCAGCTTTTGATTTAAATATTTTACATGCATTAATTATTTTAGTTAAAGTTAGAGTTGATGAGGATGATGATTGGAATGATACTCTATATAAATTAATTAATGGTTATGTAACATTTAGAAATTATTATTTAAAAAAAAATAAACAAACATTATACGATAATACAATTTTTCAAGGATTTGTAATCGAATGTATTGGTCAAACAATAAGTCCAGATCGCGAAACCAGATTAATTAGAAAATCAAGAAGAAAGATGGGTAAACCAATTATGTTTAGATATGAACCAGATAATGAAAAAGATAAAGATACAGAAAAAAAGAAACCAAATTATTATTTTTTAAATTCAAGTGGTAATGCTATTAAAAAAGAATCAAATTATCAATTGGTAGAAAAACATAGAAATAGAAATTTAGAAGATGAATTTGATGAAGAAGAAAATCAAGAAAATTAATTATTATTTTAATAAAAATTTTTATTTATCTTAAATATTTTTTTAGTTTATAATTATATATTAAATTATAATTATATGGATATAACATCACAGATAGAATTAAATAATTTTATAATTATAGATAATAAACATTTAGGTCAAGTTATAAAAATTTTATGGAATGGAAATGGTTGGATTGTAAAATTAATTGGAGAAGATGGCTTTAAGGATTCAATATTATCACAATATAATTTATTAAAAGAAATACCAAAATCATCTGAAAATCATGGTTATATGGTTGTAACTAAAAATAATAAAATTGAAAAACCAAATTCAGAAAATTTATCTGGCTTGATTAATTTATTTTTATTAAATAATAATACAAATTTAACAAATTCTATTAATATCAAAGTAAGAAATAATTTTAATAATTTTATTCAAAATAAATTATTTACAAATACTACAACTACATCAAATTTAACCAATACAAATTCAATATTACCTGTTAATCCTTTAAAATTACAAACTTATAAAATACAAGATATGAATGAGGATAATTATGCAAAATATATTTTAAAAATGATAAAAGATATTTTTATTGATGATGATAAAGTTTTATTGATTGAAGAAAATCCTGCTTTATCAAATGTACAAACCAAATCAACTGATATATTATCCGAAGAAAATATAAATAAAACTATTAAACCTACTATTAAAAAGGTTTTAGAGGAATATAATCCTGTTAATTTAGAATATTATTATGATTTTAAGGATTCTTTAGCTTACAGACATATTATTTTAAATCAAGATGATACAATATTAAGTGGAAGTAAATTAATTGAACAAATAAGAAATAATTTATATCAAACACAATCCAAAATGATGATGGATGATGGAGATAAAATGTTGCAAGAAATTAATTTATTTGATTTTATAGAATTTAAGATAGTTGACGGATATGTTGAAATAATAAATAAATTTTTACCAAAAGATAATTTTAGAGTTATATCTGAAGAAAATTGTCCGGATTTAGAACAATTATCAGAAATGTATGGAGAAAATATTAATTATAAAAAATTAGTTAATTTAATTTTAGAAAATAAAACTCCACAACTAATTCAAGAAAATCAACAAATTATTTTAGAAGGAATTAAAATATTATCATTAGAATACCTTATTTGTATTCAACCCAAAGTAGAATTTTTATTATGGTTTATTAACAGAATAATTTTAGCTTGGTATGCTGACCCTTATTTATATGAAAATATTTATAAAATTAAAATTCTTATTAATTTATATAGAGCACGAGGAATAAAACAATTTAACCAAGATACTGATGTACTTCCAATTATTACTGTGGTTCCTAGATATGGCAAAACTATTGCTAGAAAAGTTATGTCTTTATTATCATTTTATTTATTTCCATACAAAAGATATTTTTTACCAAATAGTAATCCTACTTACTTTAATAAACTAGATGATATGATGTATTATACTAATGGGTCTTTGGATTTAAAAAAATATATTAAATTTATTCTTGGTAAAAAACAAGATAATATTTTTAATAAAGATTTAACACAAGTTAAAACTAATTCTTTTACTAACAAAAATGACCTTCAATATGGTAACTAAAATATAATAATATTTTTACTGTAATTTTTTATAAAAAATTGACGACTCAATATAATAATATTTTTACTGTAATTTTTTATAATAATTTATAACCAAATTATTATAAAAAATTGAATAATCAATATAAAAATAATATATATAAAAATAGGTATATATATATAGTTAAATAAATATAATGTTTGCAAATACACAGCAAATAAAGTTTGATTGGGATGAATTTATGGAAAGTACTATAAATACAGTTGGTAAGTCCAATCTCATTAATTATATACTTAATGAGAAAAATAGAGTGATAACAAAAGAATATATAAAGAATACATTAGCAAATTATGGTATTGAATATCAAGTAAATGATATTAAATTATTTCAAATAGCGATGACACATTCATCTTATTCAAAGAAAGATTATACAAATATAAGAAATTTCAAATCAATATTTTTAGGAATTAATTTGATAAACGGGGATACATTAATACCTATTTCCAAACAACAAATTAAATCTGTAGTTCCGATAGGAGAGGTATCTTATGAGAGATTAGAATTTTTAGGAGATTCGATTTTACGCCAAGTAATATCAGATTACTTATTTATTCGGTATAGAGAAATGCAAGAGGGTAATTTAACAAAATTACGTTCTCAAATTGAAAATGGTTCCAGTTTAGCAGAAATGACAAGAAGAATTGGTTTACAAAAATATGTTTTATTATCAAGAAATTTTGAAGTAATTAAAGCACGTGATAAAAATGATAAAATTCAATGTGATATTTTTGAAGCTTTTGTTGCTGCTTTATATTTAGATTCAATGGGAATTAGTTATGCGGATATTGGTAAAAATCCCGAGTTAATTCAAAAATTAAGAGCAGATTCATATCAAATTTGTTATGATTTTGTTGTATCATTAATTGAGGATGAGATTGATTTAACTGTCTTATTAGAAACAGATACCAATTATAAAGATAAATTACTTCAATATTATCATGAATTTAATTGGGGAGATCCAAAATACAATACAATGGATGTGTTATATGATAATTCAAAATTAGGTAAAAAATATTATAAAATGTATGTGAGAGATAATGATGGAAATATTATTGGAACAGGAACAGGTTCATCTAAACAACGAGGTGAAAAAATTGCTGCCAAACATGCATTACAAAATTTAAATGTTATTCCAAATGATAATGAAGAAGAAATTTTAGACTCTAAATCACCAATTATTTATCATAAAAAAACAATTAATAAGGAAAATTCTATTGAATCTCCTAAAAAAATTAAATCATCTTTAATTAAAAATAAAGATAATTAGTAAAATAAATAATTTTTATAATAATATTTTTATAGTTTAGTATTTAAATAATTAATTATTCCTATTAAAATTGTTTTAACGTTATTAGTAATTGAAGGGGTATTGAGTGTTGTGTCAGCTGTAATAGTTTTCTCTAAATTTGTAAGGTTTTCTTTATATTTTTTCACTTCATCATCTGTAGCATAAAATCCTTTATAAACTTTTTCAGCAATAGGTTTATATTGATTAAAGTATCCCGTAAGTTTTGCTTGTTGTGCTGTATTAGTAACACCCAAAGTTGATGGGTCAAAAGTTAAACTTGAAGTTAAAGAAGGGTCTTTGGGTATTAGTTTTTTATCCTTTACATATCCTTCATCCTTAACATATGATTCAATATCATCATCTGAAGCATTTTCCCAACTATCAATATCTGCAACATCATCATTATCAATTGGTAAAAATTCAATATAATTGCTTTTAATATGTTTTTGTCTTATTTTATTAACTTCATCCATAATTTTTTTCTTTTCTTCATCAGTTTTTCCAGTAGGTATTAATATTAATTTTTTTCCAGTACTACTTATTATTAAATCACCTTTTCCATCTAATGCTTTATATTCAGAATCATTAAAATTATCTTCTAATTGTTTTTTTGCTTCAGTATAAATTTTAATATATTCAGTAATTTTTTGTAATCGTTGTTTAAAGTTTTCTCCACTAACACCATCAATAGGGTCTAATAAAAATGGTCCCATAGCCATTAAAGGAGTTAAATCTAATTGAGTAGGATAAGAAAAACTACCTCTAACACCAGTTCTAACTTCAGTATGTCCCATAACAGGAACCAAAATACTTGAATTATCTTGAACAGAAGGAATTTTTTTAGGAAGAGGTTTTAATTTAATATTAACACCATATTCATATTCTAAGCTTAATATTTTTACATTAATATTTCTAGATGCACCAATAATAAAATCTTTAACTCCTTGAACATCTAAATCTTTAATTTCATCGGGGTTATTTACATAAAATCCAAAACTCATCATTTTATAATTATATAATATATAAAATAGTTATATATATTTTTTATTGATTTTAAATATTTTAATTCTCAAACTGTTTAATTATACTCATAATCATAATATGGTCTGAAGCAGGTTGTTTATACCATGATTCTTTATTTAATTCATGTCTAAGTATGCAAGAGTCATAAGTATCAATAACAAAATCAAAATTTTTTTTTAAATTATTACCCGAAAGGCTACAACAAGTATTTAACATTTTACCAGTATAATATTTAAAATCAAACATGCTATGATTTAGTTCAAAACTTAAATTAGAATCATTTTTAATTTGTTGATTAATATCTCTATTAAAATCCCCAGCCATAATAATTCTTGTAATAATGTAATTTTCAAATATTTTAGATTTAGTAAATATTTTTTGAATTGGTTTAAATATACTACTTGATGTATTTGGAATATGACCTGCATGAAGATTAATTAAAACAAATACATTTTGAACCAAGATATCTTTAAAAATAAAAATACAAAAAGGTCTACCTGATTCAAATTCACCAGGTTTTTTATCTAAAAGTTCAAATCTAGTAGAATCCCAAACGGTTAACATATGTTCTAAACCGGATTTATTAACACAATGGTTAAATATTTCAGAATTAAAAATATTTGTATATTCAGAATAATTAGCAGCTTCTTGAAAACAATATATTTGTGGATTATAGTAATCATAAATAGATTGAATATTTGATAATACATTTGATTTAGCCATCTCTAATTCTTTCACAGAATAATGTTTAGTTAATTTACCGGCATTAATATCCATAATTTCCCAGTTTAAATTATAAGAACAAATAGCAATATTAGGGTATTCGTCATCCATTGATAATATTGATGTTTAATATTCTATAATATGGTGGATAAAAAAAATAATAAGAAAAAATTAAATTAAAAAGATAATATATAAAAAATGACTCTACAGGTGGTATTAGGTGAATATAAAGATAACCAAGTAAAAATATTAATATTATCAAATAAATATTTAGGATATGTTAATTTTTACAAAAATGGTAAAATAATCAATAATATAACAATTAAAGATTATGAAATAAATTTTTATATATTAGATGATATTCAATTAAACCAAGATTATTATTTTGAATTAGAATATTTAGATAAGATTATTGATACTTTTAAAATAAATTTAAAAGATAGTTTATTTAGCGAAGTTGTGATAGTAAACTGTGACTCTGGTTATGGATTAGAAACTGGAACATGGGATTTGATAGCTGATGATGGTACCAAATATATTTTTCATTTAGGTGACCAGATTTACAATGATAAATATTTTATGAAATTTTATAATCAATATAAAAATAAAGTAATCAATCAAATAGATAAAGACCAAATATATAAAACGTGTTATAATTATTTTTTAGAACATTTTACTCGTAATAATAAAACAAACATATTAAAAAATAATTTTAATTTTATGATACCAGATGACCACGAAGTCATGGATAATCAATTTGTGAACAGAATACCTAAAAATCAATTATTTAATTCAGAAATAATATTTAATATAATAAATGAATTATCAAACTCAATAGAAACAGGATTAAAATTTGAATCAAATGAAATTAATTATTTGGAGGATAAAGAAAATTCCACATTATATATTTTAAATTATAGTTTAGAATTTAATGATGAATTTTATAAAAAAAATGATTATTTAGAAAAAATTGCCAAGTTTAATAATATAATATTTTTATGCAGAAAATGTAAAAATTCTGTAAGATACAATAAATTAGCAACAGTTATTTATAATGAACCAGAATATAATAGTGTTGATATAGATTTTTTATTAAATTTAGGAATAGAAAATAAATATAAAAAAATAATTGTATTATGTGGAGACGAACATATCAAAAGTACAGGAGAATATTATTTGAATGATAAAAATATATTAACAATAAAAACAGTAGGCTCAATAAATTCAGCTGTAGACTTGTTAAATTATGAGACAATATTAAAAAGTAAAATTAATAATATTAAATTAAAAACAAATAAACAAGTAGATAATGGATTTGTTAAAATAACATATAAAAATTCAAATATAAATGTTCAAGATATAATAAATCATAAAAGTTATTTTTATCATATAAAAAATTCTATGCTTTCTGGGAGTAGATTATTATATTATAAAATAAAAAAATAAATATTATTTATAACCTGATAAAAAAATAATTTATAAATTAATTAAATAAATAATGAAAGAAATAGGTGAATTAATTAATTTAACAGAAATTGTTTTAGCAATAGGTAATTTTAGATCAATAGATGCTTATGGTAATAATAACTTTACATATTATTACGGTGGTATTTTTCCTTCAACTAAAATTATTAATAATATACCAACATTATACTTTAATTCTTTAGAAGATTATGTATTATTTGAATTTACAGTTCCAGATAATGGTTTTGTAGATAATGTTAATTTTGTAAATATAACACCATATATTTATAGTTATCAAGGTAGGGATGTTTTTGGTTCAACAGATACAAGTTTAGAATTTTTTAAACCAAAATTAAATCCAGGAGATACTATAAAAGTAGTATTTACAAGTTCAAAAACTGTTGGAGATTATTTTGCATCAGAAGGTTATATAGTATCAAGATTTCCTTTTGATTATTTAGTAAATTCAACTGTAACATTTTTATTAAGAATAGGAAATCAATCAGGAACATATAATCCAGGTCCTTTAGAAAGATATTCAAAATTAGTATATGATAAATTTAGAAGTACAGAAAAATTAGTTCCATATACAAGTTTTGAAATTATTAAAAGTTTACCACTTCCATTGGGAAGTAAATTTTTATATGAAGGAAAGATAGAATATTTAAGATCATTAATTGCTTTATATGATGAACAACAACAACTTTTATTAAATAATGGTTTTACTCAATTACCTACTTATTTATATTTACAAAATATTCCTACTCCTCCAGTTAAATATGCATTTCAATCATTTTATGATTGTATAACAGTAAATCCTTATCTTCAAATTCAAGGTAATAATACAGGTGAATCATATTTTAATTCAGATTTATTAAATTTAAATGATTATCAAGACACAATATTTGTTATATTAGCGGTAAATCAAAGTAAATATGGATATGGTATTTATTCAAATATTCAAGTTTATAATAATACTAATTTGGAAGTTATTACTTCTTTAAGTTATTCAACATCACCACCTATTCCAGTAATAAGTGAACCAAATTATCCATATGTAAAAGAAAATTCAATTGAAGATTTAAAGTATCCTTTACTTAACATTAGCCAGTTTGATGTAAATAATTTATTATCCCAAGGAATAAACCAAATATATATATCAGAAAGAGTTGGTTATAATCCAATTAATTTTTCACATCCTGACAATTATACAACTCCAAGATTTACAATTTTTATAAAAAAAATTAATCAATAAAATCTAATAAAATCTAATAATATTAAAAATATATTAAATTTATTTTCATAATTTAATATATAATCATTTTTATAAATGGATGATGAAAGAAAAGAAAAGAATGCTTATCCAAATTTAAGAATAAATGGAAGAATATTTCCTGTTTGGATATTAAAAAACTTTGCTAAATATAAGTTACCTGAAATTATTAGAAAGGATGATGAAGATCCTTGTCAAATTAAAACAAAATTAGAATTAAGAAAATATCAGGAATTTATAGGAGCATATTTAGATTATCGTTCTCCTTATCATGATATTTTAATTTACCATGGTCTTGGTTCTGGTAAATCTGCTACTACAATAAACTTATATAATGTTTTATATAATGCTTCTGCTGATTGGAATGTATTTTTATTAATTAAAGCTGCATTAAGAGATGATCCTTGGGAAAAAGACATTAAACGTTGGTTATCACAACAAGATTATGAACATAGATATTCTAATGTACATTTTATTAACTATGATTCACCATTTGCAGATACAACATTTATGGATGTTATAAAAAATACAGATACTTCATTAAAAAATATGTATATTATTGAAGAAGCACATAACTTTATTTCAAATGTTTATTCAAATTTATCAAGTAAAAAAGGTAAACGTGCTATTACAATTTATGACCATATTATTCAGGATAAAAAAGATAATCCATCAACTAGAGTAGTATTATTATCAGGAACTCCAGCAATTAACAGACCTTTTGAATTAGCATTAATGTTTAATTTATTAAGACCAAATATATTTCCCAAATCTGAAATTTTATTTGACCAATATTATGTAGATAATACAACTATACCTCAAATTAATCTCAAAACAAAAAATATGTTTCAAAGAAGAATTATGGGTTTAGTGTCATACTATATTGGAGCAACACCAGATTTATATGCAACTCAAACAACTCATTTTGTAGATGTTCCAATGTCAAAATATCAAACAGAAATTTATGATTATTTTGAGGAAATAGAAAATAAAATGGCTCAAAAGAAAAAGGCATCTTCTAAAAGTTCTGAAACTTATCGTTCATATACACGTCAAAGTTCAAATTTTGTATTTCCAGCAATTGATGGTGTAGTAACAGGAGAAAATCGTCCTAGACCAAGTAAATTTAAAATAGGAGAAAGAGAGATGGAATTATTATTAAAAACAAAGGATACAGAAAAAATCAAAGAATCATTAACATCTCAGTCCCAAGCATATTTTAAGATGTTAGATAGATTTACAGATTCATTAGATAATTATTTTCAAAAAATATATGATAAAGAAAGAGATACTAATTCAAATATTCGTAAAGATATTGAAAATTTTTCAAAATATGAAAATTATTCTGATTGGTATACAAATGAAAAAAATAAATCAGGATTAATTAAAGAAATGATTAATTGTTCAAATAAATTTGTAAATTGTGTTTATAATATTGTAACAAGTCCTGGTCCAGTTTTAGTTTATTCAAATTATGTGTTAATGGAAGGTTTAGATGTTTTGAAGGTTTATCTTAAATTTTTTGGTTTTGCTTCATTTAAAAATTCTAATTCTAAAGATTATCTTAGATATGGTGAATTTCATAATGGTATTACAAAAGAAGTTAGAAGAGAAACAATTAAAATAGAAACAAATCCAGAAAATGTACATGGAAAATTAATTAAATTAGTAATGTTTTCTCCAGCAGGTGCAGAAGGTATTTCATTAGCAAATATAAGACAAGTTCATATAATTGAGCCTTATTGGCACGAAGTTCGTATTATTCAGATGATAGGTCGTGCAGTACGTCAATGTTCTCATAAAGATTTACCTATAAAAGAAAGACACGTTGATGTGTATAGATATCGTTCTGTAAAACATAATGTAAGAATTAAAGAAAAAATAGAAAATCAAGTTGTAATGAAAACAAGTGAGATTATTGAAGACCAGAATGAATTAAAAACAGTAGATTTTGAAATTGAGGATTTAGCAAGGTCAAAAAATAATTTAATTTCGTCATTTTTAGATTCTATTAAAGAGGTAGCAATAGATTGTG
>JACCDN010133250.1_pt1 | contig 13643 bp, 13 predicted proteins | sample 7441691 | NCBI WGS metagenome assembly JACCDN01 (sample SAMN15323439, study PRJNA562643) | freshwater metagenome | isolation source: river surface water | place: USA:Blue River Watershed | collected 2017-08-16 | reverse complement strand
TTTAGAATCGCCACAATCTGGCTCTCACTGAATTTGGACTTGCGCATCAAAACCTCCCGTTAGTCATCTTGCCATTACCAACAGAAAATTCCACTAATTCGTGTCTTACTTCAGGGGGAGACTACAGTAACAGGGGGCGCTCCCTTTGGCGGACGCCCCGAGGCAGACACGATGGCCGAAGCGCTTACTCGTGACTTTCGCGCAAAAGACATCTGGACAGAGGGCAGCTCTAAAGATACGGCCGAAAATGCCGCCTACTCAGCCCCAATTCTTAAAGAGCATCACGTTCACGGTATTGCGCTCATTAGCCAGCCATGGCACCTAGTTCGCGCCACCGCGCTCTTCGAACAACAGGGATTCGTCGTCTATCCAGCTCCAACCGGTTACACCCATGAAGACAACGATCCAATCTTGCGCTGGCTTCCAAAGGCGAATGCTCTGGATAACAGTGCGTTAGCACTTAAAGAATACTTAGGACTACTCGCCAGTCAATTAGTAAGCATTCTTATTCACAAACCCTTTGAAGATCGTTAGAAAAATAATCTTCAGATCGAGCCATAACGACCAATTCTCAATGTAATACAGGTCGTACTCAATACGGGTATGTAAATTAGTATCCCCCCGCCAACCATGAATTTGCGCCCAACCAGTAATGCCGGCTTTAACGAGATGCTTCTTCATGTAGTTAGGGATTTCGTCCTTGAACTGCTCAACAAACATGGGGCGTTCCGGACGCGGCCCCACAATCGACATATCGCCTTTAAGGACATTTAAAAACTGCGGAAGTTCATCCAGGCTAGTTTTACGAATAAATTGTCCGAAACGCGTAGTCGCTTTGGCCGCCGAACCGCCCCACTTAACCCCATCTCGCTCCGTATCGACTGGCATAGAGCGAAACTTAAGCATGTGGAATGGCTTGTTATTCAATCCAATACGTTCCTGACGATAAAAGATTGGCCCTGGCGAACTTAACTTCACCCCCAATGCCAACAATAGCATCAAAGGACTAATCAAGATCAAAATTATGCTCGCAACGACCTTGTCTTCCAACCATTTTGCGACCTGATTTAACCCAGTCATGGGGGTCGAGGAGAGATCGTACATGGGCACACCCAACACATTACTTATCCCATGATTAATCAGCCTCAGCGTGAAAAGATCCGGCGCAAAACGAATTGTCGCTGTACTGTGTCGCAGTGCATGCAAGGTTTCGCGAATTACGGCTTCATCACTTAATGGTAACGCCAGCCAGACCTCGTCCACCGGCGATTTCGACAACGCCTCTAGCGCCGTTAAATCCGTATCCGGTATAGAAAATGCAATTTGATAACCGGACCACCCGGCAGTGGCTACGCGCTTATACAAACCCTCGGCGGCCTTCCCCGAACCAACGAGCGCCACATGACGCAGGTTAAAACCCCGTCTACGCACTAGGCGCAATGCCAAATAGAGTGCAAATCGCTCCAACCAAAGCGATCCCATTGCCAACGCAACCCAGACAGCGAACCAAACACGCGAGAACTCCTGCGACGCCTTGAATGCAAATAGCCAGAGCAGCAACAATCCAACCACGACCAACCATCGCCCGGCAATCTTTACCAGCATTTCTGGCATATGGGCGCCTCGCCATGATCGATAGGCCTCGCCCGATAGCGCCGCAAACAACAAAGCGCCGACAGCGATCACACCATAGTAACGCGCTAGTTCTTGAGGGAATTCAATCGGAATATCGAGCACACGCCGAATGTGCAGCGCCAGGATGCCTGTCAAGCAGATAACTGCCGCGTCGGCAGTGCGTAATAGATAAAGCATCCAAGGTGCAGACAGTCTGATATTTCTCATCATGTGTAGGATTATCTACCAGCTCGCTGAGTTTCGATGGTTTCTCGCACCTGAGACACCGGCAGCTTATCGAGCACATATGCGTCTGCGTCATTTTTCGGGTACTCGAATCCGTAGTGGAGGTAACCATACTTGCCCGACTGAGGAATCAGAGACACAGATTGGTCGTTCAAAGGCCCCCACCGATCAGGATGAACCCCTCCATGCAGGCCGATTACGGGAACTCCCGTTGACGCAGCCAAATGCAAAATGCCCGTATTTACCGAAACCACAAGCTCGATCTCGTTCGAAATGAATCTCGAAAGCTCGGCCAAGGTATAGCGTCCTGCAATGTTTATAACTCCTTCTACACCCAGTGACTCGATAAACCGTTCCGTCTTCTCTATATCTCCGGGACCACCACTCAAATAGATCGTATCACCGAGCCCTCTGCAACACTCGATCAGCTCACACCAATAATGCACTGGCCACGCTTTGAGGCAAGAGCGATTACCTGAGGGCCACATATGAAAAAGTAGCTTACGACTTCCGCGCATGGGGCGCTGCTGATACAACCAGGTAATCAGCGCCGGTATTTGCCGATTCGAATCGAAAACGCAGGCGCCCGACAACAAATTGGAAAAATTTAGGACTTCGTGAATATGACGTCCATGCGGTACGACACTACCGTAAGCTCGATTCCGAATCGTTGACCTGGTTTCGAATCCTGTTGTTGTCAGGTTTTTGCTAAGGAGCTCAGCCATGGCAACCTGAATCGGGCCGATATTTGCCCACTGAGTACTGTCAAAAATTTTACCGATGCCAAAACGTTGTGCAATCCGGTACAAAGATAATGGGTCTCTGAGTTCGACTACCGCGGTACCCGAATAAACATCGTTGTACAGCTCAGTTACACCGTAGTTCAATTTCGAACATGCAAGATAGATCCTCTTTTGCCCAACAGATGCTCGTAGCGCCTCTGACAAAAGGATCAAGTCACCGATTGCTCCAAAACAAACTATGAGGATTGACTCATTGTTCGGCGAAGTACGATGCTTAAAAGAACGTCTGAATATCAACATGACGTCTAGTAACAAAAGCAACAAACCACCCAACCAGCGATCGAGAATTCTATTAAACGGGCTACCGCGTTTTTCTTGCATCAACTAAGTACCAATTTTTAGTAAAATAACGCTGACATCAATAAACCTGTACTTGTTGGCAAACCAAGGGTTTCGATCTCACGAACGATGAGCACTTTCGCTCTTTGCTTGTAAAAATTTCCTGATTTTTGCATAGAAAATCACCGAATGGCCGCCCAAAAGCACGTTCATGCAATAAAGCATGACAGGCAGCGGGTGCGAGAACAACCCCAAGCGATTTAGCTCTATAGCCAAATCTGTATTAGCTCTACTACCAGCCCCAGCGTTCATCTCAAAAATATGAAACGACTGTCTCACAGCCAGCTCACGCTTAATTTCACGGGTCAATTTAATGCCTGATTCTCGTTCTACATCGCCGATAATGCTAAGAACACCAGCCCACATTTTCCCACGGCCTGCTGCTGTATATCCACCTGGAATATGTACTGCCATTTCATTCCCAGATGCACCAAACATAGGCGGGTTCCCCGCCCTACCCCCAACCACTGGTGTTGAAATATAGCCTATACCTGCACCACAAAATGCAAGAGCAAAAAGGTAGATTTGATAATATAAAGTGCCGTCATACCGCGCCGTTTCGTTCTTCCGACAGAAATCCACATTAAAAACCAAACCACCAATAAAGCCCGCGGATCTAAAGATCAATTTCGGAGATGCATTGCTTGCCCTAAACACGTTATCAAAGTCGGATATTTTTGATATTCCGAGCGGTGTCTTAACATCGGAGTCAAATCGTACAAATGTACGCGATGCAACTAAAACATCATTTTTTGATAAAAATCCAACGACCTCTTTAACAGCGTTTGGCAACAACACATCGTCGTTACCAAGGGTTAGCGCCCAGCGACCGGAAGCAAGGCTCAAACACTTTCTTAAGTTATGATCATATCCGAGATTGGTTTCATTTTCAACACAGCGCAGAGTTATGCCAAGCTGATGAAATTTCGATCGATATAACTCGCAAATTTGTCTAATTCTTTCCCGTTCTGGTGAAAAATCTTCGACTATGAGTAACTCTCCAGGCACTTCTGTCTGTGCCAAAACTGATTCTAGGAGTTCAACCAACTCATTGGCGCGATTGTAGGCTGGAACAACTACCGATATTTCTTCTGCGACAATCATCTGAATATTCTTTTCGTTGTAGCTGGAATACCTGCGATAAGACCAGATTCTGCAAACACATTTTTAACAACTGCATTCGCTCCCACAATCGAACCATCCGGAATACAAGCACCGGCCAGAATTCTTACACCATCACCAATCCACACATTTTTTCCAATGTAGATATTTGCAGCATCTGCCAATTGCCTATACGAAGGCGGTACATGCGTGTCATTTGCGCTTAACATTGTAGATCCATGCGAATGATCACCAATATAAACGCTACTTCCAATCAAGGTTCCTTCTCCTATATCTATTCTTTCAACACATGAAATATGCACAAAGTCGCTAAGTGCCACATCTCTACCAATATTAATGATCGGGGTAAATCTATCACCTTTATATTGACCAACTGCCTCAAGCCAACAATTGTCCCCAACAGAGAGTCCTGGGGCAATATACATAAATTTTGCACCAAAAATTTTCAAGTTACTTCCAACCGATTTAAACCTAATATTAGTTAATATACGAAAAATCATCGCCCTAAAGCGAGCGCAAATGTGATGCCAATAAAAAAATAAGTCTCTAGTCATTTGCATTTCATTCGCCTGTTTATGAAAAGCTCATCGCACAAACCTATGATTGAGCTAACCTGAACCTTCGCGGAGCACAATTTCAACGCATGTTTACGAGAGTTTTCCCTCATCAATAACCTCTGCTCACTCGACAAGGTGACAAACTCTTTTAAAGCGTAAGCAAGTGCTACTTCACTCTTATCGTCAACCCTTAAACCTGTCACTCCCTTAATTATAAGATCCTTAGCTACGCCTATATCAAATGCAATCACGGGTGTACCGCTCATCATAGACTCATTAATCATCATCGGCCCTGAATCTTCAACAGACGGGCAAACAAAAACATCCGCGGCAACATATGTTTGGCTAAATAACTCACTATCATTAATATATGGCAAGTGAACATGATTAAAGCTAAGCTCTTGTTCAGCTAGAGGGTCTCCAGCACCTACCGTGAAAAGCCGTACCGTCACCCTCTCGTGGACTGACAAGTCACATTGCAGAATTTTCAATGCACCTAACAAGTATTGAAAACCTTTTCGTTGGTCCTTTACATTCTGCGCACCAAAATAAATAACAACCTCTCTCTCCAAAAAACCAAAGCGACTTCTTGCACTATCTCTATGTGACGGAGAGAACACTGCCTCATTAACACCTATCAATAGCTTTCTAGTTTCCAAATATTTCGTTAAACCACTTAGCACAGACTGCTCTTTCAACTGTTCACTTCCCACCAATACTACTGGGTTTAAAAATTTATACGCTGCCGAGCGTGAAGCCCACTTATATCGTATGAATTTTTTTACTGCTGATACAGAAGCCATAGGGCATTCCAGACAACCATCTTTGTATTTTGTACAATCCCATGCGTAATGGCAGGATCCCGTAAGCATCCCCATATCCATTAAATAAAACACCATTTCCGCGCGTGTTGCACGCTTGATAGCCTGCAATTGATTTTCAGATAAAAAATCGGCGACGTAGTAAACAATAATGATGTCCGGTTTAATTAGACAAATATCGTTAATTATAAAAAAGCTTGGAACACACCCCACATTGAATTTAAAAATCCGGCTAAGCTGCACATCCACGCCGAATATTAATTTCCCAAAAAAGCTAAAAGCTTTTTCTAAAATAAATCTAATGCATTGGAAGAATGCACTTGGCGCCAATACGGTGGGATCGCTCACTGTCTTCCTACCAACATACATATAGGAATCATGACCATTTTCAATCAAATTCTTGTGCAGCCGATATGCACCACTGAATGCTCCTCGATTGTCACCGGTGGAAAGATGGAGAATTCTCATACCCTCTCGCTTTTACAGGCACGCATTTTGGAATTTAGTTTTATCTGCGGCCAGCATGAAGAACCAGGTAAATAACAAGTAGCTACAATACGTAATTATATATGCATAACACATGCCAAATGGGTTAGACGATGATATCAATAGCGCGCTAAATACTAACAGTAGCGTTGCCTGCAGCATCTCGGATAACAAACATAATTTTATTCTGCCTTGAGCAGCGAGTATCGTCGTTCCAACATATGAAGTAATTCTTAAAACATCACCCAACATTTGAAAAGGCATATACTCTCTCATGCTCTTGAATGCCGTCGTAAAAATAATATTTAACCAGATGTCATATGTTAAAAAAACAATGAAAGTAATTGTGCCGGTAAGCACGGTAACATAAAGATATATTTTTTTAAGAAACTCTCTTGGAAGCGGGCCAGAATCAAGGCTTGCGATCTTAGGAAATAGGACGACCGATAGCACTAGCATTGGGAGTTGACAATATGCATCAGACATTCTTAGTGCTGCTTGCCAAAAACTCAGGACTTCAAATCCGTTATTTTCTTGAATTAACAACCGAATTAATATATAAGCCACAGGCATTATTATGCCAGGAGCAATATAAAGCAATCCATAACCAAGAAAAAACTTTACCTGCTTTCTTAATGAAGCCTCTGGCATCACTGCTGTTTCATTGCCTTCACTTATTTGGCGCCCAATAATACTTATCATGAGCGACTGGGCAACTGGTAACCATATGACGCCAATCAATGCGCCGATAGCACCGAAATATCTCGCGCCAATCCAAACTCCAGCAAATCCCAACAGCGCTCCTAGAGTCAACGAAATTGCATATAGCCCATTCCTATGCATACCATTAATTATTCCTTGGGCAACTCCAGAATTTGCAATCGGAAATACACCAATTGCCAAGGCTCCTACTAGCCACCAAGCACCTGGCAAATCAAGCAAAAGATGGTCAACAATTAACCCCGATGCACCTACTATTGATATCAACAATACAACCGCAGACAGTAGTGCTATCACCCTCGCAGTATTGACCCATACAACTTTGGAATGCGGAGTTAATTCATTGCTTGCGTAGATTTTTGTCACTCCAACCGATGTTCCTGCGCCTGCCAGCAGAGTGACTATTGATAACAGACTACTGAGCTGACCTGTCATCCCAAAACCCTGTGCCCCCAAGTATTCAGCGCATAATTTTACCGCCCCCAATCCTGCAAGAAGCTTTGCGCCAAGCCCTATGCCCAGATGAAAAGTTTTAGTTATGTTGCCCATTTAGCTCAAAGACATAGGACTTCAGCAACATTCTCTTAATGCTTGAATTGTTTTATCGCTAACGAAGGCACATTGTTCATCAGTCATTTCATAAAAGAGCGGTAGCCGAAGCAGGCAATCTGCGTAGCGGTCACTATTTGGAAGAGCTCGGCCATCATGTTTCTCCGAATAGTACGGGCTGCTCTGCAATGACAAATAGTGAAATACAGATTGGATACCATGGCTTTTTAGATTGTTAATAATCTTAGTTCGCACTTCAAGGTTTGGGAACACTAGATAAAATAGATGCCCATTATTTGTTGCATAATTCGGAACCGTTGGAAGCTCAACCCCATATTTGCTCACATATGGAGAAATCATATACAAATAAAGATCCCATAGATGCTTTCTGCGTCTCTGAATCACATCCAGGTTTTCAAGTTGTGCAAATAAGTACGCAGAAATAATATCGGATGGTAGAAATGATGAGCCAATGTCGACCCAACCATATTTATCGACCTCACCCCTAAAAAAAGAACTGCGGTTTGTCCCTTTTTCTCGGATGATTTCTGCCCTTGCAATGTAAGCAGGGTCATTGATTGTTAATAACCCTCCTTCTCCCGCGATGACATTTTTGGTTTCGTGAAATGAGAAGGTCCCCATAACCCCAAAGCTTCCAAGAGGACGCCCTTTATAATATGAATCGATAGCTTGTGCTGCGTCCTCAACCACGGGAATGGAATGACGATCAGCAAGCGCAATTATGGGATCCATATCGCAAGCCACTCCCGCGTAGTGCACAACTACTATCGCCTTGGTTTTCGGAGTGATTAATGGTTCAATCGTGGAAGCACTCACATTGGGATTGCCAGGTTGGCAATCAGCAAAAACAATCTTGGCGCCTCGCAACGCAAAAGCATTGGCGGTTGAAACAAATGTATATGCGGGCACGATGACCTCGTCACCCGGCCGGATATCAAGCAAAATCGCTGACATTTCAAGAGCGTCAGTACAAGAAGTTGTCATCAATGCCTTGAGAAATCCGAATTGGCCTTCAAAAAAATCGTGGCATTTCTTCGTAAATCCCCCGTCACCGGAAATCTTTCCCGACGCAACTGCTTGAGCAATATATACAAGCTCACGCCCATGCAAATAAGGTTTATTAAACGGTATCGTTTCTCGCAAGGTGTCCACAATAAAGTCCCAAAGAGATTATGTGTTAGATAAAACTAGAAGCCCGATGCCGCTTTTGGAAATCATCTTTGGACAGTATCAATTTTGTGCAGAAATAACGAACATTCGCCCTCTCCGCTGAAACCGGCTCATGGTATATGACACCGTTCTCTTCATATTTCCTTAACGGCTGGTTTTCAAATATCGTGAACCCAATCTCCTGATGCAAAGAAGCAGCCATCCAATTATAAGAAGCCACCCTTGCTTCAACATACTCAATACCAAGAGTGTTAAAACACCATGCCAAGAGGGACACCTCAGCTTGATAGATTAACCGAGGATCCCCACCTTGCACTCCACGCATAATATTGTCGAGCTCTACACTTTTGCGATTAGCATTTGATATTCCGATATGTCCGATCACCCTTTCTTCAACATCACGAATCATAAAAAAAAGGCGGTTATCCTGACCGATGGACAAATCTTTTAGGTATGTCAGCGTTCTTTCATGCGTCGATTCAAATTGGACAAAGAACATCTTCATGGCTCTTTGGCGCCATGTCTTAATCAGATCAACCTGGTCAGGTTTATTAAGAATCCACTCACCAACCGGCTGCAACAAACCAATTCTCGAACCGGTAGCATCTTCTATATCAATTGCTACCTTCAGAGAATCCTCAACTGAGTCTCTTTTCAAGAACTGTATTTTTTCCTTCTGGGCAATGCTCATGATTTCTTGAACCGATGGCCAACGATTACACTTTCAACATGAATACGCTTGGGCACCATGTGAGGCTGCAATTTTTCTTTCAAAAAAGCCAGTAGCGAATTCTTATCCAAATCATGCCGTAGCATCGGCTCTACCTGCAATTCAACATGTTGACCAGTAATTGGGTTTTGTTTTGCAAAAGCCTTGGCCAACGACACGCCAGGAAAGCACAACGCGACACGCTCCACTTCTGATGCCATGAACTTTAGACCGCCGACATTTATGATGTCGTTGCTCCGACCGGTGATCTTGTAATACTCTGACTTAGCCTCGACGATATCCTTTGTGTCGTACCATCCCTCGTCATCAAATGGCGAAGGGGCATTCAGATAGCCGAGCATGCGCGACTCAGAGCGGATTTGGAGAACGCCCCCAACAACTCTCGTTTCGACACCTTCTCCGCCAATTTTCATAAACAGGCTATTGGGTGCCTCTGATTTAACTCGAACAATGCCAAGCTCCGACATACCAAATGTCTGCCGAAAGTCCACTTTGGGCAAAAGCCGAGTCAATTCATCTAAAGTTGGCTGATCCATGCGCTCAGTGCCATATGTAATTACTCGCAAGCAATCCGGCACCCTATCTGGAATCATGCCACTCATAAGCATCATTCTCAAAAAAGTTGGAGTTGTAGGCAGTACTTCAACCTCATATTTTCTGCAAGATTCAAGTATCGATTCTACAGTTCTTGATTCTGGAGCAATGACCACACCCTTATTAAACAAAGTGTGGAGCAAAGTATTGATACCACCAATATGGTCAAACAGCAGAAAGTTTAGTGTTCTAAGTGTAGGCCTAGGCGTATCAAATTTTTTCAGAAAGAGTGTCAAATCGTGAAGAATAGCTTTGGGGCGCCCAGTCGTGCCCGTGGAAAAGAGTACAAGTCCCGCATGCTCTCTGCTTCTAAGACTCTCGATTAATTTATGCCTCTTACCATGGCTTCGCCTAGAAACTTCTTCTCCACTGATAACAACATCTACCAATGCGGACTCAAAGAAATACTCATGCTCATGTGATGTGTCGACAGTGAGTGGCACAACAATAGCGCCAAGATCAATGAGCCTCAAAAGCGTTAGGATTGCAGACGGCGTAAAGTCTCCTATGATTGCGACGACATCGCCCTTCCGCACATCGCTTAGATCAATTGGGCTTTGCGACTTAATCTCTGAAAAATTTAATCCACTTCCTCGATATATTAAGAATGGATAATCTACATCGCGCCAGATGTTTGATAATTTATTAATAAGGCTCATCAAACTCCTCCCGGATGTAAAACCTGCCCTGAGAGAGAGGCGCTTCGTGGATCTAACAAGATCTCAACCAAATCTGCAATCGAGTCAGGCGGAAATTGCCTTGATATAATTTGCTGCGAAACGATTTTCTCTATTTGCGCAGAACTGACTCCCTTCAACAGATTTGTATCAATCGGTCCAGGCGCAATGCAGTTCACGTTAACATTAAAGTCAGCAGCTTCGCGAGCAAATGACCTCGTAAACCCTTCGACACCAGCCTTTGACGCCGCATAGATAGATTCGCCTTTTAAACCCAAGGCCACTGCGATCGTAGAAAAATTAATAATTGAACCCGACTTCTGTCGAAACATCAGCGGCGCAAACATTTGACAGCAATAAATTGTTCCTAAAAGGTTTGTAGCGATAATATCTTGTGCCACTTTAGCAGGTGTCGTTACAGCAAGATTCATCGACGCAATGCCCGCAGCATTGATCAATCCATCAACCTTAACCTTTTCTCTTCTCAATTTCTGGGCGACTTCTTTAATCGCATCATAGGAGGATACGTCACACTTGATTGAAGGAAACGGCAAGCCATCTGTAGTGCGTGCAATGCCAAGAACGGAAGCTCCTCTGCCAAGAAGGCGATCGCAGATACTTCTACCAAGCCCTCTACTAGCACCGGTTACGATGATCATTAAGCCTGTTCCATTTGATCAAGGAACTCCTTAGCTAACGCCCCAGCTGTTCTAAACATACTTTTGGATTTGGACATTGCAGACTCTGATGTCCAATCGAACTCAAACCCAAGCTCAGAGGCCATATCCTCCAACAAGAGGCACAGTTCCACAAGCTTCATTGAGTCCAGCGCACCGTTCCCTCCAATTAATGTCATATCATCTGACACAGGAAGCGTTTTATCTTCCATTAGCGATTTGATTTTTGCAAAAACTTCTAGTTTAATGGTCTCTAAAGACATTTTTACCTCGCCTGTCAAATCTGCAATTTTTTCAATTATACGATGAGACCTTGTTAGGCCAGATATACGGATATTAGTTCTTGATGCATTCGTGCCATACCAAAGCGCTTGAAAGCTAAACCTTGGGCGTCAACCCCCATCTGTTTTCTTAGCGCGGCATTCTCTATTAGCATCCGCGTTTTCTGCTGGAGTTCCGCATCCGTTTTACAGACGAATCCTGACTTGCCATCGATAACAACATCCCGGTTGCCCACGACATCAGAGACGACTGCCGGCAAGCCCATCGCTTGCGCCTCGATCACTGCCAGCGGCATCCCTTCCCACAACGACGGCATAACAAACATATCGGCTTCTGCCAGCGCCAAATAAACGGTTGATCGAGATTGCCATCCTGAAACTTCAAGATTCTCAGGGAGTTTGCCGTCGACTAATAAATCGTCACGCAACTCGCCATCCCCCAGCCAAACGAAATCTGCTGGCAGATCCATGCAGTATTGCGCTAGATCTCTAAAACGCCAGGGAGCTTTTTGATGGCAAAGTCGGCCGGATGCAACAACTCGAACACGTCCATGGCCATGCGTGACAGGGCTAGGCACAGCCCCCAGATCGATCGCATTCTCAACTAAAACCGTTTTTGGATGCCTGACCTCTGTTTGCGCAAGGCTTGCTTCTGTCGCAGAGCAACCAATCAATGTCCCGCCGAGTTTGCCGGCGAAACGTTCTAGGCCAAGGTAAAGCTTCCTCTTAATCGGAGAACTATCTTCTTTTAAGAACGCAAACCCATGCGGCGAATAAAAGCTTCGATTCTGTATACCTAATGAAGCCACTGCCAATCGCCCTAATACACCAGCCTTGGATGAATGCAAATGCACTACGTCCGGCTTTTCAGCCTTGAGTAGGGCGCGAATTTGCCACAGCGCCCGCAAGTCCGCCACGGGTGCAATTGGCGTTTCCATTGGCAATACAACGCATTCGATAGGCGCTGGAAACAAATCGGAAATCGATTCGGCAGGGGTCTCCGGTCGGACAGAATGCACGATCATGACCTGATGGCCGTCAGCAACCTGCGCCTGTGCCAACTGCGACAGACAATATGCGACACCGCTCGCCAGTGCTTCCGTGATGTGAATGATCTTCACTGGCCACTTCCCTGCACTTGAACCGTATCCTTTGCGCAAAACGCCATATCGTGTCGATAAAACCAAACCAAGATTAATAAGGCTAATACCTGCCCGCCAACCATACCCCAAACCCAGGCAATCGGGTTAATCCATGCGCACAACCCGCCTAGCAGGACGGTACACAGCAAAATCAATCCATTGAAACCGAGAGACGCGTGGTTTCGGCGCACAATAACCAAGTATCCCGACAACATCTGCTGCGTGATACATAAGCCGAGCCAGAGGCCTAACGGCATCCACACGGGTTGAACCAAGCTTGCTAGCGATTCGCCGAGGTATAACCCAAAAATCTCAAATCCCCAGAAATGTAAAAGGCACATCACAAGAATGCCGAGACTCGCAAACGCCAGCAGCAAACGCCATAGAAACCGCCAATAACGTCTTTGATCATGATAGTGTGCGGCCGCCAAACGGGGATACAGCGCCATATAAATACCGACCAATAGCGTCGCCACCAGATTGAAAAGCTTCTCCGTCGCAGCGTAAGCGGCCGTTGTTTCGGCATCGGCCAAAGCACCCACCACCACCGTCCCTAAGGTGGTGCAGGCTAAAGCTAAAAACTGAGCCAACACCAAGGGCAAGTTGCTCCGTAGATCAGAAGCAATTTCTAGCCGGTTTCCCTCACCATTTTGGCGGGCTCCGGGTTCAGACAACCGAGCACGCCATGCACTCGCAACGCCCAGCACCGATTGTGGTAAAACCAAAACCCCGACAGCCATCCAAGCCAAGACCACGGTTGGCCAAGCACTAGCACCAATCCCAACCAGCATTAGCAGCAAACAGGAAACCAGCAACCCAAGTGCTGCGAATACAACACCTGACCCAAAGTCGCCCCGAGCCTGAAGAAACCAGTTTGAATTCAGTGCATACGCCACGAGCAAAGGCACAAACCCGAGCAAGTACCAACCACCCGACTGCCACCGAAGGATTAACAGTCCTATATAGATCGCCAACACCGGCCCCAAGAGGATGAGCGACTTACAGCGTAGCGACCGATTTAAGAGCTGATGAGCCGCTGATTGAGAGGCGCCCGCCAGTGCCGCCGGCCCACTCACAAAAAAACCATACTGCGC
>JACCDN010161082.1_pt1 | contig 13646 bp, 11 predicted proteins | sample 7441691 | NCBI WGS metagenome assembly JACCDN01 (sample SAMN15323439, study PRJNA562643) | freshwater metagenome | isolation source: river surface water | place: USA:Blue River Watershed | collected 2017-08-16 | reverse complement strand
CTTATAAAATGAAGAAAATCGACGTCTGTTTATCGCCGGACTTGATCCATTTATATGATTTATCGGCCGTAGCGGTGGTTGTGGTGGATATTTTCAGAGCGACCTCTTGCATGGTGACCGCTTTTGCGAGCGGCGCATCGGAGATTGTTCCCGTAGAGGAAATCGAGCTTTGCAAAGAATACGGCACTCGAGGTTATTTGACGGCGGCAGAGCGCAATGGGATTACTCCAGCAGGATTCGATTTTGATAATTCTCCCTTTTCGTACCAGGTAGAGAAAGTAAAAAACGCAAAAATTTGCGTCACAACCACGAATGGCACCGTCGCTATACGTCGTTCGAGCACAGCTCCTGCGGTGTATGTGGGCGCCTTTTTGAATATTTCCCGAGTGGCCTCCGCCCTAAAAGACTGGGACGGAAACGCCTTGGTGGTTTGTGCCGGCTGGAAGGGAAAACCGAATTTAGAGGACACCTTGTTTGCTGGTGCCTTAATTGATGCGTTGACAGGGGTATACGAAGTGGCAGATGATGCTGCGTTAATGGCCTGGAAACAGTATAATGTCGCTTCGAATGACCTGTTAACGGCAGTGAAAAATTCTTCTCACGTGAATCGTTTATTAGGTTTAGGAATCGAAAAAGATATCGCTTTTTGCCTTGAATTTGATCGGTATTCTGTCCTTCCAAAACTGGAGAGAGATGCCCTACGATTAGTATGATTTTACATAGCACCGAACACAAAAGTCCCAATGTAAGCCTAGAAGAGGCTATTTTCCGTGGTCTACCCCCGGACAATGGCTTGTATATGCCTACTTCCATCCAACCTTTGCCAGATTCATTTTTCGAAACGATTCAGGACCGTAGCTTGCCGGAAATTGCGATTGCAGTATGTGAGAATTTGCTGGGAGATAGCTTGAGTTCGGCAGATATTAAAAAAATCATCGATCAGTCGATGACCTTTGAGGCACCCATTGTTTCTTTAGAACCGGGAGTGGAAGTTTTAGAATTATTCCACGGGCCATCGATGGCCTTTAAGGATTTTGGTGCACGTTTTATGGCGGCGATCATGTCCCATTATCTACTTAAGTCGAAGCGCGAGATCCGTATTTTAGTGGCCACTTCAGGTGACACGGGTGGGGCCGTTGCTCAAGGATTTTATAATACGCCGGGCATTTCGGTAACGATTTTGTATCCGACCGGAAAGGTGTCTGATATTCAGGAAAAGCAATTGACAACTTTGGGTGGAAATGTGACCGCTTTAGAGATAGATGGCACTTTTGATGATTGCCAAAGACTGGTAAAACAAGCCTTCCTCGACGAAGAACTTCGCGCCGCTTTTGATCTAGCTTCTGCGAATTCCATCAATATTGCGCGCTTGATTCCTCAATCCTTCTACTACTTTGCGGCCTATGCGCAAGCAAAAAAGAAGGGATTGAATGCTCCAGTGGTATTCAGTGTGCCGTCAGGGAATTTTGGCAATCTAAGTGCAGGATTAATGGCCTACAGAATGGGTCTTCCGGCAAAAGCTTTCATTGCTTCTTGCAATGAAAATCATCCGGTAGCCGATTATTTGCGTTCTGGGGAATATAAACCAGTTGCCTCAGTCGAAACACTTTCCAATGCAATGGACGTAGGTAGCCCATCCAACTTCATCCGTATGCGTTTGCTAGCGGGGGATGAGTGGTCTAACGTGCGCGAAACCGTGAAAGGCTATTTTACAAATGATCAGAAAACGCAGCAAATCATGTCTGACGTTTATGCCCGCACCGGATACGTGATGTGTCCGCATACGGCAGTGGGATATGATGGCTTACAACAATACAAAACGGAATACCCAGGTGATGTGACGGGAATCGTCTTATCGACAGCACATTATGCGAAATTCTTGCCTACAGTGGAAGGAACACTGGGTGTTTCTGTACCAGTCCCAACCCGTTTGGCAGAGTTATTAGATAAAACAAAAAAGTCCATCCCCATGGGGACGGACTTTGAGGAATTCAAGGCTTATTTATTACAATAAAGCCTTGAATTTATCTCTTTCTTGGTAAGCGATAACCGCTGACAATACAGTCAAAGCCACTCCTACGCTAGGTGCATGCGCTAAGCAAAGTTCAAATAATAAGATATTCACGGTGATAGGCGCTAAAATGGTTAGCCCTAAAGCTCTTTTGCCCGGAACTAAAATTAAGACCCCACCAATTACTTCTAATGCTTTTACCACTGTCATCATTCCAGAAGACATCATGATTCCCATGTAAACACTAGGATCACCCGGAATAGGAGGCATAGGAGTAAAATTAAAGAAGTAGTTCAATCCTCCGAATAAGAAAAGAGCTCCTACAAGAACTGAGGGCAATAAATCAAGTACTTTTTTCATAATGTGTTTTTTGGTTACAACTAAATTTATAATTTTTAATGGAAGGACGCAAAATCTAAGGCCCGTAATTGAATCGTTCGATTACCTAAGTATTCGTTTACTTCCAGGTGATAGACTAGTTTAATGGGCAAACGCTGCTCATAAGCGGCGCATAATCCATCGTAGAAATCCGCTTTCATCCCAAAACCCACGACCTCTAATCCCCGCTCATCCGGCGTCGAACCCACATAGACTTTCAGGTGCTCTTCCTTCATGACAAAAGGACTCTTGGTCACAAAAACCGGACCTGAAACAAAATTTGGCAACATATTACCTGGACCATAGGGTGACAGACGTACTAATAATTTGTCATAAAACGATAAACTCAACGCCTCTAAAGGTATCTGTAAGTCCACGGGCAGATCCGATTTAGGTGAGATATTCGCCAAGCCTTCTTGTGCAATGCGCTCAAACTTTTCAATAAAGGCCTGCAGATTCGATGGCTTTAGATGTAAACCAGCGGCATGCGTATGCCCTCCGAACTGCTCTAATAAATCCGCGCATTCTTCTAAAGCCTGGTGCACATCAAAGCCGCGCACCGAGCGAGCAGAACCCACTAATTGACCATGCGATTCTGTTAAGATAATCGTAGGTCTGAAATATTGATCTTGAATTTTACTCGCCACAATTCCCACCACTCCCTTATGCCAGCTGGGATTAAACAAGACCGTGCTGCGCGCTGATAGCAAGAAATCATTTCCTTCAAACATGGCCAAAGCTTGTGCCACAATCTCTTTTTCCACCACACGGCGATCTAAATTTTGTTGAATGACTGCCTCGGCTAAAGCCTCCGCCTCTTGATCATCCGAAGCTAGCATCAATTTCACGGCTCCATGCGCATGGTCCATTCGACCCGCAGCATTGATAATAGGGGAAATGGAAAAGACGATATCGGAGATCTGAATCGGTGCTTTTTTCTTCGCCTTTTTCAATAAATACCCTAAACCTGCGCAAGGATTTGAGCCTAATTTAGCTAAACCGAAAAAGGCTAACACCCGGTTCTCTCCATTCATCGGTACAATATCAGCCGCAATACTGCAGGCTAATAAATCCATTGATTCCCATAAAGGATCGAGTTCTAAATCGTTTGCAATGGCAAAGGCCATCATCAATTTGAAACCTACACCAGCACCCGTTAATTCCTTGAAGGGATAAGGGCAATCCTTCCGTTTCGGGTCTAATACCGCGACCGCATCTGGTATCGTCGCCTCAGGTAAGTGGTGATCACAGATAATGAAATCAATCCCATTTTCATTACACCAGGCTACGCGATCGTGTGCCTTGATACCGCAATCTAGGGAAATGATTAAAGTATATTGGTTGTCTAGCGCATATTGAATACCCGCCTGTGAAACACCGTAGCCTTCTGCGTAGCGATCGGGGATGTAGTAGTCACAATCTGCTCCTAAAATACCGGCTAGATAACTATAGACTAAAGTAACAGCTGTGGTTCCGTCCACGTCATAGTCACCATAAATCAAGATTTTCTCCCCGGATTCTAATGCAAGACCTAGGCGCTCTACCGCTTTGTCCATATCCTTCATCAGGAAGGGATCGTGCAGTTGATTGACCTCTGGAACCATAAAATCCTTCACTTGTTCGAAGGTCTTGATCCCACGAGAGACTAATAAGGATAAAAAATAGGGATTCTTAAGTCCCAAAGCCTCGCCTAATGCCTCCACCTCCGCGGCCGGCGGTGCAGGCACGTATTTCCAATTCTTTTTAGGCTCCATATTATAAGATTTCTATTTCTACGCGGCGATTGATTTGGCGTCCTTCCTCTGTTGAATTATCTGCCTTAGGCTTCGATTTTCCATAGCCTTTTGTCCGAATTCGAGATGAATCAATATTTCCATTTAACAAGTAATCCTTCACCGCATTTGCTCGTTCCAAGGAAAGTTTATTATTGATTTCGTCTGATCCCGTGTTATCCGTATGACCGCTAATCTCAATGACTAATGCCATATTTTCCTTCATAACTTGCTGAATTCGTTTTAATTCAGGTTCCGATTCTGGTTTTAATATTGCCTTTCCTAAGTCAAAAAATAGATTATTTACGGTAGCCGTACTTCCTTTCACTAACGGAACCATCGATAGGTCTCGGTCGTCTAATTCAATATAACGTCCCCGAACCGTACTTAAATCTAAGTTTATTGAGGTAGGAATTAAGCCATTAGCCTTCGCAGTAATACCATAATTCTTCCCATAAGGGAGAACCAATTTATATTTTCCTGTGTTTGGATCAGGCTTAGCTTGACCTAACGTTTTTCCAGTCGCTAAGTCCTCATAGGTGACAGAGGCGTCATCTGGCACTTTACCTGTCTTCTGATTTAACACCGTACCCGAAAGCAAGACCACCGGATCCGATTCCTGTGAAGTAACAGAACGGGTAGATGTAGGTCCAAAACGACTCTCCCCAATTGCCGCATCTGTAGGCGCATTGCCCACTTTTCCACCGGCCCCATTTCCTTCGGACTTAGGACTCATTCCTTCCGAACTACCTCCGGACTTCGGACTCTCTCCCTCCGGACTATCTAACGCCAGTCGAAATATATCCTTTTTCCCCAGCGAGCCCTTCCCTGACATGAAATAGGCATAATCCCCTTTCGCCGAAATAGAATAATACGCGTCATATTCATCCGAATTAACAGGCGGCCCTAGATTTTGTGGCTTACGCCAGTTTTGCCATGTGTCATCTAATCGACGAGTCATATAAATATCCTGACTTCCTTGCCCCCCAGGTCGATCAGAGGAAAAATACAAGGTCTTTCCATCAGCAGAAAGAAAGGGGGTGGTTTCAGAGTATTTAGAATTAATCCCATCGCCTAAATCCATGGGACGTGTCCATTTACCATTTTCCAAAAAGCTCACATAAATATCATCATCCTCACTGTTCTTTTTTCTGGAAAATGCCAATAAAATGGCTTTACCATCCATCGTTAAATAACCATATTCATTCTTCCCTTTGCTCATTTGCTCATAACCAGGGATATCTATTTTTTGGGGTACTGTCCAACCACCTGCAGTCTTATTAGCTAAAGAAAAACCTCTAGTTATATAGGATCCGTTCACATAGGCCCCTTTTAACAAGATCGTCTGCCCATCTGGAGAAATAGATAAAATGGTATTGTATTGATCTCGGTTTAAAATATCCGATAATCGACGCGCCGTACTCCAAGCATTTCCTACTTTCTCGGAAAACCAAATATCTTGGGAACCCGAAATTGTTTCCGAACCCTTCACTCCAAACCGATTAGCTGGATGACTTTTTCGCCCAAAATAGAGGGTCCTGCCATCAGGGGAAATCACCGGATTCAATTCTGCATATTCAGAATTAACAGCGGATCCTAAGTTCTCTGGGGCTTTTTGGGCCACTAGAAATCCTGAAATCAATAAGAAGAATACTAGTTTTCTCATCCTACGTAAATCCACTTTTTCTCCATTTTCTCCGGCTCATAAGCCATGATCCAATCGGCTAATTTTTCTGGATCAGACTCCACTTGAAGGGCATCCATATTCGGTTGCTTCAAGAAACCCTCATCCACCATGTGCTGAATTTGCTTCAACTGGTGATCAAAATACCCATTGATATTAAATATAGAAACGGGCATCTCGTGCAAGTCTAATTGCTTCCAGGTGAGGATTTCAAACAATTCGTCTAAAGTTCCAAAACCTCCCGGCATCGCAATCACCCCATCCGCCATATCAGCCATCAAGGCCTTGCGCGTATGCATGGTATCGGTCACATGTAACTCCGGTAAACCCTTGTGCTTCACTTCCCAAGGTTCCATGAACTGAGGAATCACACCAATCGCATGACCACCTAAACGCAAAAACTCATCAGCTAAAACCCCCATCAATCCCACGCTTCCAGCACCAAAAATCACCTGACATCCATGGGTATGCAAGGCTTGCGCTAATTTCACAACTTGCTGAGCATAAACTGGATTATGGCCTTTAGAAGACCCACAATAAATCAATATTTTTTTAGACATGTAGAATTTCTTTTAATGCTTCCTCGAAGCGAACAAAGGTAAAGGAAAAGGCCGCGTATCTTTCTATTTTCGCAGAAGACACACGGCTACCGCCCAGCACTAAACAGGCCATTTCGCCTAAAACGAGGCGCAGTATAAAGCTCGGTATGGAAGGCAAAAAGAAGGGTTTTTGTAATGCAGATGCAATTTGCTTGTTCATTTCGCCCGCCCGAATCGGTTCTGGAGCCACACCATTATAGACGCCAGACAAGGTTGTATTTATCAATAACTCGTTAAAAATTCTCAATAGGTCGGTAATATGTATCCAGGATTGCCACTGTTTCCCGGAACCTAAATTTGCTCCTACACCCCATCGAATTGGCTTCGAAATCACTGGAAATATACCACCCTCGGCACCCATTACTAACCCGATGCGGACTTTGGCGAGACGAATGCCTAAAGTGGCTATTTGGTCTACCGCAGCTTCCCATTGCTTCGTACAGTCTGCTAAAAAATCAAGCCCCGCCGGCGAGGTTTCGACACACTCCGCTTCACCCGTATCTGCTCCATAAAAGCCGATGGCAGAAGCCGAGACAACTGTTTTAATCGAATGAGGAATCGTGGAGAGTGCTTGATATAAAACCGCTGTACTACGAACTCTACTATTCACTAATTCTCTTTTTCGCGCAGCCGACCAGCGCTCTTCAGCAATCCCTGCCCCCGCTAAATGTACAATCGCATCTACGCCTTCGAAGGCAGCTGGGTCGATATAACCATAGGAAACATCCCATTGAAAATCGCCATCAGAACGAGATAATATCACGACCTCATGGCCCTGAGTAAGCAAAAATTGCTTCAGAGCTGCCCCCACAAAACCCGTACCTCCCGTGATTAATATGCGCATGTTAGTTTCCTTTTTTAATGGCTTGGTAAATGACTTCATTAATTCCGGTGCGAATATTCATGTCCGAAATTTTAGAATTATTCCGCGTAGGATACACCCGGTTCGATAAAAACACATAGACTAAATCGTGCGCAGGATCCACCCAAGTGTAGGTTCCGGTAAATCCAGAATGCCCAAAGCTCTCAGCACTCGCCGAAGCCGCCGCTGAAATCCCCGCTTTATTGCGATCCACCTTGTCAAAACCTACCCCGCGACGCGCATTTTCTGACACACTAAATGGATACGAAGTCCATTGCTTGATGGTCGATTCTTGAATGAATTGCTGACCGCCATAGTATCCTTTTTGCAAGTACATCTGCATCAATTTCGCTAAATCATTCGCATTTCCGAACAAGCCTGCATGGCCCGAAATACCGTCTAATAGCGCCGCCCCCTCATCATGCACCTTCCCGTGAATCAAGGTCTTACGGAAAAGCGAATCGTATTCCGACGGCACGATACGCGTTAAAGGGAAATGCTTTCCCGCTTGATAAGCTAAAGTCGACGCCCCTAAAGGCTTATAAAACGTATCTGATAAGAAGTCTGTCCATGGCTTTCCAGTCATACGTGGCGATTCGGATGGCAATAAATAGTAGGATAAATCCGAATACACATACTCCTTTTTCTCGCGCAAAGGACTCTCCTTAATGGCCGTCATAATCCGCTCTTTCATCGTCTTGTGCGCCCATAAAGTAGGGGCTACCTGTGTAGGATATTCCTCTGATTGCGCATAAGAAAGGGTGAATGGCTTCCAACGGGTAACATCTTTCGTGATGTCCACGTATTCTTTCCACATGGCTTTTTGATCCGTAATATTTTTCTTCAAACGCGCTTCTCCTGAAGCAGGGCTCAAGAAACGTTCCACATATTTGTATTTCACGTCATCTTGTGTGAATTTTTGCTGGAATTTCTTGCTGTGGAAAATCATATCCGTGCTATCCACATAGTCCATCCAGAACGGAATCCACGCCTTTAATCGCGATTGGTGCGTTAACACATCTTCGTATAAAAGTCCTGATTTATTTGATTTCGCAAACGAGGGAACTAGTTGGCCCATCGTCGTTTTCAACGAGAATTTACCCTCATCTTGCCATTTCATGAGCGCCGGAACCGAGGTGGAAATCTTCGTGATAGACGCTAAATCAAAGATATCAGACGTCTTTAAAGGAACGGTCGATTCGTAGATTTGGTTGCCAAAAGCTTTGTGGTAAATGACCTTCCCTTCTTTGGCAATCAACACCACCACACCCGGAGCACCCTTCACCGCGATCGCTAATTTCGCCATCGAATCCACTTTTGCATTCAAATAAGCAGACGAAATCCCCACTGCCTCTGGCAATAAATTGTACTGCAAACGAGCTATAGACATAGTTGTCAAACCCATTCCTTGCTTATACGTCCCATTCAAACTAACTGGTAATTTACCCGTCGCCGGAATCGCCCCAAAGACAATTTCCGCCGCCGCTTCTTGTTGCGAAATACCATCTTGATAAGCGGTCATTAAGGCCCCGGCATTCTTCAAGCTATCGAATTGAGTCAGCGTATTCACGTTCGCAAAATGAATCGCCACTGTCTTCGGTGTAGCAAAGCGGTTAACTAAAGTCTTAATAGCCGGTTTTAAGCTGTAATTGTTTGCCGGACGAATGGAAATGCTGTGAATCCCCATCAAAACCACATCATAGGATTTTAAGGCATTTTCAATGCGCGTAATCGTTGTATCTGCACTCGTTTCGTCTAGATAGAAATGAGGCATTTCGACGTAGTTGTTAGCCATTTTTTGGAACTCCGTAGGGAAAGTAGACCCATAAGAAGGTTTCCCAATCGCAAGAGTTGCGATGCGCGTTTTATCTAGCGCTTTTATCGGTACTAATTCCCCAGGATTCTTAATCAACGTGATTGTTTTCTCAGCAAATTCGCGGTTCAAAACCTCTGATTTGATTGGGTTCAAATCCTTAATCAAATTCTCCACGACGATGGGCGAATAGTGGGCGAGACCTGCCCAAGCTTTGGCATTCAAAATACGCTTCACGCGTTGGTCAATATCTTCCTGCGAAATTTCGCCATTGGTTAATGCCTTCTTAATCGCCTCAAAAGCTGCTGGAACATCCACAAACGTCTCTAAAATATCATTCCCCGCTAAAATCGCCTTCACGTTCGCCGTGCCTTCCGGGAACATTTTCGTCGCCCCTTTCATATCCATCGCGTCCGTAAATACCAGACCTTGAAACTTTAATTCATCGCGCAACAAACCTGTTACAATCGGTTTTGAAAGCGTGGAAGCTAAGGAAGCCGTAGTATCCAAAGCCGGCAAATTCAAATGCGCCACCATGACTCCCTGCAAACCATTGGCTATCAGCTCTTTATATGGATATAATTCTAAACTGTCCAAGCGCGCACGCGAATGATTCAAGACCGGAATATCAAAGTGCGAATCTACTCCGGTATCCCCATGTCCTGGAAAATGTTTCGCAGACGTAATGATTCCAGCCTTTTGAAGACCTTTCATATAGGCCAAAGCCTTCGCCGTCACATCCTCCCGATTCTCCCCAAAAGACCTAAAATTAATCACCGGATTCGCCGGATTATTGTTCACATCTGCCACCGGTGCATAATTAATATGCACCCCCATTCTACGGCATTGCTCCCCGATTTGTACCCCCATCTTCTCAATCAGAGCCGTATTACCCTGCATCGCTCCTAATGTCATTTGGTACGGAAAACGGAACGTCGAATCCAAACGCATCGCCAATCCCCACTCTAAATCCATCCCGATAAACAGAGGAACTCTTGTCCGGCGCTGCAATTCATTTACTAACACCGCCTGCTTCACCGGATGTCCTTTAAATAGGACAAAGCCTCCCACATGGTAGTCCTTCACGATCGAGTACAAACGCGTCGTATCGTAGGTGTCCGCCACATTTCCGCGAGGCATCAATAATTGCCCAATTTTTTGATCTACACTTAAGGAATTAAAAACGGAATCGACCCAATTTTGCTGAGTATGTGGAAATAAATCCTGTGAAAAGGCCTGGAAACTAAAAAGGAAAAGCAGTAATCCGGTGCTGATTTTTTTCATAGCGAGGTTAACGTTCATATAAGGTGTGAAAATACGCTAAATGTGGGAATCTTCTGAAATATCCGGCCTAATTTTTCTGGGTAATTTTCATTCCACGGAAAGCATTCGTAATTTTGAAGCTTAAATGATGAACGTATGAGAAAAAAAATTGTTGCAGGTAACTGGAAAATGAACAAAACGGCGCAAGAGGCTTTCGTTTTAGCTACAGAAGTAGCAGAATTAGTGAAGTCTAGCGTTTCCGCGGATGTTCAGGTGATTATGTCGACACCTGCTTTGTATTTAACGGGTGTTAATCAAGTAATTGAGGGCATCCCTAACTTAGCTGTCGCAGCCCAAAACTGCCACGAAAAAGCCTCTGGCGCATACACCGGCGAGATTTCCGCTACTATGTTAGCTTCTGCTGGCGTACAATATGTGATCTTAGGACACTCAGAGCGTCGTCAATACTTCGCTGAAACGAACGAACAATTAGCCGCTAAAACCGACGCTGCTTTAGCCAACGGCTTAACTCCCTTATTTTGCTGCGGCGAAAGCTTAGAAACACGCGAAGGCGCAGATTTCTTAGGCCACGTGGCACAACAATTAACCGAAAGCTTATTCCACCTTTCAGCGGAAGATTTCGCTAAAGTGGTAATCGCTTACGAACCAATTTGGGCGATCGGAACAGGCTTAACTGCTTCTTCAGATCAAGCTCAAGAAATGCATGCTTATTTACGTGCACACATTGCTAAACAATATGGCCAAAGCGTAGCCGACAGTATCTCTATCCTATACGGTGGAAGCTGCAACGCAAAAAATGCGAAAGAATTATTCGCTTGCCCAGACGTAGACGGTGGTTTAATCGGTGGCGCTTCGTTAGTGGCGGCTGATTTTATTACGATTGCAACGAGCTACTAAATTTCAAAGCTTCGCTTTAAAATTTAAAGCATAAAGAATAAAGCACAAAGAATAAAGTTGGTTAAAAAATGGGGCTCTCGCCCCATTTTTTGTGTTTTAGGAAATATGGTACAAAAACATTTCATATACGCGTCGCTTGCGACGCCACCAACTTTCTTCTTTGTGCTTTATGCTCTATTCTTTATTTTAGCATCATGAACCACGTAATCGCATTCGACGCTGACGACACCCTTTGGGTGAACGAGCCTTATTTCAGAGAGACAGAAGATAAATTCTGTGCGCTTTTAGAGGATTACTTACCACCCCACACGACTGGTCAGGAATTATTCAAAGTCGAAATGAACAACCTCGCTCTGTATGGTTATGGCGTCAAAGGCTTTATGCTTTCCATGGTCGAAACAGCAATTCAAGTGTCGGGAGGCACGATGGGCCTGGATGGAATCGAAAAGATTCTAAATTTAGGTAAAGAGTTATTAGAGCGTGAAATCGAAATTCTTCCTGGTGTGGAAGAAGTTTTGAAAGCCCTTCAAGGGAAATACCGCTTAGTCGTAGCCACGAAAGGCGACCTATTGGACCAACAACGCAAACTAGCAAAATCCGGACTGGAGCAGTATTTCCACCACATCGAAATCATGTCAGATAAGCAGGAAAGCGATTATTTAAAATTGATCAAACACCTCGATGTGGATCCTGCCCATTTCACGATGATAGGCAATTCATTAAAATCAGATATTCTTCCCGTACTTGCTGTGGGTGGACACGGAATTCACGTTCCTTACCACACGACTTGGGCTCACGAAGTGGTTTCACACAAGGTGGAGCATGCGAATTTTAGGGAAGTTACTGAATTGAAAGAGGTACTAAAATATCTGTAAAGAATAAAGAATAAAGCATAAAGAATAGAGGTGGCCACCACGTGTTGGCATCGCCTGCGGCGATAACCTTAGTGAAATGTTTAAATCATTTCTGAATACATAAAAAAAGGGACCGAGGTCCCTTTTTTTAATCCAACTTTATTCTTTGTGCTTTATGCTCTATCCTTTCAGTTTTAAAATCGCCTTCAGCGATTTTAAACCCCTTCCGCCACAACCTCTTTCACACCCGGCACCATACGCGTCAATAGCGATTCGATACCTTGCTTTAGGGTTAACGTAGAAGATGGGCAGCCTGAGCAAGAACCTTGCAATAAGACTTTTACTTGACCTGTTGCTTCGTCAAACGAGTGGAACGTGATCGCGCCACCATCGGATTCTACCGCTGGGCGAACGTATTCATCTAAGGCTTGCTTGATTTGCTTGATGGCAGGAGTGTCGTTAGATTGATCATCCGCAATTGTAGCTTCTGGTAGAGAGAAAACAGGTTGTTTCTCTTCGAAATATTTCTTTAAATAGGTCTTGATCCCGAATAATTCATCTTCCCAAGCCACTGACTCGGATTTTGTTAAGGTAATGAAATTGTTCGTAATGAAAACGCGGGAAACGAAATCGAATCCAAATAGGGCTACAGCTAAAGGGGAGTTCTTTTCTTTCGTTAATCCGTCTGCGGGTTGGGTATAATCGAATGACATGCCTTCTGGCAATAATTCCATATTAAAGACGAACTTCATGGAATGTGGATTAGGGGTCGATTCGGTATAAATATGGATAGTTGAATTCGTGTTCATGGAGGGGTATTTTAAAATCTAGAACAAAGGTACGGCCTATTTGGTTTCCAAAAAACAAAAAAACCCGGCATTTTCATGCCGGGTTTTCTATATCTACCGAGGAAAATTACTCAGCCTTAGCTGCTTTTTTCGCTGGTGCTTTTTTCTCTGCTGCTGGAGCTGCTGCTTTCTTTGCAGGAGCTTTCTTTGCTGGAGCCTCTGCTGCTGCTTCTACTGCCGCTTCTGCTACTGGAGCTGGAGCTGCTTTCTTAGCAGGAGCTTTTGCTGGTGCATCTGCTGGAGTTGCGTCAGCTGAAATAGGCAACACGTGAACGTATGAACGTCCTTTGAAACCTTTTTTGAACTTTACAACACCATCTGCTAAAGCAAATAATGTGTGATCTTTACCAACTCCTACGTTTAAGCCAGGGTTGTGAGCTGTACCACGTTGACGAACGATGATATTTCCTGCAATGATTGCTTGACCTCCAAATAACTTAACGCCTAATCGTTTTGAATGTGATTCGCGACCGTTTTTGGATGATCCGGCGCCTTTTTTGTGTGCCATGGTGTTATGTATTTATGCGTTCCGAAGAATCGCTTAGTTTAAGACTTATTTTACGTTAATTGATTCAATCAATACTTTCGTCAAATCTTGACGGTGACCATTCATTTTTTGGTAGGTCTTTCTACGCTTTTTCTTG
>JACCDN011014838.1_pt1 | contig 13650 bp, 17 predicted proteins | sample 7441691 | NCBI WGS metagenome assembly JACCDN01 (sample SAMN15323439, study PRJNA562643) | freshwater metagenome | isolation source: river surface water | place: USA:Blue River Watershed | collected 2017-08-16 | reverse complement strand
CCAGCAGTGGGAACTCTTGGACACCCTTGGCGACAACGACAAGTTCGCTTATGTCAAGGCTATTATGTCCGGCGAGCCCCTCCACGAGTGGGAGGAGTGCGAGCACCCAAACCTCAAGCACGCCGAGGGAGACGCTACCATAGCGTTCTGTCCTGACTGCGAGTTAGAGTTCCGTTGCATGTGCGAGGAGTGCGTGTACTAAGACCCAAGTAAGCCCCACCGCCATTTTCCGCTCTATGCCGACATTGTGTCCGCCGTAGCGGGAACGCGTGTGGGGCTTACTTGTTTTGTTAGGTTGGAAGCCTATTAGCCTAAGCAGCTGTTTTATACGGGATCGACCCGTATAGGCTAATAGGCTTCCAACCCAACAAGCCTGATAGGCAATCGTTACCGAACCGTGACCTAAAATGTAGCAGGAGAGAGTGGCTATCCTGTATTCTGGTATTACCTCTTTGGAAGGAGAGATTATGGAAAAGACAGAATGCTACAAGTGTTCAGCCGAAATCGAAGTGGCGGACATCACAATCGTTCACCCTCTATGCGAATCGTGCGACCAATCGTTCGCCGATTGGTTTGAGAGAGAACTAAACAAACTAGATGGAAGGGCATCATAATGACCGAGCAAGACACCTCGTATCTATGCGAGAACTGTGACACCTATGGGACTATCAAAGTCAAAGGCGGAACAATCCTAGTAAGCCCTTGTGCTTGCGTAAAGGAGGACACCAATGCCTAACTGGGTATCTAGCAGACTTGTTATCTCTGGCGAGAAAGAAACGCTAGACGAACTACAAGCACAAATGGCTACGCCTTACGAATCCGAGCACTACAACTATGTAGATAACAAGGTAGATAAGTCGATCGTTTCTGGAGAGTTTCTTTTGTGGAACGCCATTCGCCCAATCGACCTTGACACCTACTACGAGCGTGCCAAGACCGAACAACGCATAGCCGACCGTAACAATCCTATTGAGGAGGAGAACAAGGTTACTCCTGAACAGGCTATTGACAAACTAAAAGAGGCTATCAAGGACATGCCTCCTATGGACTCAGAGCAGTTCCAATCCGACATGGCTGGCATTATGGCTGAAATGGCTGTAGGTATGGACTGGTATAACTGGAACGTGCGTAACTGGGGCACGAAGTGGGAACTGTCAGATGTCAGTCTTGGTAGGACTGATAGAGAACTAACCTATTACATGGAAAGTGCTTGGTCACCTCCTGTCGAGGCAATAAACAATCTTGCTAAGCAGTATCCGACCCTGACCTTTACTATCAAGAGCCTTGACGAGAACTCCTGCTTTGCGTGCGAACTGGGCTGGACAGGTGGAGAACAGTCTTACGACCTTGACCTGCCTATCACCCATGAGGTGTATGTGGACATGCGTGGCTACTGCTGGGCGTGCGATGTATCGGAGGGTGCTATGGAAGACCCTGAACTGGAGGAACACAGAGAAGAACTAGGCTGTTATCTATCAGCCGTGGCTGGTGTGGAGGCAGACAATGCCTAGACACGCTAAGCCTATTACGTTCCTAGGGACGTGTATCCGACTACTAAGCAAACTTATTATGAGGCTTGCGTCATTCCAGGCTTGGCTCATCATGTTCCAGGCAAAGAAAAACAAGTAGTGCTATCTGTGCTACAATCAAATCAAGAAAAGGAGGCATAAAATGCCAAAGAAATACAGGATTCTATCAGGCGAGGCCTTTATCGTAGAGGCACGCAGCGAGGAAGAGGCTCTTGCCAAGTTCTATGTGGGACAGGGACACATGGACGAGGACGAATACGAGGGTCATGGCTATGACTTCACAGACCTAGACGCAGATGTCGAGTTTGTAGAGGTAGATACAGTCGTAGAGTTGGAAGACGACTAAATAAACTTGGCGGGATCCCCCTTCCACCCGCCAACAAGCAGGGCTTCTTCCCCTTTCTGTGCCCTGCTGAAAGCCCCGAGTCATCATCCACTCGGGGCTTTCCCCTTTTTCGGCGGCAATCTTAGCAAACTTGTTGGGTTGGTAGCCTTTAGCCTAAGCCGGCCGGACGGACGGATTCCCTGAAACAGCTGAATAGGCTAAAGGCTACCAACCCAACAAGCCTATTAGGAGATTATAACGATTTCGTAACGAAGAGAGAGGCGGGCTTGACGGATTGCTTGGTTTCTGCTAAGGAAGCATAGAGAGAGGAGAGTATAACGATCTGGTAACGCCTATTGACTACATAGAGAGAGTATGCTAAGCCCCGTTTAGGCTACTGCCTAATAAGCCTATTGAGCACGCAGGGGCAAGCCCAGATTAGCAAGGGGTAGCCGTTGAGAGGTAGTTACTATCAGGCTTGCTTGGCTACAACCATAGAACTCTCTCTAATAGGATTACTCTCTATGAGATTGAGAGGTCGAATCAGTCAAGCCCCGAATTTTTCTGGCACTCTCATCTCGCATACGGCTCAAAAAGTATGTAACGGATTGATAACAAATAGGGAAATGCTATTTAGTCTGGTCAGGCATGGGGTATAGAATTGAGGGGTAGCCAAAGGAAAAGCCCGAGGCACTTACACAGAAAGCAATAAACCTATTATGTCTATCTCTCTATTCGTAGAAAGCGTTACCGATTCAGGTAAAGCCCAGACACTTCTCGTTCCAAGCGAGAGTGATGTTCTCATGTTCCACCGCCTATCCAACGGACAGCGTGGTCGTGGTCAGGCGTGGCAAGTCGTATCTGATGTGGATACCCTGCCTGACTATCCTGTTACCAGTCAGCCAAACGGCGTTCTTATCACCGAGCGTGATGTCGCCAACGCCTCAATCGGCAACATTACCAACCTGTCGGTCAAGGCTCTTACCAACCCTGCTATCCCTGCCGACTTCGACCTACCGCACTACGCCTTGGTCGCTCACCTACGAGAGCAGTTGTTCGCTGGCGATTCAGACCTCAACCGCTATGTTCGTGACGGCAGACGCTCTAACCCTGTAATCCTCAAGCCTATCAAGACCCTTGAGCCAGCGTTCTACCCTGCTACCGCACCTGCCGTAGAGAGCCAATCGATCACCGATAACAAGGTTGTTCCGTTGCCAGTAACCCCGACCTCGGCTCTAGTGCCGACCGAACTCGCATGCGTGCCTGACCGCAAGTGGGCAGACACCTACCTCAACCGCAAGATTGACGGCAAGAAAACCGACTTCGAGATTCTTGATGTCGCCATGAGCCAGAACCAGAATGTTCTGATTCGTGGTCACGCTGGCTCGGGTAAGACCATGTGTGTTCTCGCATGGGCAAGCAGTCGTGGCTACCGCTACTACAACATCTCGGCGAATGTCGGGCTTGAGCCAAGCCACCTGTTCGGTGCTTGGACACCGACCGAGCAAGCGGGTGTGTTCCGTTGGCAAGACGGACCTGTAACAGACTTGGTAAGACATGGTGGCGTGCTCTTGCTCAACGAAATCGACTTCATGCCAGAGCGTATCACAACAGTCTTGTTTGGCTTGCTTGACGACCGCCGAGAAATCCAGTTGCTAGAGAATGGTGGCGAGGTAATCAAGGCTCACCCTGACCTAGTTGTAATCGGCGACCACAACCCGAACTACCGAGGTGCTCGCCCTATGAACCAAGCGTGGAAAGACCGATTCGCTCACAAGTTAGAATTCGACTACGACAAGACAATCGAACGCAAACTTATTAAGAACCCTGCCTTGCTTGAGGTCGCCGACAAGTTGCGTGCGAGTGCCGACAAGGGCGAAATCGATACGCCTGTATCGACCCGAGGGCTCATGTCGTTCGTCAAGAATGTTGAGAATGTAAGTCTTGACTACGCTATTAAGTCCTACATCAACGGATTCTTAGACGACGAGCGTGAGGCAGTCAAGTTGGTCATGGACACCGCCAAGCATGGTATCGGTCAGGGATTCGGTATCACAGTCGAAACCACTATTTTCCAAGCAGACGAGAGCGTAGAGGCGTAATCAAATGGCTAAACACAACAGAATTACCGAGTGGAACTACAACTACGGCTCGGCATGGAACGACTGGCTCACCGAGAACAAGATTGAGCAGAGCGAGTGGGATACCTCGTCAGCAACGATCGATAGGCTTGTTAAGGAATCGGGTCGCACCAAAGAGGAAGTCCAAGCCGAGCGTTATCAGGCTTACTACGCTATGCGTGAGCGATTCGGCGAGGACATGAATGTCGTCAAGGCTGATAAGGAACAGGTGCTACTGATTCGTAACAACGAACTAGATAGTGCGTGCTCGGTGTATCAGCGAGCCGACCGAATCCTAACAGGCTTACCAGTAGTGGTTTACCTGAATGACGAGGTTGAGGGTCAAGAGCAAGCCCCAGCGTGGAATGACGGCAAGAACATTACCTTTAATGCCAAGGCTATTAAGACCATTGACGAATCGACTATCGAATCGCTACATGGGCTCAACTACCACGAAATCTCTCACCTGCTATTTACCCCGAGAGTTGGAACGGCATTGGGCAAGTGGGTAGCAGAACGCAAGGTTGTTAAGACCGAGCAGACCTACGACCTGCCTGACGGAACTACGACCACGCACACTTGGGAACACAAGGCTGACCCTGACCACAAACGACAGCAAGCCTTTAACATTCTTGAGGATTGTCGTGCCGAGTATTACCTGACCCTCAAGTATCCAAGCGTGCGACCATTCCTAGTAAGCCTGATTGGTCAGTATCTCATTGAGCACCCCGAGCAGATGAACGACAACTTCACCCTGCTCGCTGGTCGCCGATACTTCTCTCTCAACGCTAGGCGTATGTCGGGTGCTCTCTACGAAAAGCAGTATGGGCGTGAGCAAGCCGAACTTGTCTATGCTATTACGAACGAGTATCGCACGCTGGTATTCCCTCGGGATTACTCTCGGGCTCAAGAACTCATTGAGAAATTTATGACCATTCTGCCTGACGGCGTGAACAGCCCGAATGGGTGTGGACACCGACCAGTCATGCGTAACGGCAAGCCAGTCAGCGAAAAGGAACAGGACACCCTGCTGGGCAACGATCCCGATAATAAGGCTGGTAAGGGCGACAAGGGCGACAGCGATTCGGTGCTCGGCTGGTCGAACGAGGGCGACAGCAACACAGGTATTATCAATCCTGATACAAAGGATTTTAATACCGAAACAAATAAAGAACTAGCCGAAACACTTGAGCAAGCCGTTCAGCGTGCGAAAGCCGACCCTGCCCTACGCAAGAAAGTCCAAGACACAGGCAAGGCGATTCTGAAAGACGGCTCTACCAAGTCGATTCTCGGCAAGTCCACCAGAACGAAAGACACGCCTACGCAGACCGAGATTACGGCAAGCCGTCTGTTCGGTCAGGAACTAGAGCGTATCAGGATTGATAGTGACCCTGCTTGGAATCTCGAAAAGCCGACTGGCAAACTGAATGTTCGCCGAGCCATGAACGCTGATGTTAATGAGATTGGTAAGTTGTTCGACCGCTGGGAACTAGGGAATGACGACTACGACATTGAGGCGAGTATCCTGATTGACCGCTCGGGCTCTATGTATAGCGAAATAGGCTCGGCATGTCGCTCGGCTTGGGTAATCAAGCGTGGCATTGAGCGTATCAACGGCAAGGTGTCGGTTATGACCTTTAGCACAGTTAGTCGCATGCTCTACGAGCGTGACGACAGGGCTCTCGCTGGCGAGGTGAACATTGTAGAGGCTAACGGCGGAACTGACCCTTACTACGCCTTGGTCGAAACGGCTCGCATTATGAGCCAGAGCACCGCCAAGACTAAGTTGGTATTCCTGCTGACTGACGGCGGATTCTCTAACCACAACGACCTAGTGATTGAGCAACTCAAGAACTCGGGTGTCTATGTGTCGGTCGTGTTCCTTGGTAGCGAGCGTTGGATTGAGCAACTTCTCGCAGACGAGGAACAGCGAAACGCCTACGCTCATGGGGCTCACGACTTCCGAGCCATTACACAACCTATCGATCTTGTTAAGGTCGCTAAAGATGTGGTGCGTGCCAACATCAAGGGCGTAGGGGTAGCAAGGTGAGCCGATTCGTATTCCGAGCCGTCAAGTGTGTCGAACTAGAGGTAGGTGAGGTTGAGGCTGACGACCTCAACCAAGCCTCACGCATGCTTGACCAGCGATTCGCTGACCAACCTAACAACGCTGACGAGTGGGTCAGCATAGATGTAATCGAAATCCAAACAGAACAGGATAGTTAAATGACTATTACCGAAATAAAAACCGAACTGACGCAACGCCTTATCGACCACAGCGAGGCTCGTGAGCAAGCCGAGGCTGACGGAACGAGCGACTACGACTACTACGAGGGCTTGATTGACGCGTATGAGTGTGTGGTAGCCATGCTTAACCAACTTGACGAGGAGTAATCAAATGCCATTATCCGCAGAACAAATAGCAGAAATACAAAAGAACCAGAGCCACTATGGGTGCGGTTTAGCCACCTGTCGGCGGTGCTATCCGATTCAGTATCGGTGCGAGGACTGCCAAGCCGACATTCCACCAGTAATGAATGGCTATCCGTATGTGTGTGGCGAATGTGGCTACGATAACAAGGCGGTTATCTAATGCCTAAATACCTAGTTAATGTTTATGAAACCCTACAACACACAGTAGAGGTTGAGGCTGACGACCGAGAAGGTGCGATTGAGAAAGCCTATGATGTCGTGATGAACGAAACGGCTGACCATTCCTACGACACCGAGAGTTGTGGCACGACCGAGGCTATCGCCACCGAGATTGGCGGTGAGTAAAATTCAGACATTCCTGCCGTATGCTGACTACGACAAGTCAGCCGAATCGCTAGACAATAAGAGGCTTGGTAAGCAGAGAGTAGAAACCTACCAGATTCTAAGAGTGCTGGCTGGGATTACTAACGGCTGGCAGAGCCACCCTGCCGTTAAGATGTGGAGAGGTCACGAGTTAGCGTTGATCGATTATGGGCAATCCATTTGTAGAGAGTGGATTAAAAGGGGTTATAAAGACACTTGCCTAATTAAAATAGGCGACATGAGAGAGAACTTTGACGCACACACAGCCTCGCCGCCGGTCTGGGTCACAGACGAGAGAGTCCATTTATCGCACCAGAGCAACCTTATTAGGAAGTTCCCCGAGCACTATGAGAGTCTATTCGCTGGCGTGCCTGACGACATGGAATACTACTGGCCTGTTTAATAAACTTATTCTGTAAGTAGAGAGATAGAAAAGGCAGAGAGCCCCTAGCAGTTTTGCTAGGGGCTCTCTTGCGTCTTGTTAGGTTGGGCTTACTTCTGGTTCTCGGTAATTAGTTTAATCTCGCAAGCGTCAGTCGTACAGTATGCCTCGCCGATAGCGTCACTACCCAAGCCAGCGTAGATGCCAGCAAAGTCGATAGGGAACAGTTCCTTAGCGTATTCCTCGTATTCCTCGCCAGTTATTTGCGTGTATGGCATTTGAGGGTAGACATGATTACCCATAGGCAAGAAAGATACAGTCTTGAGCTGGCCATCAAACATGTGTAGCACAGTTCCAACAGAGTCTTTTTCGGTATTTGAATCGAACGAAACTGTAACAGATACAGAGTTATCTGACCAGTAACGCTGAGCCGTCGCTGCGAGAGAAGCCTTCTCGAAGATAGAAACATCTTTCTCAGAGCGTTTTGCGAGAGATTTAATAGGGAAAAAGACCACAGATGTAGTATTTGGAGATTCACTAGCAGGTTCTACTCGGTAGTTAGCCATTTTAAAGAGAGGAAGCATAGCGTCATCATTAGCGAAGCGGATAGCCCGCAAGAAGAATTCTCCGCCTGGGGTCCAGTGCACGCCAGGGCTCTCGCCAGAGAGAATCGACACAGTTCCAGATGGTTTAATTGTGGTTGTCTTAATAGATTCACGAATACCTAGCCACTCGGAATAGGTTTTATCGTAATTGATTACAGTAGAGTACCCCGAATCCATCCAGTCACGCAGCACCGGTAGCCCGTTTAGATCCGCGAAGTTCGCTACACCCGACATCGAAGTTCCGATACGGCGGTTTCGTTGCATAATAGCATTTGTTTCTTCCCAATGCGTAGGCAGTAGAGTTACTGTTTTAGCGTAGAGGTAGGCAAACTTGAGGGTTCGCTTAAAGTCCTCTAGAGAATCGTGGCGGTTCAGGTAAGTTTCTACGAGAGTGCACATTTCGAACGACTCAAGCGATTGCTCGGCACATGGGTTATAGCCCGCAGCACGCCAGTCCTTATTGTTAGGTTGGTCGGCTAGACGACCATACTTGCGTGTGGTGTCCATCCAGATAACCCCAGGCTCACCATTCAGGGCGATACCCTCAACAATCGGGTCAAAGTCAGTTCCGACAGATACCTCTACCGAGTTGTTAGACATCCAAGCCCAGCCTGGGTTCTCTGGGTCGTATGAGTTACGCTCTGGGAACACAGCAGGGTTCTTAAGGTTGAGGAAGTCTTGGTCATCAATGCGACCGAGCAAGAGTTCAGCCGAACGGCGAACATTACCCGATACCACGCAGACACCAATCATGTTACCGATGTCGGCGATGTCCTTACGGGTGAGAGATTCGCCAGCACGCCCGATAAACATGTTTCTAATAAGGGTATGCAATTTAAATAGAGGCTCGTGACCCGCTGCTGTGCCGCCGAAGGTTGAGATCGGAGCTCCGAAAGGGCGAATCTGGTCGTAGTTAAACTCCCAAATTGGTTGTTCAGGCTTTAAAAAGGAATTGATTAGAGCCGAAGTAGATTCAGCCCAGCCTTCACGCGTGTCTGGGATGATGTATTCCTGGAAGCCCTGCGGTTCGTAGATAGTAAAGCCTTTATCTGCACCCTTGTCGTCAAAGCCTACACCTACGCCTAGCATCGACGCTTCCATGAGGAACGCAAATGGCTTGGCAGGGTTGTTCTTATTCATTTCATTAGTAGAAACAAATGCACAGTTCTGCAAAGCGGCACTATTCTTTTGCTCATTTACAAGCGGAGTGCCCATCACCCACAAGCCGCGGCCAGGGGGAGTCCACTTCAGGTTAAACAGGCGGTCAAATGCTTCTTTAGCCGAGGCTTGAGCCTTAGCGTCATTCCAAGGTAGTCGTGCAGTCTTGCAGTGGTCTTTCTGCAACGAGTACATGCCGTTGATAACACGCTCACATACATCTACCCAAGTTTCTTTAGTTCCATCCTCTTTCTTACGAGAGGAAGTTCTCATAAAGGTAATCTCACCCACAGAGTTGCCCGCAGCATCCGCGTACCCCCAAGGTACTTTCTTTCCTCGGTATCCGTCTACAAAGTCGGCAGTTAATTTAAATGATAATGGCATTAATAGCACATCCTATTCTTTTTTTGGGGGTTTGATGGGGTTGGAGAACTAGTATACCGGTTGAGCTGAGCTCTTGCCGGCTGTTCCAGGGGTAAGATTTGCGACTATGCCGTTTCATATAAAAAACAGCACTCGTAGTAACTACGAGTTGTCGGGGTCAATGCGTTTAATCATTTGTTTCTGCTGTTCTTCGGACACTCCGCCATTAGGAAGTTCGTTAAGGTTTTGGGCCCTTTCTCCGAACAAAGCAGACAGCACACCAGACGACCCAGAGCGTTCGACAGTCATCCTAATCATTTCTTTAGAATCGTCTAGTTCCTTAATTGTCTTGAGCATTTTAAAGAAACGGTCCATCTCCTGACCCACATTCGGATCTGGATAGCCGCCGTTTAAGTCCTCGGTAAACTTAGCGAATGCCACCCGCTGCCCTTGCATTTCAAGGAAAGCGTTAATAAACGCCTTGTATTGTTCCTTGGTCTTTAGTTCGACAGGTAGGTTAAACGCACAGGCATTGTCGGGCTTGAACGCAGGACAGTTATCCTTAACGAAGCAGGTGTTACACACTCGTAGGCTAGTGCTGTTTGATTTAATAATCGGCACATCACGCAGGACATCGACACCGTTCTCGTCAGTTTCGATTGACCTAGTTAGTTCGACACCGAGGACTGGAAGTGTACGGATTTCGCTAGGATTTCGCGGCTGAAGTTTCCGCATGTTAGTACCACTCGTAGCAACATCAGATGGGGGTGTTTCCGCATTTTCGGGGGGTAGTGATTGCTCACTCATAGTTACTACGTCCGTTCGGTTGTTCCATGCTTCTAACTGCTGGTACGACCAGATAGCCAACTTGGTTATCTCGTTAGCGTCATCAGCCAGAATCTTATCAAAGTCTAGTTTTGCTTGCTCGTAAACAGCCTTGTAGCGTGAGCGGGCTTGCTCTTTCATACGCTTAGGGTAGCGAGTCAGCGTGTTGGCGTGCCATACAATAGTTTCCCCGCGCATCATTGGTGACAGCCAGGCGAGGGTAGACATGGTTTCAAATGGGGTATTACGCATTAAATCGGGTTTGGCGACCCCTAGTGCGTGAAACTTAGTTCCGTGCCTGTCTGCATAGCGACGGATCTGGCTGATGAGTTCAGGTCGCTCCTCTACTATCGAACCAGGGATACAAACATTTAAATAGCGGGTAGCAAGGCTTTCTAAATCCCCATCTACGTACACAGCGGCAAACTTCTCCTCTGGGACCTCGGCCCAGCAGCTGCGGCGCTGCGCATCCACGAACCCTTCAGGCAGGTCCGGGTGCTGGATTTCGCTAAATAATGTGATTCTATGCAGGTTATCCGCAATAAATGACTCGTACTCTACACAGAAGTCTTCGAGTTCCTGCGGCGTGAGGCTGCTACCGGACGGTATTCCTGGGTGTACATGTATCTCAACGCCGTCTAGAAAATAGTTTTCTAGCAGGTATTTCTTATTTTTAGGCAGTCCTCGACGAATCAAACCCCAAACACTGACCGACATGTGGGTGGCGGACATCTTTTCTAGGATGAGGCGGTTGCTAGGCACATCTGCGCCCAAATAAACAATCTTCATTAGTTATCGATTCGTTTGTCGTCTAGTAGCATTTCTACTTGGTGGTCTAGTTCACCAACCAAGTCAGTCCAACTCTTGCGCCCGCTTCTGCCATCAGGTCTAAACTTGGCACTCAAATAAATAGGGTGTAGGAATAATAGGGTTTTAATGCCTTTTTCCATCAAAGTTTTGGCTAGGTCCACGTCGGCCGTGATAACCAGGTGCACTGGGCCCGTAGACTGCTGGTGCTGTACCTTTAGAAAGTCTTTATTTTCGTATTCTCCGACGGTTTTATTAGATATAAACCCATCAATGTCGTTCATGCGGTGCTCTTTGCACCAGCGCGCCGCCTCTTCCTGGTCATCACACGCAATCATGACAATGCCATTGACATTGACAGACTTGTATAACATGATGCCTTCAAAGATCGGCACACGATGCTCTGAACGAAGTACGCCGTCCATAAATACGACAATTGCCACGATATAGTCCTTCTAATTAATTTTTACGCAGTGCAGCACGACGTATGAGCGTGTTAGCATCCGTTAGCTCCACACCATACGTCTTAGATAGCATTTCTTGGTCTTGCTCTTCCATTTCCTTTTTAAGGCTGCGGAGTGACTGAACAACGCCTGTTCTTTTACCTGATTGCCAGCGGTAATTATAGAAGTCGCCATAGCCCTCACCGCTAGAACTGAACGCGTTGGCTCTTTCTGAGTGGATTCCCTCGTACAAAGTAACGCCTTGAGCCTGTGCTACCCGCATTTCTGAGCGTGCGTTGGCTTTTAGTGCGTCATTTGTGGCTTGTTCGTAGCGATTTTTAGCAGTTGTGTACCTAGTTAGGATGTCGATTGCATCCATGCGGTCACGCTCAACTGCTTTTTCCCACTCAGGCACTACTTCTTGACCAAACGGGCTAGGGGTAACAACCCAGTCGTCGTTTGTAAGGGAGTAGGCTGCGTAGGGTTTGATGTCAATTATGTTTGAACTGACGTTTACATAAAAAGTTAGCTCAAAAATACCCATGAACAGCTCAGTTTTTGACTGGAGGCTCTCTCTGAACCCCTCATTTAGGGTTTCAGCAATTTCTTTATCGCTTAATCCGCGGTATTGGCTATTTGATTCCCTGAACCGAGGGAAGTTTACGCCCACTAGACAGTCAAGGTCCCCAGGCTCTCTCTGAGCGGCCCATTGGTACGATACCCCAGATCCGGCCAGCCATGCCTCAGACCAGCCTTCAGCGCCCGTATAGAGGCTATTTAAGTGGTTTAATAGCAATTGTAGGATGGCGGATCTAATAGATGAGTCCAGGCGGCCGCTTTTGAACAGGCGTGGGTCTAAACCGGCGGATGGCCGGCTGAAATAGGAAGTTTCTGCTGGTTCTAGCATTTAATCCTCTTCGTCTTCTTTAAAAATGCGTGGTCTGATTGACTCACGGCGAATAACTTTGGGCGCATCACCATTCAATGGGGTTACATACCCACACTCAACGTGCGATTCTGCAAACCTATTACCCATCAACATGATGTATGTGTCTTCGAGCCCGTCGACTTGCAGTGCTGCGCCGCATGCGCATGCCATCTCAACAAACATCTTGGACTCCTTATTATTTTATTCGGTGGAAGTTCTCCTAGATACAGCATCTCGCATTGAGGCACTGATCCGCTGGGTATCCGTCATCGAGTTTTGCTCAAGTGCTTCTAGAACCAAGGCAGCCATGTCCTGCTGGTCAATGATTCGGGCAATCTCTAGACAGCCGATTCGAACGTCTGTTCTACTTGGCGCTGCTGAAATAGCAAATGGGGTGGCCAAGTCGCTGGTCACACGCCAATTACCATCGGCCGACTTCATAAGGATAAAGGCGGTCTCAAAAGTTTCTACGGCTGCTTCTGGGGTGTTTTCGTTTTCCATTAGTCGTTGTACGCTCCTGTTGCTTCGTTGTGCTTTTTCATATTAAAGGATTTAACTGGACAGAAATCACATAGGTAAATCTTAGGGCCGCGGGCCTCCACCGGTAGACCGGCGGCGCGTCGCTCTTGCTCAGTCTTTGGTGACAGCCACTTCTTCTCAGTCTTGTAGTCGTAGCACTGACCCGCAGGGCGGTTGTGAAGGCTGAAACAGGTCATAGCGTCTTCGCTAAACTGGCTCTTTGTTTCGTAGAACTTAGTGCCGAACGAATCTAGGCCAGAACCAATCTTGCCGTGGATCTGCTCGATCACGGCTTCTTTCATCTTTGGGGCCATCCAGATACCCTTGGGTACATTCCACAGGACTCCGTAGTGGGTGTCGCTGTGGCGCTCTGCTGCGATAGTTAGCAGGGTGTCGCCTGGGTCTTCGTCTGCACCTGGTAGTTCTTCAATGGTGCTGCAGGTACGGCAAACGAGTAGGCGGAAATGCGGTTCTTGTTCGGCAAGGTTGCTCATATAATGCTCCTAGTAAATAGGTGTTTAGCCTATCATAAATATTTTAGTTGTAGTATTAGCCGCGGGTACGACGCGCACCGCTGACGCTGCCGGCCACGTTCTCAGGACGGTCGCGGTATTCTGCGCCCGCCTTGTCGCCCTTGTCCAAGCAACTCTTACATACTACATCGCCCTCTGTTGCTGTCAAACTTACGCTCTGGTCGCAATTAGGGGTCTGGCACGCCAACTGGGTGATACCTGAATCGTGAGGGATAGTTCCAGACTGCATCGAGCGCCCAATTTTTCTGCGCAAGTTTTCTTTATCTGCTCCGGGACGGGCGGATTCAAAACGCTTTTGGGCTTCTGCAAGGTGGCCT
>JACCDN011013976.1_pt1 | contig 13655 bp, 18 predicted proteins | sample 7441691 | NCBI WGS metagenome assembly JACCDN01 (sample SAMN15323439, study PRJNA562643) | freshwater metagenome | isolation source: river surface water | place: USA:Blue River Watershed | collected 2017-08-16 | reverse complement strand
CACCCTGATACGCAACCAGTTATTATTGGCAACGGCGTAGCAGTGTTTAAAGCAGCAATCCAAGAACAACTACCAGATGCAATAAGTATAAATCAAGCAGCGCCCGATCTAGAAACAATGGCGCACATGGCGCTTGCAGCGTGGCACAAAAAAGAAACGGCAACTATGCTGTTGCCGCTCTATCTTAAAACTATGCAGTACCAACACAGTACTTAGCATCTATTCATATAAAATTATGTGTATAAAAGGAGTTTATAATGATATCTCGTACTACATTAGTATCCCTATTATCTCTCTTTCTTTTCTCTAACGCATACGCCTCTACCGCACAACCTACTACTGAAATACGAGCATATATTAAAGATATACAAACTATCCGACTAGAACTTGTGAGATTAGGCGCTGTGTTTAAAAGTGACTATGCATTTACTGATTATATCTATCAGCACAAAGATTCAGAGCTACAACTTGATAAAGAATATATACGTTTAAGAGTGTATAAAAAAACAAATTGGAATCAGAAGAAATATCTCTTAGTGCATAAAATAGTTTCTCAGGGCCTTACTGGCACCCTGCCTATAAAGAAATATTTTGATTCATTACAACAAGTAGAACAGGAGCTTAAAGACGACTATGCCTGCGTATTTTCTTTTTATAGAACAGGATGGGAATACGTAGTAAACGATAACCATATTTTTGTTGAAGATATTCAATATCTTACTCCAACTATTGAGATAGTTGCTCCTGATAAAAAATCTATTGATACTTTATTTGCAAAACTTTCTGTAGATCAGATTATTGAGCATTCCGTTCCCTACTTAATAAGGCACCACATAGTCAGATAAATATAATTTTTTAATAATCGGAGAGAGCATGCGTAGCCTATTATTACTTCTTAGTCTTTGTGTATGTAACCAAACATACAGCTTTAAACATTTTGTTCTTATATCAGCTCCAGGAAGCGGCAAAGGAACCTTAGCTCAATATTTGGCTGAAACATATAACTATGTCCAAGTAAGCCCTGGTGATATATTTCGCCATGAAGTTCGCTTACAAACTGAGCTAGGTAAGCAAATAACACCAGCACTCACAAAAGGGGACCTGGTTGATGAAGAGATTGTGTGTGCATTAATGGAACAGCATCTTATTAAAATACTTAGCCAAAACAAACGTTTCGTGCTTGATGGATTTCCTAGATCAGAACACTCATTCCATTTTTTAAACAAGTTTATACAAGATCATAACTTGGTACATGACGTATGTTTTATACAATTGCTTGTTAATGACGAAATATGCCTGCAGCGTGCTTTAGAAAGAATAATATGTACGCACTGCTTTAAGGTGTATAACACATCTTGGGTTAAACCTAAAATCAATACTACATGTGATGCATGCGGGATTTCTTTAACAGCTCGTCAAGCAGATACAGAAATACCTTTTAGAAAACGTTTAGAGTTTTTCCATGCATCTATAAAATCACTTATTACTATGGCTCAAGAACTGTATCCTACACTCATAATTAATGGTGATACGACTTTAGAAAGCTTACACCACCAGTATGACCAACTTGTAGATGTACAACATAGTTAATAATAGTTCATGGAGACACTCGTGAAATTACTTATCCAACAATCTGTCATACCTATAAAAGACCAAACCACACTACGTGTTATGAGTTACAACATTCGTATGGCACCATGCGCGCAAGATGATGCTACTGAAAATGCTTGGGTCCATCGGTTGCCAAAGATAAACATGATTTTCAACCACTACATACCTGACATTATTGGTATCCAAGAAATGTCTGCTTTTCAAATGCAAACCCTAAAAAATAGTAAATATACTGTTCCCTACAATGTTATTGGCAAACCCCCCACTAAATCACCTACTGAATATGGATTAGGCATCGCTTACAATACGCTGCACCTGCAACTCGTTTCAGAGCTGCATACTGTCTGGTTAAACGAATCTCAAACGCACGCTCATGCACCCGCTTGGGATAGCTCTGATTATGAACGATACGCTCTTTATGCAAAATTCAAACATACCAAAACCGGCAAACTTTTTTGGTTTATTACTACGCACTTTGATCATCAAGGTGTTATAGCACGTCAAGAAAGTGCCAAAATTATTATGGATCTAGCAGATAGTTTAGATGCTCCTGTAATTATCACGGGCGACTTTAACTGTTTCCCGCAATTAGGTGGTCCAGAGCTCTATAGATTGTTATGTACTCATTCTAAACACATACAAGATTCAGGTACTATTGCAGACACGGTATTTGGAGTACCAGGAACATGGATGGGTTGGGATTATGATCCTTATAAACAAAGAGGCAACATAACCTCTAAGTACGATTTTGTATTTGTAAGTAATACTATACAGGTATTACAACAAGGTATTATTGATGACCAAGTATGGGATGCAAACTTTAACAAAGCGTTGTATCCATCTGATCACAGACCAATTGTAAGCGATGTATGTCTCTAAAAAAATTAACTAAAAGACTTTTTATAAAAATAGAAGCTGCCTTTTTACGGACAGCTTCTATAAAATTATTATCTACTTATTATTGGATTGAACAAGTAGTTATATTGCCATGATCTTGGCCAATACTTCTATCTAAATGATCTTCATAAGCTTTTTCGATAAGATCATCTGTTTTTTTGCAACGATAGCCTTCGTTTTTAGGTTTCAACAGAGTACAACAAGGTGTGTTTAGTATTGTTACATCAGCACCAGCTTTAAGTAATAAAGCAGTAGCTTGAGCACAATGACAATTGCATGTACCTGCCATACAAGCAGTATTAGTAGAGAAATTCTTTTTTATTATCCAATCTAAAGGAGTTGGGTTTCTATATGATCCAAACATTGTGCAAGATGGAAATTGTGCATTAACATTTACACCCGCATCAATAAGAGTTCTTATAGTTTCTAATGTTTTGTCTCTGGAATTTCCTGCTACTCTGTAACAAGCTATTCCTAATGGAGTTTTTTCGTCGCATATATCGCCAGACCAAGTTTCTGTAAGCGCACCACTTTGTAATAAAAGTTGAGTTGTTTTAGCATGATCGGCTGTTACTGCCAATATTAATCCTTGAGACTTTGATTGGGTATCTACTAAGTTAGTATGCAAAAGCTTTTCGACTGCTAAGGGACATTCTTCATAACCTAAACGGCTGCATTCACCGACAATCTCTAACAATAAGGAATTAGCTTTTTTTTGATCAAGATTTGATTGATTAAGTAATCTTTGTATTTGATCATAATATTTAATATCACGTTCATTACTTACAGAAGGTTCTGAAGCATTACACAATATAATTGAACTTAAGAACGCTAATAATACTCTATTTTTCATCTATGAATCCTCGCCTAAAAACTTTAAATTACACATAGTACTATTATACCAAAAGAGGCCAGGGAAGGGAAATGCCATGGCTTTATACAGAAAAAATTAAGCTTACTGAGCTTATTTTACAAGGATATATGCCGCTTAAATCGTTAGCGTCCTAACCGCACCAATAAGCACCGTTACTGCCTGTTGAGCACGTAACAACGATGCGTACTATGGCTACTACTACCAAGAACAATTTTTATCCGGATGGATGCCCATAGACAAACTTTTAACCACTTACAAACAGCATCACCCTGATACGCAACCAGTTATTATTGGCAACGGCGTAGCAGTGTTTAAAGCAGCAATCCAAGAACAACTACCAGATGCAATAAGTATAAATCAAGCAGCTCCAGATCTAGAAACGCTTGCGCACATGGCACGTGCAGCATGGGACAAAAAAGAAACGGCAACTATGCTGTTGCCGCTCTATCTTAAAACTATGCAGTACCAACAAAGTACCTAAAATCTCTATAATTATAAAGCTTATCCAAGAGCTACATTAAAATTAAAGGCACCTTTTTTTGGTGCCTTTTTTAGTCTTATGCAGTTAAATATTTTATCTATTATCTAATGCAATGAAATTTACAGCAAGCATAATTCTAAATGCGGCCCAGCGCATAACGCGATCATAGAGATATATAAGAAACAGACAATGTTGTTTTTCATGAGAATTAGTTATTGTTTCAAATTTCTCAATAAGGTATCTAATGTTTGCAGCAGTATCATCACAGATTCTTTCTAGATGCTTCAACTCTTTAACCTGCGGCGCATCTTCGGATTTTATCATGTGCTGAGAGCATCTTTGCTTAATGTCTGCAATAGATTCTGCCGTTCTTGCACATGCTAAATCTATAGAATCTTTATCAGATACATCTGAAAATTCTAATTTTTGTGCAAGATACTCTGCAGATGCACGATTATTGTGATAAATAATAGCTAACCTTCTTTCTACTTCCGGTAAAAAATCTTTTAAAAACTGATCGAATGCAATATCATGTTTTTGCTCTGGACTTACTTCACTTTTAACAGGTGAAGATACAAAACAAAACAACGATAAAAGAATAAATTTTTTGTGCATAATGGCCCCCTAGACTTGATATTGATGTAAACAACCGTAATTAGATTAAAAGTGAGTAGTTTTTTGTCAAGCACTCCTTATATAAAAGGAAAAGGAACTTGTGATGATAGCCCATGTTACATTAGTATCCCTATTTTCTCTCTGCCTTATCTCCAACTCATATGCTTCTGAAAGCACTCTACAACCTACCGCTGAAATACGGGCGTATATTAAAGATATACAAACCACACAAACAGAACTAACCAAGTTAGGAGCTGTCTTTAAAAGTGAATATGCTTTTACTGATTATATATACCAACGCAAATCAACCAACTTAGATCTCGATAAACACTATACTCGTTTAAGAGTGTATGAAAAAACAAATTGGAATCAGAAAAAATATCTCTTAGTGCACAAAATAATTTCTCAGGGCCTTACTGGGACGCTACCTGTAAAAAAATATTTTGATTCACGTGAGCAAGCAGAGCAAGAGCTTCAGAACGAGTACGTCTGTGCATTTTCTTTTTATAGAACAGGATGGGAATACTCATTAGACGATAACCACATTTTTGTTGAAAATATTCAATATCTTACTCCAACCATTGAGATAGTTGCACCTCATAAAGAATCAATTGATAATTTGTTTTCAAAACTTTCTATAGATCAGGCTATTGAACATTCAGTTCCCTACTTAGTTCACTATCAATATATATATGATACTTTTTCAGAGTTTTATAATTTATTTCAGGATTTTGGCTTAACTTAAATTGGAGATACTATGCGCAGTACATTATTGTTTTTAAATCTTTGTTTATTTAGCCAAGCCTTTGGATATAAGCATTTCGTTCTTATATCAGCTCCAGGTAGCGGTAAAGGTACATTATCTCAATATTTAGTTGAAAAACATGGATACGTTCAAGTGTGCCCAGGGGATATCTTTCGCAATGAAGTTCGCCTGCAAACTGAGCTAGGGAAAAAGATAGAACCTGCGATACAAAAAGGCGATCTAGTAGATGAAGACATTGTTTGTGTATTAATGGAACAGTATCTTGTTGCAGTACTTGCTCAAAACAAACGCTTTGTTCTTGATGGATTCCCTAGATCAGAACCCTCATTCCATTTTTTAAAAAAGTTTATACAAGATCATAACTTGGTACATGACGTATGTTTTATACAACTACTTGTTGATGACGAAGTATGCCTTTATCGTGCTCTAGAAAGAAAAATTTGTACGCAATGTTTTAAGGTATATAACGCTTCTTGGGTTAAACCAAAAATCAATAACCAGTGTGATACCTGTGGAATTCCTATAATCGCTCGTCGGGCAGATACAGAAATCCCTTTTAGAAAACGTTTAGAGTTTTTCCATGTATCTATAGAACCACTTATTACCATGGCTCAAGAACTGTACCCCACTGTAATAATCAATGGTGATGCGGCATTAGAAACCTTACAACAACAGTATGACCAGCTCTTAAATATACAACATAGTTAATGATGATACCTGGGAGACACTCGTGAAATTACTTATCCAACAATCGGTCATTCCTGTAAAAGACCAAACCATACTACGTGTAATGAGTTATAACATCCGCATGGCACCATATGCGCAAGATGATGCTACTGAAAATGCCTGGGTCCATCGATTACCAAAAATTACTATGATTTTAAACCAGTACACACCGGATATTATTGGCATACAAGAAATGTCTACTTTTCAAATGCATGACCTAAAAAATAGTGAATATACCGTACCCTATAATTTTATTGGTAGATGCCCCACTAAACCACCCATTGAATCTGGATTAGGAATTGCTTTCAATACGTTACAACTACAGCTCGTTTCCGAACTACATACTGTCTGGTTAAATGAATCTCAAGCACAAGCTCATGCCCCTGCTTGGGATGGATCTGATTATGAGCGATATGCTATCTATGCAAAATTTAAAAATAATAAAACCGGCAAGCTTTTTTGGTTCATTACTACGCATTTTGACCATCAAGGGGTTATAGCTCGCCAAGAAAGTGCCAAAATTATTATGGATCTGGCTGACAGCTTAGACGCTCCTGCAATTATCACAGGCGATTTTAACTGTTTTCCTCAACTAGGAGGCCAAGAGTTATATAACTTGCTATGCACCCATTCTAAGCACATAAAAGATTCAGGAGCTATTGCAGATACTGTATTTGGAGTACCAGGAACCTGGATGGGCTGGGATTATGATCCTTATAAACAAAGAGGTAGCGTAACCTCTAAGTATGATTTTATATTTGTAGATGACTCTATAAAGGTACTACAACAAGGCATTATTGATGATCAGGTATGGGACACAAATTTTAATAAAGCACTCTATCCATCCGACCATAGACCAGTCATAAGTGATCTATACCTTTAAATTTTAAGAAACCTTTATTTAAGGGGCCATAACTTGTACATGTTGTGGCAATTGTCTTTTACTCAAACGCATAAGCGTTCCACAAATACGTTTTTGCTGTGCTTTCCTAGCTAACATCGGATAATTTTCTTTTGCTCGTTCTAACTCTTGAATAAAAAGTTCAACCCAATATTTATGATATGGCTTAATATAAGCTCTAACTACTTCAATGTCTCTTTCAGAAATAGCATGCGGATTTGCTCCATGTGCAAGCAACCACGACATCACTGTAGGTATTTGTATAGCCAAATCATCATACTTACAATCTTCTCCATCCCAACCTTTACCGCCATGACATTCTAAACCACCATACATGCAAGCTATAAAACAATCTCTCAGAAGCGTCCCTCTTTGTTTAAGACCTCTTTTTTTCAAACTATCGCTCCATTCATCATAGCAGTTATACTCCGCATCAAGATCTGCTCCATAAGCGACTAAAGCATCAAGAATGTCTGTATTATATCTCATAGTAGGATAACTAGTGGTCATATAAAAATAAGTATTAGCGGCCTGATCTAGAAAAGGGCGCCAACTAGGATAAACAGCATTAGGATTAACCCCTTGCTCCAGTAGACGATATACTTCTTTTGTATTACCAAACATTATTTCAATACCTAAATCATGAAGAAGTTTATTTTCATCACTGTAATGACCTGCATTCATGCCATATACAAAAAATAGTAGAGACAAAAATATTTTCTTCATAAGCTCCTTACACATTTTATTGTTGTTGATAATTTTTAAAAAATTCTGTTGCTCTCAACATAAGCCAATCTTGTTGCCAATCTGCGTCCAACAAGAGATGCGGCTTAATAGTTTTTGGTCTAAAACTAAAACGACTTAACGTAAAACCCCAACCAATACCCCCCAAGTATTGAATTGTCTTATTATCATAATCAACAAAAACAGGATACGCATGCCCCTCCCAAGAGCTTAAAGGACCCTTAAAAAATGAAAAAGTCCAAAGAGGCGCATCATAAAAATCTTTCTCTAAACTATAGAATGGGAAAGTATCTGGTAATGCATCAATAAAAACCCAACCCTTTTTACCATTTTTTGGATCATACGCATCTGTATATACAACATGAAGCCACGCATTATGCTGTACATCAGTAGAAATGTGGATTGATGGAAAACCAGGATTTATAGATGCACTAGGAGAATGTTCAACATAATGAACATCAAAGAAATCTATTTTTACTCTAGCATGAACACCATTATGAATAGACTCATGCATACTCATAGTGCGCTGCATATTTACAGGAGCACTTTCCCATTGGTAAACATAATAAGCAGAGCAAAGCAACAACCCAAAAGCCAGCACTGTTATTATTTTTCTCATATTTTTTCCAATTAATTATAGGTGTTATAAACTATTGCATTACATTAATATTACTTAATTATGGGAAAATAAGATGTCTAGAAAAAATATAACGATCGCCAGAGATTATTATGTAGCAGTTAATAATAAAGACTTAACTACCGTTGAACAGTGTTTACATCCTGATATTCACTTCATAAGCCCATTTGCCAATATCGTAGGTAAAGAATCGATGCTTAATGCTGTCAAAAGATTTATGACTATTTTTAACACACTTACCATACAAACTGAATGCGGATCAGAAGATCAAGTAATGTTGATTTACGATCTTGACTGCCCAGCACCTATTGGTTTTTTAAGAACAGCCGTACTTATGCATTTTAAAGATAATTTGATTGTCCGACTTGAACTTTTTTTCGATGCCCGGCCATTTGTAAAGAATGTATAAACTGTAAACTCTGTACTAATCAGTGGAATAAACATGAAACATATCAAACATGCGCAAGCAAATCTTAAAAAAAATATACATTGCACAGTTGCAGAATATCCATGCGATGATGCAACTATCAATATCGCGCAGGTAAAACTTTCAGCACGATATCCCCTAACTGGTTGGGCTCTTAATCAAGAGTGCAAAGAGGTTTGTTACATTATTGAAGGAAAAGGAAGCATCACCTTTGAATATGAGACTATCGATCTTACAGAAGGCGATGTACTTATGATTGATAAAAATGAAAAGTATTTTTGGAATGGAAATATGAGTATGGTTATTGCATCTACCCCTGCCTGGTATCCGGAACAGCATAAGAATCTCAACTCATAAAATATTTATGACAAACTGTCATGAAGAAGCAATGCCATAATTTCTCTATTGGCTGCTTTTACAGCAATATCATAAGGGGTTTGATCAGCTATTCCACGTAAGGTTCTATCTGCACCAGCTGCTAAAAGCTTCCTTACTGCTTCTTTATGGCCTGCCCGAACAGCAAAATGAAGCGCTGTATCCTTCATGCCGCTTTTTGCGTTTACTTTTGCTTTTCCATCTATTAGTAGCTGAAGAACAACCACATTATTATCGCTAGCAGCTTGCTGAAGAGGGGTAGTACGGATACTATTTGCAATCTCTGTATCTGCGCCTGCCTTTAATAATGTTTGAACAACATCTGGATTGTCATGAGAAGTAGCAATACCAAGCAACGATCCTAGAACAGGATATTGATAATTTACGTCCCCACCGGCATCCAGAAGTGATTTTATAATTGCATCTGCAGCTTTATTAGCATAGAGCTCATCACAACGTGCATTTATAATAGTTGGAGGGTATGCTGCAGGATTTTTTTCTACTATCTCTTTATGAATACTTTTTACTCTTATAGCAAGCACCATCGCTTCATTAATTTCTGATAGACGAATCTTGTTTACAGAATCAACAAGTATATTTGCTTGATCAATTTGGTCTTGATCTAAGTGAGACGAATCCTTTAAAGAAGTTCGCTTCAAAAAAGCTTTATCTCGTAATGCTTCACGTACCTTATCAGGGCTGCTATTAAATACTGCCATTTCAAGATCACTGGCTTTAGATTCTTCTGTATCTGAAGAACACAATAAATTAATTTGGACTGATAGAATCGTAATAAGTATAAAATATTTCATCGTAACCCTAAAAAAACTATCTCTAATAACTGCCTGAATAACCACCTGTTATTATACATACATAAGTCTTCTAGAGCAATAATATACATATATTTTAGCAGTTTTCATGCGACAATAAATCACTAAGAAAGCACTTAAATAAAATATTTTTGATTATTCTTTAACGTCTTCTTTTTGCAAAGCTTTTGCAAGGACAGGTATATGTTCAGAATAATAATGATCTATAATTGGTTAATAATACGCTTACCTAGTACCATATCTCCACCATGTCATATAAACATTGTCCATAGAAATATCATCATCATCAAAGCTTGTATCTTGAGTTAAATCAACCAATATTTCATCTTTAACATCTTTTAATTCCTGAGCACGTTTTCTCAACCAAAGACCTGTTTCTTTATCAAGATCACGTAAGGTTATTATTCTGTCAGAGCCCCACCCATCTGTTAATCGTTCAACGGCTTGAGCCTTATGAAAGTTATGTCTATGTAGCGTAAAAGATCTATTTTCTGTATCAATAAAAACAATCTTACCATCTGAGCGTCTCAAAATATTACTATCACCACCAAACCAATCCCAATAACCAGCTTCCTCTGCTACTGTTGCTAACTGTTTTGCTTCATCAAGAGTACAGCTTTTTACCTTCTCACCACAGATTGCAGGAGCAACTACTTTCCAATAAGTAAAACCATCTTCATCTTGAACAGGAACAAGATATTTATCCGCTACTGTTAGTTTATCTAACTCATTGCGTGCAATAAATTCTTTTAATCGTTCTGCCAAAATAAGCCTTTTAATATCATGTTTGACATAATAACTAGGCTCATGTTTCCCCTCTTCACAAATAGGAATCACACTCCTAGGAAAACAGACTTGACCCGCTGCAGAAGTAACAGATTGTTGTATCTTTTTTGGTGCTACATGGCACTCTGCAAATTTTTGAAAATCAGATTTTTCAGATTTTGGTACCCAAACATCAAACTCATTATACGCAGCTGGCAAAGAATGTTTTTTTTCAAATAATTTTCGCTGCATTAAAACATAGTAATGAGCTTGCTTTTTTTGGCTGATACACTCATGAACAGATTCTTGGCTAGACAGTCTGTACATCCATAAATCAGGCTCATCAAAAGATGCCTGGCAAATAGAACCTAAAAATATTAAAAACAGTAAATTGCACTTATTAATAACCATCAAGTCCTACCTTCTATTTTATTGCTGTCTTTCTTGTTGGCATCTCAATACTGCTTCTTGCAAATACTTCTTCCACGCTTCTGGAGTTGGTTGGCTGCCTCTGCTGTTAAACAAAAAGCCAATAGTGCTACTAACAATGTGAATTGCATATATGAACCCCGCCTAAAAAGTTTGATTTAAAAGATCAACACTAGTATACCAAAAGAGGCCAGGAATGGGAAATGCCAGGGATTTATACAAAAAATTATTTAAGCTTATCGAGCTTATTTTACAAGGATATATATCGCTTAAACCGTAAACGCCCTAACAGCACCAACAAGCACGGTTACGGCCTGTTGCGCGCGTAACAACGATGCGTACTATGGCTACTACCATCAAGAACAATTTTTATCTGGTTGGATGCCCATCAACAAACTTTTAGCTACCTACAAAGAACATCATCCTGATACGCAACCAATTATTATTGGTAACGGCGTAACGGTATTTAAAGCAGCAATTCAAGAACAACTATCAGATGCAAAACTTATAGACCAAGCAGCGCCCGATCTAGAAACAATGGCGCACATGGCGCTTGTCGCGTGGCACAAAAAAGAAACGGCAACTATGCTGTTGCCGCTCTATCTTAAAACTATGCAGTACCAACACAGTACTTAAAACATTTCTGCTTATTCTTTAACGCCTTCTTTTTTTAATGCTTCTGCAAGAGCAGCTAAATGTTCAGAATAATAGCCATTATCAAGATTACGCGCTGTGCGCAAAGGCTTTGGCGAATTAAGCACCGCTAAAGTGTTAGCATATGCTTCTTCAACAGGAATCGAAGTTACTTTTTCACCCGGCAAGCTATGCTTTCTAAGATGAGTACCTATCTCGCCAACATAAGGATGCGAAAGTTCATGAAATAAAATATCTTGAATTTCCGCTTCATATTTTTGCACATCATTTTTAAAATAACGTGCTCCAGCATTGACTAAACTTAACGTACCCATTAATGCTATTTTCTTGAAAAATGAATGTTTAGGACCAGCTCCAACTTGAGCAACCATTTCAGCACCTTTTTTTGCACTACTCTTTAGAAGAAAATTATTTTTGGCAGCATCAAAATATTCAATAAATAAAGGATTTTTTGGATTAATAGATATATATGCAGAGTCTAAAGCAGTAGAGCATCTGGCTTGGATACGATTATCTTGAATATTTGCTATAGTTACATGTTGATTAATTTTGTAACTCGGTGTACCTCTATATGCTTTTCGAGCTTCTGCAAACGTCTGTTCTAAACTTTTCCATGCTTGTTTTTGTTCAGTTGATAATGCTTGTACATAATTTTCTTTATGCTCAATTTTTTCTGCCAGAACTAGATCAAGAATATGTTTATTAAAATCATATTTTTCTACTTGTTTAGGCTTTGTACGGCATAAGTTTAAAATATCAAAAAGCCCCGCTGTTCTATAAAACATTTCTGTTTTAGTACCCGTATGGTTTTGTGCCATTTCGCAAAACGCTGCTTTAGTATTAAGTGGATCGTGTTCGCCAAAAGAACGATGATCAGCTGCTTCTACTGTTAAAGCAAAAGCCAATAGTGCTACTAACAATGTGAACTGCATATATGAACCCCGCCTAAAAGGTATAAATAACCAATATATATTACTGAATTGAACAGGTCATATCAGCATGACCTTGGCCAATGCTTTTATCTAAATGATCTGTATAAGCTTTTTCAATAAGATCATCTGTTTTTTTACAACGTCGTCCACTTTTAGATTTTAAGCTCAAAAAAGATGAATAGCTAGTATGTAACAGTTCTACCTTAACGCCTTTATCTAATAGTAACTTGGTAGCTACAGCAGAATGACAATTACATGTACCCGCAGTGCAATCTCGATCCGTAGAATTACTTCTTTCGATTATATAATCAAAGGGGGTTTTTCCGTCATCATGATTATGATATTTTGCATTAACGTTTGCACCTACTTCTACCAGAGCTTTTATAATCGCCAACGTAGTATTGCTTTCCTGACTGGTTACACCTATGTGGCCACACACCATCCCTAGTGGAGTTCTGCTATCACCTACAAACTCTACTCCAGATGACCACTCTTCTGTGCTAGCTCCTTGTGCTATAAGGATGTTAGTAGCAACCACATTACTACCATGTGCTGCATACAATAACGCTCTAGACTTAGCTTTAAGATCAACTAATTTAGTGTCAAAAAGTTTTTGCATAGCTAAAGGGTATCCCTTCGTTCCTCCACATAGACCGCCAAGTCGACTGCTGGCCGTTTTAGCATCAAGTCTTTTATGATCAATGTCTTCTTGTATATACTTACACTGCTGAGCATCTTCTAATTTATCCGCATCCGAAGCATCACAAAGTATACTTGAGCATAAAAGCATTAAAAATAATATATTTTTCATTTATAAACCCTTACCTATAAGTTTAAATTACACATAGTACTATTATATCAGAATAGGCCAGGGTTGGGAAATGCCAAGGTTTTATGCTAAAAATATTTAAGCTTAGAGAGCTTATTTGAAATATAGGCGTTTTATAAAATTATTTCCATCACAGTAACAGTGTGTTCTTTATAGATATCT
>JACCDN010952428.1_pt1 | contig 13655 bp, 14 predicted proteins | sample 7441691 | NCBI WGS metagenome assembly JACCDN01 (sample SAMN15323439, study PRJNA562643) | freshwater metagenome | isolation source: river surface water | place: USA:Blue River Watershed | collected 2017-08-16 | reverse complement strand
TGGCTTTAGACGGTTTATTTTTACAAAATCCTGGTCAAATTTAGGGGTATGTGTCGTAAAACATCAAGAATTCTCCTAGTTTTAATAAGCCCCAAAAGCAAGCTGAACATTGTTGGTAATCAGGTAAGATTTTAAGCGCCTGGTGAATCGACTTTCTTTGATAAAGGCTCAAAATGTCCTCCTCCCTTACGAAAGACCAAATTTTAAAGGATATTGAATCCCTCTATCAACTCGCCTTTTATAGTGGCAAATTGCAAGTCGCTTTACGCGCAAAAGAACTGCAAGGTAGGGCGATCGGGCTTTTTAAACCTCAACACCTTCCAGACAGCTTATGTATCGCCGACATGACGGAGGAACAGCTAGGTGAATTTATTGCGCTCCTGGAAAAACATCACCCCGAGCTAAAGAATCTGGAACGGCCTGAAATAGAAACAAGCGGAAAAGGCGCCCATCTCTCTTGAAGCCTACTGCCTGACATGTTGAATGAATTTACTATCTAGCATTATCTTAAAATTTGTATAAAATTAAGTTAACTATAACTCTCATTTGTCGCGGTGTGGATGAAAAGCCTTTTTATGCTCATGCTTTTTTGTAGCTTGCTTCTCGCAAGCTGTAACCGTTTGTCCCCGGAACAGGGAGAACAAGACAGCCTCATCCGGGCTGGTGACCGGGTACAGGCAGCGGGAGATCCCTCGTCAGCGATTAGCGTTTATAGAAGCGCGCTCGAGAAAAATCCAGCGCATAAGCTTCCCCTTTATCTCAAATTAGGGGAAGCTTATATGAATGCGGGGCATATAGATGATGCCAAACAAGTCTATGAAGAAGCCTTGCCCCTTGATGAAAATGATGAGGTCAAGAAACAATTAGGCAGGCTCTACCTCAACACAGGTCAACCGGATGCAGCTATTTTAATTTTTGAAGGAATCATTCTGGTACACAAGGATGACATAAAAGCTTTCAATGGGCTAGGCGTTGCCTATGACTTAAAAGGGGAGCATCAACTTGCGCAAGACTATTATCGTAAAGCTCTGTTGATTAACGGGGAAAATGATGAAGTCAAAAGCAACCTGGGGTTATCCCTTGCATTTGAAGGAAAATATGAAGAGTCTTTAAAACTGCTCCAACCCACTGGGGAAGCGCTCGGCGCAACTTCAAAACAGCGGCATAACCTGGCTCTTGTTTATGCGTTGTCGGGGGATCCGTCCAAAGCCCAGGAGGTATTCGCCAAAGATATGAAAGGAAGTGATATTAAGGAAAATCTTTATGCCATACGTATGGCGCCAAAGCCAACAATAACACCGAAGGAATTATCCCTCAAAGAAATACCGGAACAACTGAAAGAAGAGAAAGAAGAAGAGGAATGACAGGAACTTTGTATCCCTTATTCAACGCCATTCCTTTAATTGTAGGAATCGTTTTTCTATTGGCCGCGCTTTTGGATTTTCTCTATTACCGATTGCCAAACAAACTGTTCTACGTGATTTTCTATCTATTTCCCTTATATATTATTCTGTCCTTTAATTTTCATCTGGTGAGTAACTATCTCGTTTTCGTTGGCTCTATCCTGGTTGGTTTTGGCCTATTTTCCGCAAGCCTTATCGGGGGCGGGGACGCGAAATTGCTCGCTGCGGTTTCCTTGTGGATGGGTTGGAATAACCTCGTTCCTTTTATGTTCTGGATGCTGATCTTTGGCGGCATGATCTCGTGTACTTATTTAATCTTTCCGCAGCGTATTTATCACATAACCGCCCAATTGCGCCGGCTCATTCAAAATCAGCCTGTTCTGAAAAAAGGCATCCGGTTTCTGGTATCTGATGTCGATATCATTGAGGGGGAAGTGATCTCTTTACAGAAAAAACGAATGATCCCTTATGGCATTTGTATTGCAGGGGCAGGGTTAACTATTTTATTAAAGGGTATGATGTAAGTTATGCAACGTCTTGAACCAATCATTGCTCTTATTGCTCTTGTTGTTGCCGTTTTAGTGGCCTTTGGAGTTTACCACCTCGTTTATACGGCGCCCCAACAGAAAGTCTATGCGGAACATTGCCCTCCTCTTCCCGAAATGAAGGAAGTGATGATTGCAAAGAGTATCATCAATACTGGAGATGCCATTGAGGACGCCGTTGTTTATGAAAAATGGCCGCTCTCGAACCTCGGAACTGAATTTTACGTTAAGAATCAATTTACTCATGAGCAATTAAAATCATTAATCGCCAGGCGTATTATTAATCAAGGGGAACCCATTACAAAAAATAGCGTTGTTGACCGAAAGGACCGGGGCATTCTTTCCGCATTATTAAACGAAGGAATGCGAGCCGTATCTATTGGCCTGGATCAGAATTCGGCCATGTCCGGCCTTCTCAATCCTGGAGATATTGTGGATGTGATTGTGGCGTTAAATACGACGGGCAAAGAAAAAGAAAATGAAGAAACGAACCGGACAATTCTTTGTGGCGTCCGTGTTTTGGCAGTGGATCAACGTCTCTCAAACTCAGTGGAATTAGTGAATAAAAAAATTATGGAAACGCTGCAAGCCCCAAAAAGCGTAACGCTGGAAGTAACGCCCCAGCAAGCATCTTCTTTAGCTTCTGCGGGCAAGCTCGGAACTCTTTCATTAAGTTTACATTCAACAAATGACATGACGAAGGAGAGGAAAGATTCGTGCGTTGAGGCTTCTTTAAAGCCGATGGAACAAATCAAGATTGTTCGGGGAGACGGGTCAGCCGCGTCCCAACAGAAACCATAGAGTGATGATGGATATGATACAGAAAAAACCAAAGATCAGTTTGTTTTTAAATAGACTTCTTCCGAAACCGTCCCCTTTTGCTTGCTGGCATTATCATAGGTTTGTCCGTGATCCTCATGCATACTCATCACCTTTGAAGGCGCCTTTTATGGATTGCTTCGTCCCCTCACGCGCTATGCGCTTGCGGTTCCTCGCAATGACTGAACCCTGGTTACGTCATTGCGAGGAGCGTAGCGACGCGGCAATCCAGACATCTTCAAGTCCGTTGAGTATACTGCTCTGTAGACTGAGGCAACTCGCAAGTTTCTTCCAAGCGCTGAACCAAAATTTTCGGTTTCCCAAGAAGTTTAATGGGTACCTCCTCTTTTCCTTGATGATAGCGCTGGTTCCAGGAGCTACGTGCGCCGCTTCCTCCTCAGAAAACCCATCAAAAGAGAAGGTCAAGAAAGCTCCATCCAGTTTACCGCCCGCTCAAAATTCAATGCCCCCTGCCGATCCCGTTCCGGCTGATGCGTCCGGAGCGGTCTACCCTGGTGACAAATCTGCAGGTTCACAGCCCTCCGCGGCAAAAAATCTTATCGTTGATCCTCCCAAAGCTGGCGCTTCTCCCCTGTCGGGAAGAGATGTTGATGTTGCCACAACACAACGAATTAAATTGGCCAATCACGGAACGCAAGTCATTAATTTAAAGCAACCCGCAGGTCAAGTATTATTGACAGATCCAAAGGTTGCGGATGTCCAGCTGGTGACGCCATCTACCCTGTATGTTTATGGCCGTTCTCCCGGCAACACGGAAATTATCGTGACAGGGCAAGATATGATAACGGCTTACCGGTATGAAATCCAGGTCATATCTGACTACCGGGAGCTAGAAGGTTTAATCAAGGGATTCGTTCCCCATGGTAATGTTAAAGTCCATTCTATACCGGATGGGCTATTGGTACAAGGAACGGTGGATTCAGCTAAAGTCGCTGAGGATATCCGGTCCCTTGCTCAACGCTATGTCGGCGCTCAAGGCACGGTTGTAAGCCAGCTTAAGGTCAAAAACTCGACCCAAATTAGCTTGCGGGTAAAAATCGCTGAAGTCAAACGAACCGTGATGAACCAGTTAGGAATCAACTGGTCAACTTCGCCCGTAAACAACCTGAAATTCGGACTCTTTACAGGCCGGGTCAATGTGATTCCCGACTCAACGGGTCATCCTGCAAATTTTCTGCGGTCGACAGCAACGCCACCGACCGGCAGCATCGGGACGACTTTTTCACTCAAATCCGGCAACACAGACTTTGCGGCCTTGATTGATGCTTTGGCCCAGGAAAGCCTGGCGACCATTTTGGCTGAACCAAATTTAGTCACGCGGTCAGGGGAAGAGGCAAGCTTTCTTGTCGGGGGCGAATATCCTTATCCTATTTCCCAGGGAACAGGGTCGAACTTGACCGTGAGCATTCAATTCAAGCCCTATGGAATCAGCCTTTCTTTCGTTCCCGTTGTGATTGGGGATGTGATCAGCCTGCGCGTCCGGCCGGAGGTAAGCGATCTGGATAATACCAATACCGTTACAGATCAAAACAAAAATAAAATCCCCGCCATTCAAACCCGGCGGGCGGAAAGTACCATGGAAATGGGAAATGGGCAAAGCATGATTATGGCGGGATTATTGTCTGACCAAACGGCCGGAACAATAAATAATTTTCCCGGATTGGCGGATATCCCCATCTTGGGCGCGTTATTCCGTTCCGTCGATTACCAAAATGCAAAAACAGAGCTGGTCATTATTGTGACGCCTTACATTGTTGAGGCCATTGACAATGCGCAAGATATCGTCTTACCCGCACAGGGCCTTAAATTTGCCAAATTGCTGGATATGATCCTGTTTCAACGCATTAATGATCCAACAGGCGTGAGTCCTTGCCCGGCATTGGTTGGCAATGCAGGCTTCTACTTTTAAGGGGAAAGACAAGATGATGAAAATAAGGAACCCTACCCAAATAACCAGCAAAGCGATGTTGGCTTCACTTGCATTTCTTGCTTTAGCAGGATGCGAGACCCCCAATAAAACGATCGTCCCCACCTCAGAAAAGCCTTATGAATTAAAGCACGATACGAAGACGCTCATCCTCAATTTTCAGAAATATGGCAATAAGCTACCGGCAGACGAACAGTCCCGTCTCGTGGCAGCCCTTAAACCTTTTGGGCCAGGCAAAACATCCATCCATGTCACCCTTCCAGGCAAAGGGTCACGTTTTGGAAAACAACGCTTAAAACATATTATACGGACAGCTTTACAAGCCGGTATCAAGGCCAAACAAATCCACCGGAGTGACAATCTCCCCCCTGCTAACGGGCATTCTATCGAGGTTATCCTGGACACCTATCGCGCCATTCCCCCTCTTTGCCCAAATTGGTCGAGTACGTTTGGAACAGGATATGGGAGAGGACCAACCAGCAATTTCGGGTGCTCAACGGCCACTAATTTCTTATTGATGATTGACGACCCCATTGTCTTGTTCAAAGGAGAAACGGCTTCCAGCCGGGATGCAGCGCGGGATTCGCTAGCTATTGCAGACCACCGGGTTGGTAAAGATAAGGGAAAATGGTTAAAGGTTGAAAAGTCTGATGGTGGCGCCGCTGGTTCCTCTGGCTCTGCCGGTTCAGGAGGCTCAGGAGGCTCAGGAGGTTCAGGGGGTTCACAGTAATGAATAAACTTGATTTTGAGAATTATGATATTACTTGTTTCACGCAAGATCATGAAACCAATAGCGCTTTAATTGAAGCTATTTCCCGTTTGGGGGAAATTCAATACAAAATTTACGCTGGAGACGTAACGCGGGCGGTTGAGTATACAAAATCAGCATCCCATGCCAAGGCATTGTGTGTGGATTGCAGTCAACGCGATTTATTGATTTCAGATGTGGAAAAACTTATGGAGTTTTGTCCCCCTGATACGAACGTTATTATTTTAGGGGAAAGGAATGACGTTAGTATTTTCCGGGATTTAATGAAGTTAAATATCTCGGATTACCTGGTCAAGCCTGTTAGCGCAGATATTTTAGCACGTTCCATAAGCCTGGCGTTAAAGCTTGAAACAAATGAAAGCCTTGCGCGACGGAAGCGGTCGGGTAAAGTGATTCTCTTTTTAGGGACAATAGGGGGAAGTGGCGCCACAACTTTAGCAACAAACACAGCGACGATTCTAGCGGGTGAAATGGGTAAAAAGGTTGTTTTGATTGATGCGGATTTTCAATTTGGTAATGTGAGGACGCTCCTCGACTTACCAGCATCCCATGCCTTACATGATGCGCTCGAAAGCCCGGACCGTATCGACGATCTTTTTCTTGAGCAATCTATGGGCGTGTATGGGGAACGCCTGCGTGTGATAAGCGCCGAGGAACCTTTGCATGAATATATCGAGATGGATCAGGAACGTCTGGCGAACCTGGATCAACTCATGGAATTGATCACCACCAAGTTTCATTATATTATTGTTGATGGATGCCGTCATCATCCTCTTTTGTGGCGTTACTTTAACCGGCACGCAAGCACTATTTTTTTTATAAGTGGGTTAAACATTACATCCTTACGGGATACTTTACGAATATCCAGCGTTTTAACCGAAGAAAAGGATTCCAAAACCCATTCAGTCATTCTCAACCATACCCGGGAGAAAGACACCATCAATATTGAACGATTTGAAGAATTGCTAGGCCGTAAAATAGATATCGATATTTCTTATAATGCCATGGCTGCTGAAGCGGCAGACCTGGGAATACCGTTAGCCCTCAAAAATCATGGCTACCGGGCGGATATTGACAAGATTATTGAAATCATAACGGGCGTCAATATCCGAAAAAATCAAGCTCCGTTCCTGGCGAAAATCGCTAAAAGCATTATGGGGCGGTAAGTCTCAAAGAGATAAACGGGGAGGGGATAATACTTCTCGCCCTCGCGTGCAGGTTACAGATCAAAAGATCTGTGACAGAAGTGGAAGGGGTAAGCGAGTTCACGTCATGGGTCACAGGGCAGCTCCCCCTGCGGCTGAATTGCTTCTTAAGAACTGAGCTTCTTCTCAAGCCAATGGATGTCGTAGTCCCCCCGCCGGATATCGGGATCCTCAGCAAGCTTGCGGTGCAACGGCAAAATCGTCTCAATGCCATCAATGACATACTCCCGTAAAGCGCGCTCCACCCGCATAAGGCATTCGTCCCGCGTATCCCCGTAAACAACAAGCTTCGCTACCAAACTGTCATAGTGGGGCGGAACATGGTAACCTTGATACAGATGGCTATCGATCCGCACGCCCCAGCCCCCGGGCGCATGATAGCCTGTGATTTCCCCGGGGGACGGAACAAAAGTTTCCGGGTGTTCCGCATTAATGCGGCATTCAATGGCATGGCCGGTGAACTTAATATCCTCCTGGCGGAAAGGCAGAGGAAAACCCGCAGCAACTTTGATTTGCTCCTTGACCAGGTCAATGCCCGTCACCATTTCCGTAATGGGATGCTCAACTTGCAAGCGGGTATTCATTTCCATAAAGAAGAACTCCCCGTCTTCATAAAGGAACTCAAGGGTTCCAAGGCCACGGTACCCCATCTTTTTCATCGCTTTGGTTACAATTTGACCCAGCTCAAACCGCTTTTCGGGGGAAAGGCCGGGCGAAGGCGCCTCTTCCCAAATCTTTTGATGGCGCCGTTGCAGGGAACAATCCCGCTCCCCTAAATGAACAACGTTACCGTAAGAATCCGCCAAAATCTGAACTTCGATGTGACGGGGGCGGCGCAAATACCGTTCCATATACACCTGGTCGTTGCCAAAATTGGCTTTCGCTTCCGCTCGCGCCAGGCGCAAAGCCTGGGGCAGTTCTTCCGCCGCGTTAGCGACTTTCATTCCCTTACCGCCGCCGCCACTTGTGGCCTTGATCAACAGGGGGTAGCCAATGGTTTTCCCGAGTTCTATGGCTTGTTCATCCGTATCAATGGCCCCATCAGACCCCGGGACAACCGGGATGCCAAGGTCAATCATGGTTTTTTTGGCTGTGATCTTGTCCCCCATCAGGGTAATATGCGCTGGCGTTGGCCCAATAAAGGTCATGCCATGCTCTTCGACCATGCCGGCAAAAGCTGCATTTTCAGACAAGAAACCGACGCCAGGGTGAATGGCGCTTGCGCCGGTAATATCCGCAGCGCTAATAAGGGCTGACATTTTCAGGTAACTCTCCCGCCCGGAAGGGGGGCCAATGCAGACGCTTTCATCCGCAAGGCGGACATGCATGGATGCCGCATCCGCCGTTGAGTGAACCGCAACGGTTTTAATCCCCATTTCGCGGCACGCCCGCTGAATGCGCAAAGCAATCTCACCCCGGTTGGCAATCAAAATCTTGTCAAAAAGCTTTTGGCCTGGTGAAGCCTCAGGGGGCGCAAGAGATGTGATCGGCGTACTCGGCATATATTTACTCAATGACCATAAGGGGTTCACCAAATTCGACAGGGGTCCCCTCTTGAGCGAAGATTTGGATGACTTTGCCAGGTTGGGCCGCTTTAATGGGGTTCATAACTTTCATCGCTTCAATAATCATGAGGGTTTGGCCGACGGTAACCGCGTCCCCCGTCTTGACAAAGGGCGCCGCCCCCGGTTCAGCGCACATATAAGCCGTACCCACCATCGGTGACTTGATCGTTCCCGGGTGGTTGCTCAATGGCAAGGGAGGAGGCGCGGCAGTCGTTTCCGCTACCCCGGGCGCCGGGGTAGCCTCATGCGGCGTCATAACCGTCGCTGCCTGGACGCCCCCGCCCCGGGAAACCCGTATGCGGTGGCCGTCATCTTCATATTCAATTTCCGTCAGGTTTGTGTCGATAAGAATTTCAGCGAGATGACGAACGGCATCCCCGTCAATCTTAAATTTTCCAGCCATAGAGAATAAGACCCTTTATCTTGTCAAAAATTGGCACCCTCTACCGCTAAGGTATACCGATTTGTGGAATAATCTGCAACCTTTCCGTTGACAGGGGCATGAACGCGGCTAAACTGCGCATATCCTTTTGTTGAAAAAACTTGCAAATCACCTTCAAACCCCTTAAAACTAGCATTGTTTATCATATTTTAATCAATTTTATCACAAATAAAATACATTAATCGTTGGATAAACAAGCCAGGCAACTGGCAAACGATAAGGGGTTCATCCATTCATTCTATAAGGGAGTCGATCATGAAAAAAACCATCCTGTATTTATTAGCGGCGTCAATAGTAACGGTCTCAAATGGAGTCGCGACAGAGGAAGTTGCCACAGAGGTAAGTGAGATTGAAATGCTGAGAGCAATGAATTTAAGCCTGAGAGAACAAATAGAAAAGGTAGAGATGAAAGCTACGATTGAGTTGTCCCTTAAGGCTGAAGAAATTGCCCATCTCAAGGAATCTATAGAGAACATAGCCCAAGAAAACAATCTAGCACTTTCACCCTATCAACAATGGCTTCTCCCTCAATGGGAACAAGGGAAAATCGGTGATAGAGCATGGGCAGCCTTAGGCGGTAGGAATCAAAACCTTAGCACTGTGCTTTGGAGGAGGATCCAAGCATATTCAGGGAGAACTGTAGAGATTATTTATACAGATACCAACAATTTTAAATTACAGATTGATGGAAGAATACTAAGCAAATTATATAAGTTCTAAAATGGTAGATTGTCCCTACCACGATATGACACGAAGGTAGGGGCAAACTCTAATCTTGATTTATAATAATCATCTTTTCAAAACCGATAGACTATTCCTGCTTTAAAAGTATTCTCAGCTACTCCGCTCTTAATGATACCATGTGTACGATATACGTGATTTACAGGAAAATTGGTTGTATTTTGCGTCAGCTCTCGTGCGGGCATAAAGGAATAAGAGAAACGAAATTTTAAATTTCGTAAAACACCAACAGAAGTTTCCACTCCTATTTCTGTTAATAAATACAAGGATTGTTTTGAAAAAAGGGCTGAAATTTTGTCCGCTTTTTCAAATACATTATACTCAAATCGGGCCATCTTGGCCCCCACGCCCCCATAAATCATTGTCGCTGGATTGATCAAATACCCAAGACGGGCCAGGGCTGCCATACCCGGGCCTTTGCGGCCGGACAGATAAATAAAATTTGCATCTTCAGCCACTTTCTGGCTCTTTCCCGTCACCCCATCAATTTTTCCTTCCAGGCCGCCATAGAAATTCTTCCCAAAGACCTTTCCCCACCCTAGGAAAACCTCACCTGTCGGTAGGCCGCGTCCCGCCGTTGTGTTATTCATATCCGCATTGGGATCCGCGGGGTTTTGCTGGGCGTCCAGGCTGGTGCGCTGGTTGAGGTAACCCACGCTGGCCCCTGCGTAAAACCCGTCAAACGTCGCATGGATGGCGCTCCCGAAGAGAAAAGTACAGCCGAATGCGAAAAGTATTTTTTTTCTTTTATGAATGATCTCACTTTTTGTTAATTGTCCCATTTCCCCCCCTTTTTCATTCTAGTGAATTTTGTAAAGTCAATTTCACAGAATGATGGATTACTTAAAACGTTAATAAACACACCTTATCGAAAGGTCATCTATTCTATAGGGAGGGGGTGTTAAATTGTCAATTTTTTGAATTGCCCACAGGTGAATTGCCCATAATGGGGGCTTTTCAGAGCACGCCAAGACGGCGTAATTCGGCGCGGCACTGCGCAGCATCCGTAAAATGGATTCCCTGTAAACCAGCGTCCCGGGCGCCTTGCGCATTTTGTAGAAGGTCATCAATGAAGACCGTCTCTTGAGGGATTAAACGATAGGAATCAATGAGCCGTTGATAGATAAGGGGGGAGGGTTTGAGGACGCCAATTTCAGCAGAGACGATCATGCCGGAAAATTTATGAAAGAAGTCATACCGGTTTTTCAAGAACTTCATAATTTCTTTTACATTATCCGTAATGGAGTATAACGGAACGCCTTGTTCATAGAGGTCATCAAGCAACTCAAGGCTTCCCTCCACAGGAACGATAGATTCCTTTATCGCGCCCATGAGTTCGTCAAGCCTGGCGACGGATATGGCCAATTGCTGGCTGTAAATTCGTATCGCTTCTTTTTCAGTTAGTTTCCCCCGATTCAGGTCAAGCCATACGGGAGACTTAAAAATTTTTAACACCATCTCTGCGGGTGATTTTTCTTCAGGAAAAAAATTCTGGATAACCTCCTGCGGAACCCAGCGAAGCAGGACATTCCCAATATCAAACACGACATTTTTAATTTTCATATTACCTCCTCCTGCCATCATAAGACTTTTTAGATACCAACCACGCGCAGCCAGGCAGCCCAATCACGGGCGCCAAGGTCTTTTTCAAAATTCAAGAGGTCATAAACCGCCCGTTCACAGGTAGCGGGCGACGGCGCAACAATTTCCCGGTTCATTGCCAGGGTCAAACATTGGGTTTGACAAGCTTTTTCCAGGTGATACGTATAAAATAGCGCTTCCTGGATCGTTCGCCCGCACGTAACAGAACCATGATGACGGAGCAAAAGCACATATTTATCCGCCAGGTCCCGGGCCAAATTGTAGCCTTGCGTGGCCTTATCTAAAGCCAGGGAGTCATAATCGTGATAAGCGATCCGTCCATAAAAATGAAGCGCCCATTGATTAAGCGGCAACAGCCCTTCTTTCAAGGCGGATACCGCCACAATGGCCGGGGTGTGGAGGTGGAAAATGGCTTGAATATCCGAGCGGGCTTGATAAAGGGAGCCATGGATCACATACCCCGTCTGGTTTCTACGCCGCTCTTTCCCCTCTATGACTTCGCCCGTTTGGGAAACGGTCAAAAGCGATTCCGCCGTCACCTCTTCAAACCGGTCTCCAAAGGAATAAATATGAAAGAGAGACGGATCCGCCGCCCGAATTGATAAATGGGTATATGTGTGGTCATCCAGCCCCAAATGGGCCAGAATACGATAGGCGTGGGCTAAATCAATTTTGCGGGAATCAATCATTCTGGCTTTCTTTTCAATAGCACGCTGCTGGCATTATCTTCTCAGTGATCCAAAACGAACGATCAAATGGCAGCCTATCCCCATTTGGGTATATTTTGAAACTTTTTAGGGGATTCTATTTTACCCAATCCGTTTTAAACCCGTCTTACTCTTTCACCATCGGCATTCTCCGGTATCCCAATGCTTCGGCGATATGGGGGCGCTTAACCCGATCGGCGCCTTCAAGATCCGCCAGCGTACGGGCTACACGAAGGACGCGGTGATATCCGCGCCCGGAAAGCTTGAGTTTTTCCATAGCTTGCGTTAAAAGGGATTGCCCTTCTTCATCGGGCGTCGCAACCTTGTAAAGGATGTCCCCATCCGCAACCGCATTGGTCAAAACGCCCCCTTTCGGCGCCATTTTTCCGTAGCGGTCCCTTTGGGCGGAACGCGCTTGCATCACACGCGCCGCCACATCCCGGCTCTTTTCACGCGGTGGGTCGCTCACCAGATCTGCGGCTCCCACTTCAGGCACATCAATAGTGATGTCAAACCGATCCAGAAGCGGGCCAGAAATTTTATTTTGATAATCCTGGGCGCAGCGCGGTACACGGGCGCATTCGCGGCTGGCATCCCCATAATACCCGCACCGACAGGGGTTCATGGCAGCCACCAGCTGGACGCGGGCCGGATACGTAATATGGGCGTTTGCCCGGGCAACCACCGCCCGTCCCGATTCCAGAGGCTGGCGTAAAGCTTCGAGGGTTGGACGGTTAAATTCAGGTAATTCGTCCAGAAATAAGACGCCAAGATGAGCCAGAGAAATTTCCCCGGGCTTACACCGGACGCCACCGCCCACCATCGCGGGAAGAGAAGCGGAATGGTGGGGATCCCGGAAAGGCCGGACGCGAATAATGCCTTCTTCCGGCGCCATTCCACTCAGGCTGTGGATCATGGTCACTTCCAGGGCTTCCGCCGCTTCAAGCGGTGGTAAAATACCCGGCAGACGCGACGCCAGCATAGATTTTCCCGCCCCCGGCGGCCCCATCATCAGCAAATTGTGCCCCCCTGCCGCGGTCACTTCTAACGCCCGCTTGGCCATTTCCTGACCTTTAATGTCATAAAGGTCAAGGGTGGATGGGGGGGATAAATCGGGAATTTTAGGTTGGGGAGGAGAAAGCACTTGCGTCCCTTTGAAATGATTCACAAGCGCAAGTAAATTGGGAGCTGCCAGAATTTGAAGGTTCCCCGCCCAGGCTGCTTCACTGCCACAAGCCGCTGGGCAAATCAGCCCCCGCCCTGAAGCAGCCGTATCAATAGCGGCTGGTAAAATTCCCGATACCCGCGCCAGGGAACCATCCAGGCCGAGTTCACCCAAAGCCGTATAATCCGCAATATCTTCAGGACTTAAAACGCCCATGGTCACCATCAGCCCCAAGGCTACGGGAAGGTCGTAATGAGACCCTTCTTTTTGGACATCTGCGGGCGCCAGGTTGACCGTAATGTGTTTAGAGGGCAGCGCAAGGCCAAGGGCATGAAAACTTGCCCGGATTCTCTCCCGTGATTCGACGACAGCCTTATCTCCCAATCCGACAATGTGGAAAGCGGGAAGCCCTGCTGACGTTTGGACCTGAACGTCAATTTCTAAAACTTCCACCCCTTGAAAGGCGACTGAGTAGACCCGTCCGACCATACGCCCGCTCCCTATTGTTTTTTTAACCAGAGCTTAATAGGTCATTTTTCCCTTGACAAGCAAGAAACACATCTCAAGGATGTATTTGTCGGAAAAAATAATTTAGGGGTCTAGAAATAATAAACTTTACAATGCTTATCCGAAAAGTACCTGTGAGGTAACAGGTTTTGCATGAACACAAGCTCCTAAAGCTCTAAAGAACAAAGAATCCGGATCGTGGCGTCTATTAAATCTAAATGTATATTCTGCAAGATA
>JACCDN010503794.1_pt1 | contig 13668 bp, 14 predicted proteins | sample 7441691 | NCBI WGS metagenome assembly JACCDN01 (sample SAMN15323439, study PRJNA562643) | freshwater metagenome | isolation source: river surface water | place: USA:Blue River Watershed | collected 2017-08-16 | reverse complement strand
GGGGTAATTCTTCCAGGCTAATGTCAGTGAGTTTCTGCACCTGACTGACCTTTGTTCCGGCATAACCTGAAAAACGTTCAGTACGTGCAACAACAGGTTGTGCAAGGCGTACTTCAGTAATCACATTCCAGGCATGACATGCACTGCATTGCCCCTGCCAGCGCGGATAATCTGCACCACAGGCATTACAGACAAATGCCCGTTTTGCTGCTTTTGCCACGTAAATTCCCTCATATTTCTATTTCTCAGGATAAAATTTCAGCATCCTTCCTGGCTTTTTAGACCTCCACTGAGAATACAGAGCACCCCCATCAAATCCCCATGATGGATGGCAACCCTGATCTGCCCAAGGACGGCCGCTTTGGCATGAAAAGCGATACCCAACCCGGCACGCTGCAACATTTTAATGTCATTGGCACCATCACCCACCGCCACCGTTTGTGATAAGGGAATATGCCATTTTTCAGCCAGGTTAACCAACGCACAGGCTTTAGCCTCTGCATCTATCAGTGGCCCTACGAGCTTGCCGGTTAATTTATCATTATGGATCTCAAGCTGATTCGCCATCACAGCCGATAACTGCAATTTATCACGCAGGTAATCCGCATAATAAGTAAACCCCCCAGACACAATGGCCACATACCAGCCCAATGCCTGCAGCCGGGATACCAGACTGGTCAACCCCGCCGTTAAAGGTAACCGGTCACATACCTGTTTCAACAGGCTGACAGGCACTTCTTTGATTACCGCCATGCGCTGAAGTAAACTGGTGGAAAAATCGAGTTCACCCTGCATGGCCCGTAAAGTTATCTCAGAGACTGTCTCACCCACACCCGCCAGTTTGGCTATCTCATCGATACATTCTATTTGAATCGCAGTGGAATCCATATCCATTACCAGTAAACCTGGCATCTGTAGACACGGCACCTTACCGGGTTGTGCCACATCAAGATCACTTTTATCTGCCAGCGCTTTTATACGTGAATTGAGCATCCCGGCCAAATGGATCACCTGATAATCGTCCACACTGCAGGCACTGACAATGAGCAGTGCTTCACCCAGACGGTGCTGAAAATCAGTAATTTTGTGTTTATCCAGATTTTTGCCATATAACAGCCAGCCTGGGTGCTCTGCCCTGTAATTCAGTGATACAACCTCATGGCCCTGAAGGGACAGTGGCAAGCCAGGCCACTGAGAGATTTCACAGGGCAGTGAGTACCAGCTCAGCCCACTGGACATCAACGTTCTCATAAAAACCCCGTTCTCCCTAAAATACCATATCAAGCTATCCTATCCTTATTGCTTCTGGCAACATGAAAAATCATCAATACACCGAGGAAACAGTATGGAGAAGGTTCAGTTAAAATTTCGACTGCATAAAACATTTATTACACTGATTTGTATGATTTTAATCGTTGTGCTTATGCAGGGGGCTTCTTACTTTAGCCTGAGCCACCAACTGGCACGTTCTGAACAAATTGAAGAACTGGCACAAACACTGGCCAGACAGGTTGCATTCAGCCTGACGGCGATCATGAATAACAGTAATAATGATAATATTGACACGCCCGCAATTGCAGCCATCTTGAACCAACTGACACATAACAGCCGCATTTTAGACGCCAGTGTCTATCAAATGGATGGCACCCTGATGGCCCATGCCGGTGAGAAAGTAAAAATACGCAACCGGCTGGCACTGGATGGTAAACGGGCGGGCAGTTACTTCAATCATCAGATCGTCGAAATGATACCCGGTGAGGACAGACCCGGTGGTTTTTTACGACTGACGCTGGATACCCATGTACTGGCAACGGAATCCCGCCAGGTCGATAATACCACCAGTCTGCTACGCTTGATGATCCTGATTGCACTGGCCGTGGGGATTGTGCTGGCCCAGACTCTGCTGCAACACCGACGCAGCCGCTGGCAACAATCCCCCTATCTGTTAACCGCCAACAGCCCTGTGGAAGAAGACAATGATACTCAACCAACAGCAGCCAGGAAAAGGAAAAAATCATCCTCAGATAAAAAGCAGTAATGAACAATCCAAAAATGGATTCTCACATTTTTATTTCATGACAGCAGTACCTGGTTTTTTCATCATTTTTTAACACATTGCTACCGATCACCTAATAACACCGATTCCAGCGCAATAATGACCATATCATTAAAAGTGCTCTGTCGTTCCTGTGAAGTCGTTTGCTTGCCAGAGATAATATGATCAGAAACGGTACAAATGGCCAGCGCTCTGGCGCCAAACTCAGCTGCCAGCGCATAAATGCCTGCTGCTTCCATTTCAACACCCAAAATGCCGTATTTTTCCATCATCCTGAATACTTGGGGATCCACGCTGTAAAACAGATCTGTCGAGAAAAGATTGCCCACCTTAACCGGAAGGTTTTTAGCCTCAGCAGCATTGACAGCATGGCGTAACATGTCAAAATCAGCAATCGCGGCATAATCGTGGTCCTGAAAACGCATGCGGTTCACTTTAGAATCTGTGCAGGCTCCCATACCAATAATCACATCACGTAACTTTACATCGTTACGTACTGCACCACAGGTGCCAAGACGAATCAGTTTTTTTACACCAAAATCAACAATCAACTCCCGGGTATAAATGGAGCAGGATGGAATACCCATACCATGACCCATCACAGAGATTTCACGCCCCTGATAAACACCGGTAAACCCCAGCATGCCACGAACATTGCTCACTTCACGTACGTCCTGCAAGAAAGTCTGTGCAATAAATTTTGCCCTGAGAGGATCCCCTGGCATTAATACAACATCCGCAAAATCACCTTTTTCAGCATTGATGTGTGGTGTAGCCATGAATTTTTTCCTTTATTTTCTCAAATAACAAACGATGCCAACGCACAACGTGGCAGTAATTCAGGACAATGATGGTGTAAGGATAGCTTCAGAAATGTTTTGCGCAAATGGATACCTCGGATGAGGAAATCCCGGCCAATGATAACGAATTTACCGAAATGGCACAACCAGTGCCATATGTTATACCCGTCACTGATGATCGGTCTGGTCTTCGTAACCGGAGATCAGACGATGATAAACCTGAAAGCAGGAAGAGAGATAGCGAGGATATTCATTTACCGGACGATGTCATCGCATTTTTATGCCAAAAACCCTATAACATGGCTGCACCGTATTCCATCGGAGATACACCAAAATAACAGGCAATAGTCTGGCCAATATCGGCGAACGTTTTACGGTGCCCCAACGAACGCGGTGTTACCTGAGGGCCATAAACCAGAATCGGAATATGCTCTCGGGTATGATCATTACCCGGCCAGCAAGGATCACACCCATGATCCGCCGTCAGGATTAAAATATCCTCTTCTTCCACCAGCGCCAGCATTTCTGGCAGCCGGCTATCAAACCATTCCAGCGCTGCTGCATAGCCTGCAATATCACGCCGGTGGCCATAAGAAGAGTCAAAATCCACAAAATTAGTAAAGACGAGGGTATTATTCCCGGCCTGTTTCATTTCGGTCAGTGTCGCATCAAACAACGCCTCAAGACCCGTTGCCTTTACTTTGCGGGTAATACCGACGTTAGCATAAATATCTGCAATTTTGCCAACAGACACGACATGGCCACCTTTTTCATCAACCAGCTTTTTCAGCACTGTCGGTGCCGGCGGCTCAACGGCCAAATCACGACGATTACCGGTACGCTGAAAATGCCCAATACGCTCTCCTAAAAAAGGTCGTGCAATAACCCGGCCAATGTTGTAGCCCCCTTGCGTTAATTCTTCACGGGCAATTTCACACAATGCATAGAGCGCTTCCAGACCAAACGTCTCTTCATGACAGGCAATCTGGAATACAGAATCTGCAGAAGTATAAAAAATCGGTTTTCCGCTTTCCATATGTTCCACACCATAGTGATCCAGAATCAACGTACCGGAAGAATGGCAGTTACCAAGATAACCTGGCAAACCAGCACGCTGAACCAGCTTATCCAGCAGCTCCTGCGGAAAACTATGTTGTGGTTTAGTAAAATAACCCCAATCAAACAAAACCGGGACACCGGCAATTTCCCAGTGACCGGATGGCGTGTCTTTACCGGAAGACAGCTCGCTAGCATAGCCCCATGCACCGATAATTTCAGTCTGTTCATCCAGACCTGCAGGAAAAGAACCCGTGGATGCTTTTGCTGCCTGCCCTAAACCCAACTGACTAAAATTAGGTAACTTCAACGGACCCTTGCGGCCAATATCAGCCTCGCCACGCTGACAGGCTTGCGCAATGTGTCCCAGCGTATCTGCTCCCTTATCACCAAATTTCTGGGCATCCCCAGTAGCACCGATACCAAAAGAATCCAACACCATAATAAACATACGTTTCATTAGCTTCTTCCACGTGATTTTCTGCGATGCAGACAGACAAATACAACCCTGACTATTGTTGTCAACGTTGGCCTATTACATGTCGTACATTAAATCCTTATCCGTGATAACCCAACGTTGTCAGCAAACTGGCCAGCAGGCTGGAAGCACCAAAGCGAAAATGGCGGATATTCACCCATTCTTTGCCCATCATACCTTCAGCCAACTGCAAAAATGCGGCCGCATCCTCAATAGTACGCACACCACCGGCAGCTTTAAAACCAACCCGTTCACCCACACCACGATCATGAATAACAGACAGCATCACTTCAGCACTTGAAAGTGTGGCGTTCAATGCAACTTTACCGGTTGAAGTTTTAAGAAAATCAGCACCTGCATCAATGGCAATTTCACAGGCCCGACGAATCAAAAAATCCTGTTTCAGTTCTCCAGTTTCGATAATGACTTTCACTAATACACTGGTGCGGGCACAGATCTCCTGACATGCCGATACCAGGGAAAAACCCACCTTATCATTACCCGCCATTAACGCACGATAAGGAAACACAATATCCACTTCATCGGCACCATAAGCAATGGCAGCACGAGTTTCTGCCAGTGCAATCTCAATATCATCATTACCATCAGGAAAATTGGTTACCGTCGCAATACGAATTTCCGGCGTCCCTTGATCATGCAAGGTCTTACGGGCCAAGGGAACAAAACGGGGATAAATGCAAACAGCGGCTACGTTACCTGCACTGCTTCTGGCCTGATGACAGAGTTTTATTATCCCGGATGCATCATCATCGTCATTCAGGGTGGTTAAATCCATTAAGCTTAATGCGCGCCGCGCGGCTACCATTAAATCAGTCATCAGACTCTCTTTTAAGAAAAATAACAGACATTATTGATTATAGTGTCAGAAAAAATCCTGCAATAGTGGCACTCATCAGATTAGAGAGCGTGCCTGCTACAACGGCTTTCAAACCCAGACGGGCAATATCGTGACGACGACTGGGTGCCAGGCTGCCAATACCGCCCACCAACACAGCAACAGAAGAAAGATTGGCAAATCCACACAATGCGAAAGAAATGATGGCCTTGGTATGTTCAGAGAGCACGGTTAAACCCGCGGCTTTAACCGCTTCATCTCCCTGTAAATACTGTCCAAAATGCATAAATGCAACGAATTCATTCACAATAACCTTCTGACCGATAAATGACCCGGCGATCATGGATTCACTCCACGGAATACCTGTCAGGAAAGCAACAGGCAAAAACATCCAGCCCAACAACCGTTCCAGTGATAATTGTGGATAATCAAACCAGCCACCCAGCCCACCCAGAATGCCATTCAGTAATGCAATTAATGCCGTAAATGCCAGTAACATGGCACCCACGGTTAACGCCAGATGCATACCCGATGCGGCTCCTGATGCCGCAGCATCAATAATGTTTGCCGGACGCTCATGCTGAGCTATCAGTGACTCTACATCATCCCGGTCATGGGTTTTTTCCGTTTCTGGCACCATCAACTTGGCGAAGAGTAAACCACCTGGAGCAGCCATAAAGGAGGCAGCTATCAAATACTCTAACGGCACACCCATTTGGGCATAACCTGCCAGCACCGAACCTGCCACCGATGCCAAGCCGCCACACATCACGGCAAACAACTCAGACTGGGTCATGGTGGCAAGATAGGGGCGCACGACCAGTGGCGCTTCTGTCTGGCCAACAAAAATATTCGCGGTAGCTGAAAGCGATTCAGTGCGGGACGTTCCCAACAATTTTTGCAGGCCACCGCCCAGCATGCGGACTACCCATTGCATTATGCCCAGATAGTAAAGCACAGCAATTAAGGAAGAGAAAAAAACGATAACCGGTAATACGCGCAACGCGAAAACAAAACCACCGTTACCAAAAACTTCGAACATTTTATCGGAAACCAAGCCACCAAACATGAAGGCAATGCCTTCATTACCATAAGCAATCACCTTAGCAACCCCGTCAGACATAGCCCCAAGAATACGGCGACCTACAGGCACATAAAGTACCAATGCACCAATGGCAACCTGCATAATAAAGGCACCTACAACAGTACGCAGCTTAATGGCACGATAATTACTTGAAAAAAATACGGCAATCAATACCAGCACTGCCATACCGATCAGACTCATGATGGGCTGCATTTAAATGCCTCTGTATATTATGGAAACAAACCAAAGCCAGCACATTCAATAGGCTGACCCGTCTTTGATGAATCAGTAATCCCTGTCGCTAACACTGAAATAAACAGAACCTTATCGTCAGCAGAAAAATCGACCAACAACATGTCTGCACCCTACAAGAATAGCAGAGTCAGATTATATTTCATTAATCATCACTTTTTGATATTGACAAAATTAAATAATCATTTTGGCAAATTAAATAATGTGCCGTTAACAGGCAATTTTCCTGGTGGATTCTGAAGATAATTGATGCAGGATACGCAATTCTCAAGATGTTCAGGACGGTGAGGTAAATCCTGCCAGGCAGGGGGCATGCCTGGCCAGTACCAATGAAGCCAACGCTAACTGAGCCCTAACCTGGTAGATTTTAATGGATCGGCATCGATCGCCCGATCCGGCTATCTTAGTGTTCGCGTGTCTTACGAAAACTCACCTCAGGAAAACGTTCCTGGACCAGGTTGAGATTCACCAGAGTGGGTGCCAGATAACTCAAATTATTACCCCCATCCAGGGCCAGATGGAGCTCATTTTTACGTCTGAACTCTTCGCTTTTTTTTGCGTCAGTACACGCCACCCAACGCGCCGTGGTAACATTGATCGCTTCATATATCGCCTCTACATTATATTCACTCTTTAACCGGGAAACGACGACATCAAACTGTAATACTCCCACAGCACCCACGATCAAATCGTTATTGGCAATCGGACGAAATACTTGCACGGCACCTTCCTCAGAAAGCTGTACCAACCCCTTTTGCAACTGTTTTTGTTTTAAAGGATCGCGCAGGCGAATACGACGAAATAACTCCGGAGCAAAATTGGGGATCCCGATAAATTTCATCTCTTCACCCTGCGTGAAGGTATCACCAATCTGAATGGTGCCATGATTATGTAACCCAATGATATCACCAGGAAAGGCTTCTTCTATTTGAGTACGATCACCGGCCATAAATGTCAGGGCATCGGCAATGACCAGCTCTTTTTGCGTCCGTACCTGACGCAATTTCATGCCCTTTTCATATTTCCCTGATACTATGCGCAAAAATGCCACGCGGTCACGGTGCCGGGGATCCATATTGGCCTGAATTTTAAAAACGAAACCCGAAAATTTCCCTTCAGTGGCCTGAACATCACGCCGATCCGTTTTACGCGCCATGGGTGCAGGTGCCCACGCAACCAAACCATCAAGCATGTGATCAATACCAAAATTACCCAACGCGGTACCAAAGAATACCGGTGTCAGCGTGCCTGATAAAAATGCCTGATGGTCGAACTCATGGGAAGCTCCTTGCACAAGCTCCAGCTCCCGGCGCAATTGTGCCGCCAGATCTTCACCGACAGCCGCATCCAGCTCCGGGTTATTGAGCCCCCTGACCACGCGATGCGCCTGAATGGTATGCCCTTTACCCGTCTGATAAAGCCAGGTTTCATCTTTATTCAGATGATAAATACCCTTAAACAACTTGCCACAACCAATAGGCCAAGTGACTGGCGCACAAGCCATGTTTAACTCGCGTTCAACTTCATCCATGACCTCCATGGGATCACGAATATCGCGATCCAGTTTATTCATGAACGTCAGTATCGGTGTATTACGCAAGCGGGTCACTTCCATCAATTTGCGGGTACGATCTTCCACCCCTTTCGCGGTATCAATCACCATCAGGCAACAGTCAACAGCCGTTAACGTACGGTAGGTATCTTCAGAGAAATCTTCATGGCCTGGCGTATCCAGCAGATTAATCAGACAACCTCCGTAGGGAAACTGCATCACAGAGGTCGTTATCGAAATACCGCGCTGCTTTTCCATTTCCATCCAGTCAGATTTGGCATAGTGGCTTGATCCGCGGCCCTTCACCGTTCCTGCCTTCTGAATCGCGTTCCCAAAAAGTAACACTTTTTCTGTTATGGTGGTTTTACCGGCATCCGGGTGCGAAATTATGGCAAATGTGCGTCGAGCCGCTATTTGCTCAACGAAGCTCAACTCATTCATTCATTCACTCTCAAACAGACACAAAAATGATGATCAAAACCTGTGTAACGCAGGTCAGATTCAGTATGTTCACTCAGACTAACGATAATGCCATGATAATGGCATCTTCACGACCTCTGGAACAGGGATAGTAATCAGGACGTATTGATACCTGATTAAATTGCAAACGTTCATATAACGCGATGGCACCTTTGTTGGAAGCCCTGACTTCAAGCCAGAGCGTGGCAACTGAACGCGCGTGCAGTTGTTCAATCAGCCATTCCAGCAGTAAACGTCCATAACCGCGATGCTGATTCTGCGGATGAACGGCGATATTAAACAGTGTTGCTTCATCTGAGACACTCTGTGTAATGGCAAATCCCACCATTTTTTCATCAACAAGCAGTTTCAGATTGAAATAACGCTCACCCTGATTACTGAGAAAAATTTGCTCACTCCATGGAAATTTGTGGCAAGCCTGTTCAATCTGCAAAGCCATTGTCAGATCCTGCGCTGCTAAAAGAGAAATACGGTTCATAATGACAAATTTGCTGCCAGAGTGTGCGTTTTGCGGCTGCATCCTCATAAAGATCAGCCAAGGGTGGACTCGATAATTGTACGCCAGCAAGCGCCAGGGGTTGCCTGATACCCAAGCGCCAGCTGAGACATTGGGTATCCTCAGATAATAAAGAAACTTGATCCGATGTCAGCATAAGGACCTGTTGCGCCATGAATCCCATGCTGCTCAGGATATCAACCAATAACGGATCTGTCATCGCTGTCGGCTGATGCATGACAATCAACAAACGAATATGTTCAAGATTAATGGCAACTTCACCCTGTAATACGGAAGGTTTGCGTAATATCCACTGCGTAATACCCAGTTGTTGTAATAACTCATCACGCCCTGTAGCCATGCTATTCCTCAATAATTACCCGTTATGCCGTGTGCCAGAAAACACCCATCGAACATACACCCGTAAAGCGCTACAATTCCCACCAGGCACCCCGCCGTATTTCTCAGGATCGATGAAAACTGATGCCATTAAACCCAGCCAGTGAAGTAATACTGCACCACCTTAATGATTTTAAAGGTACCTTACTCTTTGCCGGCAACTTACCGGACCGGCTACCCACACAGTGGTATGCCCGGGATATTCGGGTTCATACCAGCCAATATCATCACTGGCGATCATTACACCCTGTACTGGGAAACAAAGTGCAATTTGGTTTACTGGCAGAAGCTGATTTTATTTCACCATGCCATACACTGGTTTACTACTGGCCCAAAAGCAGGCAGGAAGCGCAATTCCAGTTGTATCATTTGCTTTCACAATTACCTGTGCATACTGATCTTTTTATCGTAGGTGAAAATCGTGGCGGTGTACGTAGCGCGAAAACCACCTTGTCAGGCATAGCTGACCTGATTAAACGTGATAGCGCACGCCGTTGCAGCCTGTGGTATGGTCACCTGGAAAAACAACCTGAATTTAACCTTAATACCTGGTGGGGCGGCTATCACGTGGATGATATTCCAGTTAAAACACTGCCTGGCGTATTCAGTTATGGTGCACTGGATGCTGGCAGTCAGCTACTGTTGTCTTCTTTTATTGCCCAACCCATGCAGGGTAAAATACTGGACATTGGCTGTGGTAGCGGCGTACTGGCCACCGTGCTGGCAAAAAAATCATCCAACATCATACTCACCCTGAGTGATGTACATGCCGGCGCCCTTGCAGCCAGTCATGCCACGCTTGCTGCCAACCAGTTAACGGCAACCGTGACGGCCAGTGATGTTTATTCAGACATTACCGGGCGTTTCGATTTTATTATTGCCAACCCTCCTTTTCACGACGGTTTGCGCACCAGTCTGCACACCGCAGAAAAATTGATTGATGGCGCTGCAGCTCATCTTCAGCCCGGCGGCAGCTTACGCATTGTGGCTAATGCTTTTTTGCCCTACCCTGCCCTGCTGGATGCCGCCTTTGGTAGCCACGAAATACTGGCACAAACCGGCCGTTTTAAAGTCTGCCAGGCAACAGTGCGCCGTCGGTGAAGCGATCTTCACCAAGCTCCAAGCTCTAAGGTTGCTTCACACATAAAAATGCGTTATCAGTTACCTGATAACGCCTGTTAAATGATGTAGTTACTGAAACGAATTTCGAGAGGTATCAGTTCATACCGTATTTTTTTAATTTTTTACGCAACGTCCCACGATTGATCCCCATCATCGATGCAGCCCGCGTCTGGTTACCACGGGTATATTGCATCACCATATCCAATAGCGGCTGTTCGACTTCAGCCAGCACCAACTCATACAGATCATTAACATCCTGACCATTCAGTTGGGAGAAATAATTCTTCAGGGCCTGTTTAACCGAATCACGAAGTGGTTTTTGCGTCACCTGATCTTGCGAATTTAAGGTGGTAATCGTCAATACGCTGGAATTTACACGTTGTTCGAACATAGTTCTGTCAGCTCTTTTTTTGTTTACTAAAGATTTTCAAATGCCCCTCACAATAGCTGTGGGCTGGCACCATCAATGGTTACCAGCCCGCGCTACATGTTACGCATTTTTTGACACAGATGAAAGAACAAACCTTGAACGATGTGCAGGATCTCCGAGAAGACCTGTTTATTTTATGGCCGCTGTACAGACATCTGACAAGACAGCGATACGCTCTTGTTCAGTGCAAGGTAGCTGGTCTAAGCGAGCATTTCTGCTGTTATACCCACCTGAGATAGGGCCAGTATTTCTGACGCTTTTAATTCCTGCAAATCCTTAGCAGGGGTAATAGGCCGATCTCTTTTACCCAATTGGTTACGTAGTGCCTTAATCAGGACCTCCAATGCATTAGTATATCGGCTGGCCATGCTGATGATTTTTGCATCTTCATTTGCATTTCCATCTTTATCTACATCTGGATCTAAATTTTTAGATACCCTGGAAAAAGCCAAATCGCTCACCGCACGCAGACGCTGTCCAAATTGGCCTTCCATATACGTTAACATCTGCTGTTTTTCTGCTGCTGAATATCCGGATATCAGGGTGGTTAATTTCTGGAGGCTGAAATCACGAAATGCCTGTTGATCACCGGCTTTTTGAATACGATCTTGTTGAGTTTTAAGCGTTGGATTTTCGTTAATGGCCTTGTGCCATTGCCCCTCTGTTACATGAATAAATTGCTGCAGCCAGGTTAGCAGTTGTCCCTGACTGGGTTTTGCCGTTAGCAGGCTTGTTTTTTCCATATTGATTAAGGCAGAATTTTCAGCATGATTTTGCGGTGGGCTGTCTTCAGATAACGAGCTGAATTTAAAATCCGTACAGTCAACCGTACCATGTTCTGGAATGGTAAAGGTCGCGTTCAGACTCAGCCCACCTCCACACCAATGCGCATTTTGTTTATTATAAGCGTCACGCAGTGTATTAAATGCTTCATTATCTAAATGCTGCCAGACCTTGATATGTACGGTAAGCATCTTACCGCCTTCATCCAGATGATATTTAGCCTCTTTATCAGGATTTCCTAAAAAAACCAGCGGACTGTCAGGAAGGGCTAACAGGGCATCGATCAGTGCTATGGGCCCAAGCTGCGAACCCACCACATTTAACGCTTTTTTCTGCGCATCCGTTAGTTTTTCCAGAAACTTGTTCAGATGGTTTACTTTTTCTTCAGGCTTGACGCCATCATTAATGGATAACTTAACACCATCGAATTCATAGGAACCCCTGGTGATATCCTTAAACAGCTGTGCGGTACCCTCTCCCTGTACTCTCAGACTGCCATCAAGATACTTCTGTACGGGTTCAAGAAAACGTGCCCTGAGCGTTGTATCAACATTAGCCCGATCGAGATAGTAGCGATCAAGATACGCCTTATCCTCGACGGAGAGTATGTCATGTGTCTGCCGGTATATCACTGTGTTACCCACAGTGAATGTGATATCTTCTGAATCCGGATGATTTTCTATCCTGAAGCTGTCTTGCGAAACCGGGTTTGCCATAGTTTTAATGCGCTGAAAGGCTTCAACACGTTCTCCAAATTTTGACGGTTGTTCACCCTGATGCATTAATCGATAAAGCTCATTGATGACATCCTTTTTTTTCTCGGAGCGAAAACAATCCTTGATCTTATCCCAGAGACTCAGATGGGTAGCCTGGTTTTCATCCTGCGCAACCAGACGTTCCATACGACTATTACTGACAGTAAACGCATGTGATCCAATGGATAACGAAACAGCCATGATTTTTCCCTTCCGGTTAACTTGCCATCAAAAAAACTGCTGCATGCTACTACAGATGATTGCTGGCTGCTGTTACATTACGCTCCAATTTAGTCAACAATGAACATGTCATTTTTTCTCACTCCTGTCATGCGACACCAGCCTTCTTTTTCCACCAGGGGCATAAACGTAAAGACGTCATTATACACCTGCATAACAGACATAGCCTGACTTACCAACACACCAGACAGGCACAAATCACCCCCTGGCTTCACCAGAGTAGTGACAAGGGGAGCAAGCTCGCACAGTGGGCCCGCAAGAATATTCATCACGACCACATCAGCAACAAGATTAACAGGATAATCTTTAGATCCATGCAGTGTTAAACGTTCTGATACCCCATTACGTTGTGCGTTATCCTGACTGGCAGTGATAGCTTGTGGATCAATATCGATACCCACAGCATGCGCAGCACCCAATTTTAATGCAGCGATGGCCAGAATACCGGAACCACAACCAAAATCGATCACGGTTTTTCCTGTCAGATTCAATCCATCCAGCCAGGACAAGCACAATGAGGTGGTAGGGTGAGTGCCGCTCCCAAATGCCAGCCCCGGATCCAACATGATGTTCACTGCCGTGGGATCGGGCACATCGCACCAACTGGGGCAAATCCACAAACGCTCACCAAAACACATCGGATGAAAGTGCGTCATCCATTCCCGTTCCCAATTTTTATCTTCCAGTTGTTCAATCTGATGTAAGGAACTTTTATCCCATTGCGGATTATTTTGTAGCTGTGCTACCACTGCAGCCATATCCGTTGCAGCATCATACAGACCCGTCACATGAGTATCAGCCCACAGACGAGTTTCACCAGGTAACGGCT
>JACCDN010210143.1_pt1 | contig 13674 bp, 12 predicted proteins | sample 7441691 | NCBI WGS metagenome assembly JACCDN01 (sample SAMN15323439, study PRJNA562643) | freshwater metagenome | isolation source: river surface water | place: USA:Blue River Watershed | collected 2017-08-16 | reverse complement strand
TATCCCTTATAATAAAAGCAAGGCATGATGGTCCAAATTATGTATTTTCGCTATTGTCAGGTTACCAAGAAGCACCCGCTGACATTAAATTGATGCCAGGTCTATATTATAACCCGTATTTTGAAGGTGGGCAAATAGCTATGCCACCACCACTAACTCAAGGTCAGGTAACTTTTTCTGATAACACCCCGGCAACCGTAGAACAAATGGCCAAAGACGTGGTTGTGTTTCTACAATGGGCAGCAGAACCGGAGATGGAGCATAGAAAATCCATGGGTCTAAAGGTTATGATTTTCCTCTTAGTTTTTACCGTATTTTTCTATATGGCGAAAAAGAAAATCTGGAAAAATATATCAAAGTAAACTGTTAAAACAGACCTAAAAAATTTAAGTACCCATCCCACAGAACTACATATTAACAAACTACCGCTTGTGCTGTTAGATATAAATAATTCGATGGCAGTTGTTTACACAAAGGATGAATGCTTATAATAGATGAACAGCCAATTACAACACCCTCACAGACTAAAATTTAATTGGTTATAATCTCTATAAGATAGTTTTAATAGTTTTTTTAGCTTAAAGGCACTGTAATATCTTGCAAGAAGGTTAAAGCCATAACAGGCATATATATAAGCACAAAAATCAAAGAAAGTAAAACTGCAGTTGCAACTTTTTCTGGATATATTTTATAAAACGAAGCAAGAACAATTGTATTAGTAGCAAGAGGAGCAACACAAAGTAATTGTAGTGCATTATAATATTCGTTATTGTACCATCCCAGAAAAAATCTATCAAAGATAATAAAAATATTAAATGCAATCGGATAAAATAAAAACTTACTGGCAAAAGCCGCTGCTGTAAATTTTAAATCTAGTTCAAATTTTTTGACTTGAGAAAGAGCAAGACCAATCATAACCATACCAAGAATCGAGTAAGCTCCTTTCATGTTAGACACAAATTCCTGGAAAAAACTGGGCAATTGGAATCCTAATAAACTAAGAGAAGACCCTAAAAAGAAGGCATTAAGTAAGGGCAACTTAGCAATCTTTAACATACTTTCTTTAAAAGTACTTACACTTCGTGCGCAAAAATAACAACCAATTGAAGCATCATAAATGGCAATACCAATTAATCCAAGAACATATATGCTAAGAGTATTATCGTTAAATATACTAGTTGCTACAGGTAAAACTACATATCCACTATTACCGGTTCCTGCAGAAAAAGCCAAAATATTTCTATGGCTATCCTGCCATATTTTTCCATATAACCAATAACTGAAAAAACCTAAAAAACTGCATATGGTAAAAGTAACACCAGTAATTCCTAGGGAACTAAAGGTAAGTTTTGTACTGGTAGGAATTGCAAAAAAAACGATGGGCGCTACAAAATAAAATAATAACGAAGCTATACTATCTTTTTCGACGTTCGAAAACCTACCTGACAAATATCCTATAACCACACTTAGCAGAGATGAAAGGACTTTAAAAAATACTAGACTAAATATTGCCATTTTGAAATTATGCGAGCTATAATAAACTCAAAAAGGAATAATTGTAACATAACCAAATATTATATCCAGTTTAAAATTATAACTATTCCCCTTGAGCTAAAGAATAACCTGGCTTACCATCAAAATTATATAGATTTTCGACTTTGATAAAATCAATTTTGGCACTCGCTAATTTACTCAATAAATTAGTAATATCTTGATGAGTTATCTCTCCTGAATCAGGCATAAACCTGCAGCACCAATGATCGGAGTTCATAAAGAAACTATCATCCCGTGGCCAAAGCTTTAACCCCTTGGAAGAAATAGTTCTAAGCACCATAGGACCTACATCTATGGGATTCACCTTGGCAGCTACATCATGAGCTGAATTTACATTCATATCGATAAAAACATCAACCCCTACAAGAGATTTTTTTTCCTTTGTATTAATCTCATAAACAACGCTTTTAGCTTCTTTTTTGGTAGATGAGTTGTAAGCAGCAACCATCAATTTGGAAGGTTTTTCCCCTAGCCTTTTTACTACTTCCTCGGCAAATTCCTTAGTTCCAACTTTTTTAGTAGATGTTTCTGTATTGTAAATGTCTGCCGTATGGACTCCATCTTCAAGAGTTCTTTTCCATGCATTTTCGATTAAAGCTGCTATTTCCCCCTGCCCGATATGTACAAGCATCATAATTGCTCCATTAAGCAAACCGGACGGATTAGCAATATTTTTCCCTGCTATATCAGGGGCTGAACCATGAATTGCTTCAAATAAAGCAAAATCTTTGCCGATATTTGCCGATCCCGCAAGCCCTACAGAGCCAGAAATTTCGGCTGTAACGTCGGAAATAATATCACCAAAAAGATTAGAAGTTACTATTACATCAAAAATCTCTGGCTTAGTAGCAAGCCTGGCCGTTCCTATATCAACAATATAATGCTCATTGGAGATAGCCGGATATTCTTTAGCTATTTCATTAAAAACCTGATGAAAAATACCATCAGAGAATTTCATAATGTTATCTTTACTAAAACAAGTAACTTTCTTACGATTGTTTTTTACAGCATATTCAAAAGCATACCGAACTATTTTTTCACATCCGGTTCTGCTAATTAATTTTACTGATTCCCTAACGTTATGAGTATGCCTATATTCAATACCGGCATATAAATCTTCTTCATTTTCTCGTATTATGACCAGGTCAAGTTTTGGATGCAAAGTACCAACAAATGGATAGTAAGAGACTGAAGGTCTAACATTAGCATACAGCCCTAGAGTTTTTCTCATAGTTACATTAAGGCTTTTATAGCCCCCCCCTTGCGGAGTGGTAATTGGAGCTTTTAGCAAAATTTTTGTCCGCTCTATAGATTCCCAGGTATCTGGCGCAATCCCCGATGTATAATTTTTGTTATATAATTTCTCACCTACTTCAACGACTTCGACACGGATTTGCGCCTCGGCTTTCATTAAGATATGCAATACAGCCTGCATTATTTCAGGGCCTATTCCATCGCCATATGCAACTGTAATTGGCGTAATTTCTGACATTATATACCTCTCCTACTGTTAACCATTTTCTGCAATTTTAGCATAAATGGAAATAACGTTCCTATAATATCATTAAATGTAAACAGCAGTTTTTAGAGGGCTGATGCTTTTAGAACTTTTTTATAATCCCTATTTAGTAATACCACGCCATAAACCCATACTAAACAGACAATAACAAATACAGCAGCTAAAAACCCTGCTATATCTTCGTGATGAGCAGCTGGAAAAATAGAAAAAGTAACGAATTGTACTGATGCTCCGATCGATTTGCCAAGCTTTGCTCCCAGAATATCCACTGCTGCTTTTCCTTTAGTTTTCATTTCTTTATCAAGGGGTATATATACCATTTCCTTAGTAGCATCAAAAAGAGAATATTTTATACCCTTACCAAGCACATTTTGTAATCCGCCAATAAATACAATAATAATTAAAGGCGATAAATGTAACAAAGTGGCAAATATTTGATTTAAATGCTCTTCTAATATTACAAACCCAAAAAACATTCCGCCTGCAATTAACGTTACCAAAGGCGTAAGCGCAGCTCCCCAAAACCAACCAAAAAGCCTAACTATAGTATTACCGATAAAAGCAAAAACTAATGTACATACCCCTGTCCAAAATAGCACATTACCCTGATAAGCCATAAAATCTTTTGTCTCTGGATATAAAGCTTTTGTTCTCGACATCCATAACCCTTCAATTAAATTTACAGAAGTACTGTAAGAGACCATTAATATGCAAATAATTGCCAAATATTTCGAGGTAAAAACCATCTTAGCACTTTGCCGAAGTCCTAATTTTAATATATCTGTCCTTTTATTTTTAAAAATTATACCCTTGATGTTTTCAATATTTTTTACTTCAACATAGCGATGCAATAATAAACAAATTACGCCAGATACTACCATTAAGATAGTCATTGATTTTAGAATCACCTCTGATGAATTGGTAATGCCGGTAAATAACGGTAATAAGAAATGCTGCCCCTTAGAAAAATAAATTATAATACTACCGGAAATGAGCAAATTTGTCTGACCAAACAATCCAAAAAATACGTAATACCTGGTTGCTTCTTCAGTTTTAGTTATTTTATTAGCTAATTGCCAAAAAAATAATGAAAAAATTATTACCGGCCACAGCTCACCCATTATATAAAATAATACATAACTCCATTTTCCCCACATAATGATAAACCATTTAAGATGTGGAAAAAGGTCAATATAAGTTTTGATTCGTTCAGGATTAGGATGAAAGAAATCCGTATTAGGAAAAATGATGTAAGCAAAACTGGCAAAAAACAAAAGGAATCCTGTAACTACTACACGAAAAACCTGTTCGGTAGTCATTATATTACACATGCGTGAATACAAAATCACAAACAATACTCCCATGGGCATTTCCCCCCAGAGTTTAATAAAACTAAGTACTTCCGTACCAATCATGGTTACAATGAAACTATCCTTTATACTTCTTACTAAATTCTGGTTTAGAAGTATAAAAAACATCAGCAAGGCCATGGGTAAAAACTTGTGTAGCTCATTGGATCGGATCGGCCATATTACATACCTTACCTTACTATGCCTAATCTTTGACCATAAACTTGCTATTTGGGACATTAAAAGACTCCTGGAATTCATATATCACTACAGATGGAAGCCAAGCTAAACTATCTTTCAAAAGCTGTCAACGGATCAATAATAATAAATATTTCAAAATATTTAGAAAAACTATTTGCAAAAGGAAAAACTATTTGGTATTGATAAAAATCAATGCAACTTTAAGTTAGATTTAATATTATAATTATAATTATAGATTAAGTAATTAAGGTTGTATTTCACTAAATTAACAATTTTAATATGAGGGGTTTCTTATGAAAGAAAAAGAAGAAGAAAAGTATTTTATATCACTTTATAAAACCTTATACAAATTTAATACCAATCCGATAAAAGCCGCAGGAGTCAAAGGGGGAAAATACGGACAGACAATTAGTGATGCTGTAGATTCAGGACAAACCTTAGCTGGCTTAACCGAAGATCAACAAATTTATATGTTGAAGGTAATGAAAAATATATTTTACCCTAAAAGCAAAGACCAGGACGAAGAAGGTGGTTCAATTCCAAATCTGGAAATTTTAAAAAGCCTTCCCAAGGATTTCACCGATTCACTTAATGAATCTGCTCGTTCCGTATTAGAGTCCTATATCCAAGACCAAGTTTCCACTAACAATTCTAGCACCGCTTCTACTACAACTACGAGCGTTAGCACAACTTCTAGCCTTGAAAAATCTTTTACCAGTATTAGCTTTAGTAGCACTTCAGAACCTAAAACTACTACTGCGGTATCCACTACTACCTTACCTTTAGGCGGTGACCCTATCGACGGAGAGAGTACGAGCCCTACCGTAACTACTTCACGTACTGTTACAACCTTAGCTACCTCACACTCCAGTACTATATTATTCTCTCCATTAGATCCAATAATCGCTGCTATAGAAGATACCAGTCCAGAGCTAATTGGGCAAAACTTAACAACTGATGTAGAGTATTCAAAATGACCAAAAGAAAATTACCTGAAGAAGCAAATAGTTTAAAACTGCCAGATTTGAATACATTTAACATATCTTCGGGATTTTATGAAACTTCCGATTGGATACTTTTTATACGCAATCAACAGGATGATGAAAAAAGCAAAACATTAGAAAAACTTTGGCAAGAAGGAAAAAGAGCGACAGATAAGCTCCTTGAATTGTTAAAAATAAAAACTATAGATGACTATCCTGCAGTTACTACTGAGCTAATAGGTGAAAACGTTGAAACTCACACAGTAGACGAGAACCAAACACAGTAATAAAAAATAACTAATAGTAAATAAATTATGAGTAAAATAAAAATTATAGATGAAGAAAAAAATATAAGCAGAAGTTACCACGTGCATTCTGCGAAGCTAAAAAAATTCTTATCTGAGTATATGGAGTTAAGTGGAACGTCTTTATTCTTTTATCTTACTGCTATAGAAAAGTCAATTGAGGAAAAGGGTATTTTAGGATTAGATAATAAACAAAAAAAAGAATTTGTAGAATCAATAGTTTTTCTTTCAAAACAAGATTTCCCTTTTGCCACGAGCTTAACAATTCGTATTGCAGAAACTATTTTAAAAAATTTTTCTGAATCACTTGATGGTACTTGTGTTCTTGAATTGCAAAAAATGACTGGTGTCATAGGATTAACTTTTGAAAGTACGTCCTCATTGACTACCACAATTACTACCACTGCCGCCAATGATAGCTTTCTAACACTAGCGGGTGAAAGCAGTGAAAGTGACAGGGGAGATAAAGATCCAACACAGTAATAAAAAAATAAGGAAGCTGCTGATTTGTTAAAGCTGTTTCTTGATAATCAAACATTTAAAGAGTCCTTAGAACCATTATGCCTTACAAAGCTAATTGCCAGGGAATCAATTATTACAGAAACCGATTTACCCCCTGGTGGAATAGCAATTATCGGTGAATATTTGTCAGAAACCAGCGAGACTTCTGACCTTTTCTATCACTAGGCTATCCCTTTGAGATAGCCTAGCGAGTATAGATACAGCGTTATCAATAATCCTGTTAGCATCATAATAATAAGAGCTATACCAATAACAAAGAAGTTACCGTAATATAATTTGCTCACTATACTAAGGGAAACAGAAGTAAATATCAACCTAACAGAATGGATTACGACTGACGCTTTACCCATATGATTTGTTATGGCAGTTAAGGCATTAGCATATAAAAAATTAATCAAAAATGCAGTACCGACTGTTAAAATAGCCATCGCCGCAGTAATAATTTTGGGCTCATCTATTCCCGCTAATACAATTATAAACTGGCATATTATACTAATAAAGCACATCCCTATGCTAAACAAGAAACAATTTTTACAGCCAAATTTATCAACTATTAAGCCATTCATCAAACTTATGATCCCAAATATTATGGCTAATATATTTTTATACCACATATATTCAATAAGAGGCACTCCTAAGTCATTCACATAATAAATAGGAGACATGCTAATAAATACCCAATAAGGTGCTATAATAAAGCACAAAGCCGCTGTAAATATCATTAATTTACGTGATTGAACTAAGGTAAAATACTCTTTAAATGGCAAAAAAACCGTGATTTTATCAGTTACCTTGTTACTGGCCTCTACCACCTTGTAACTTAAAGACCAAGATATGAGGGCCATAACAAAAACTGCTAAAAAATTGAAACGCCAATTAGCGTACATCCCAAGGTAACTACCAATAGTTGGCGCCATAGTCATAATTAAAGTAATTGAACCATTAATTAAACCCAGCCTTGTTAGCTGATCGCGAAACTTACTAGTTTCAATTAAAATCACATAACTTAGTACCGTTGGACCGGCAATAGTAAGCCCTTGAACAAACCGGCCAAATAATACCAAGCCATAATTACCGGCTAACGCACAGAGCAACGTTGCAGCCGCAAATATAGCTAAACTGGTTATAATTATCGTGCGGTAATTGAATTTATCACCCAAAAATCCGGCTATTAATCCACCAATACAATACCCTATAAAGTTTAAACTTAAAGATAGCTGTACTTCAAAGGGAGATAAGCCGAAATGTTTTTGTAATGCAGGAATGCATGGAATAAAAAAATCTGCTTCTGACCTAGAAATAATACAGATAGTCAGGACAGTAACAAATAATAACATTTACCTATATTTTATTGATTTTAGCGGTTTTTTAGGTTTTTCGTAATAATTATTTAGCTCTCGTAATCGCTTCTTCAATTAAGTCTAAAGCTTTCTTTGCATTTTCCCAACCGACGATCCTCACCCATTTACCTTTTTCAAGTTTTTTATAATTTTCAAAGAAATGGTTTATCCTATCTTTAGTTATTTGTGGGACATCATCAATATCCTTAATACTTTCAAACGTTACATCTATTTTATCAACAGGTACAGCAAGAATTTTTTCATCTACACCGGATTCATCTTCCATAATTAAAACACCCACCGGCCTTACTTTAATAATAGCCCCGGGAATAATAGGATATTGGCTCATGACAAGCACGTCTGCCGGATCTCCATCCTGTGAAAGAGTATGAGGAATAAACCCATAATTGCAAGGATAAAACATAGGGGCTTGCATAAACCTATCGACCATAATTGCTCCGACTTCCTTATCAAATTCGTATTTCACAGGATTATCATTCATCGGTATTTCAATAATGACATTAAAGCTATCGTCTTTGGTTTTTGCTGGTATTTTATCTATAAACATAATTATTCACGTAAGCAATTTATTATCTGGTTTTTTATTTAATAGATATCTATATTAAATCACCCCAAATAGCAAGAAATTTTGATATCTCTCCTCTTTATAGATTTCCAAAGCCGATAATATATTTATCTACAGATTTATTACCATTCCTTAATGGATTTTTTGCCACAACTGAGTTTTTATTAAGTACAAAGAAAACCAATTATAAATTGATTAAAAATTTGTACAATGCTTTACTAAAAAGTAGTATAGCAATTAATTGGAGTATATAATTATTATGGCAAAATCCGAACCAACTATAGAAGAAATAGCTATAGGAACTATTGAAAAGATGCGTGCCGACATGATCGGTACAAAATACAAATTACTCAATGAAGTATTTGTAAAAGCTGTAAATTCAGGAGGGGAAATCAACCTTCAAGATCCCACATTTCAACAACAAAAAACTTCTCTGCTTAATTCAGATCCTGATGCACCTGAAAATCAAGGGAGAGCTGTAATTAGTATGACGGGTTTTGAGAAGGGGTCAAAAGAAAAAATCGATAAACTCATAAAAAAAGGTGCCCCTAAAGAGCTATTTGCTTCTATAGCACAAGAGACCGTTGCTTTAAGAAGTGAACTTACTTCAAAATTTTCTTCAGATAATGGTATTAAAGAGCTTATGTCTGATTTAATTATACATAAAGCAGCAGAAGTGATTCCTTTTCAGGTAAGAGTTACAAAAAAAGAAGGGATGTACAATCCAGGAGATACAAGACCGACAAATAATATGGAAGCAGCTGAGTTAGGCAGTCTGTTAACTCCTGGGATTACTTTACCATCCTCCGTAGTAAGTGCTTTAATGACTGATATTGACTCTATCCCTAAAGTTGTAGCTCCAATATTTAATAAGCACATGATAGATATATTTGGACAACAAGAGGGAGGTGGAGTCTTAACGCTTGATAAGTCGAAGCTAACTAAGGAAAACATAGAAATTTTTAATAAAAGAGTAAATGCTGATCTGGAAGCTATTCCGGTAAGAGAGATAGTTGCGAATGCCGTTGTCCGTGACGCTATAAAAAAACTAGAAAAAGAAAATGGTTATACCATAAGCGAGAGTGAAGCCCAAAAGATAGTCAATAAATTATCTCCTGCTTTAGCAGAACTTGATGCTGAGTATCTAAAACAAAACTTCGAGAAGGTTTCTGGACAAATCCAGAAAGAAGTAGTTGCCAAAAGTACAGTTACCGCAAAGGTACTTGGCGGCATCTACATAAGAGAAGGAAATTTAGATAAAATAGCAGCTAACATCTCAGACACACATTTAGATAAATCCGATCAAATGCAAATTGATAAGATTGAAAAAAGTTTCCTAGCTAATGCCTTAAAAGATTCTCAAATAGCAGAAAAATTAACGGAATTAGAGGTAGAAAAGGCTAAGGCTTCAAGGTACGATGTAAATAAATTATCAGATCGTGATTTAGCCCAAATGAGGAAAGAAAACCCGGTGCAATTTGATAAAATAGTACTTGGTAGAGATAATCCAGTTAAAGAGCCAAAAGCTGCTATTATTGATGGAATAATAAAGGGTGCTATTGATAAATTGAAAGAAGAAAATGGAGTTAAGTTAACACCAGAAAGGGAAGATTACCTGAAGAAAAAATTTAAAAAAGAACTCTCCCCAGCTTTATCAAAATTAGATCCAGAATATTTAAAAACGCATAGTCAAACAATATCTAGCGATATACAAAAAGAATTATATGAAAATAAATCTACTGGATACAGATTTGGCATGGCTTTTTCAGTTTCAACCGAAAGCTTGTCTTTTATATCAGATGGTATCACCGCTAAAAATCAACAAAGGTCGAATGAGCTTGTAATCAGTACCATCCGGTCTGCTCTTACTACTTCATATCCAAGCAATACTGAATTTGAAGGAAGATTAACTAACCTAGCTGTTGAAAAAGCTAAAGCAACTAAGTTTAAAGCCACTGCTATTACTTCAGAAGATTTACTTGCAATGAGAAAAGAAAATCCTGCGAGATTTGACAAAGTGGTACTCGGAGTAGGAAAGGAAAGAACTCCAATCGATTTAGCTAAAACCATCGGAGCAGGAGTTAGGGAAAAAGAAAAAGAAGCACTCTCTCATCCTCCAACGCCTCGTCAAGCTCCTCCTTTGTTATCCCAGAGGAAAAGCAGTATTGTATCGATGTAAAGATTTCCATGGAAGTTATGGGTTATCAGCACTTCTTACATCCTTAATTAAGGATGTAAGAAAATTTCTAGTTTAACTAATTAACTATAGTAATTTGAATAAGTTACAAATTTTTTCTACACCATAATCATTTTCTGTATCTTCCCCGCAAACACCTAAATGATTTTTTTCTCTTATTTTTTGTTTCTTTACTTATTTTACGGGGTATAGCTTAAGTTCTAAATGTTGCCAGGTTATTATTAATATATTAGAATAAGGAGCTATATAACTAAATAAATCTTAATTTTAACGTGGCAACAGAAATTAAAAAAATTATTGTTTCTATTACTGGCGCTTCAGGCGCAATTTATGGCATAAGGCTACTTGAAATATTAAGAAGATGCGGCGTAGAAACACACTTAATTATTTCAAAATCAGCAAATTTAACTATTGCAACTGAAACCTCATTTTCAATAAATGATATTAAAAAACTTGCTGACTATGTTTATCATCCGAATGATATAGGGGCTAAAATTTCCAGCGGATCATTTAAAGTAAATGGGTTAATTATAGCACCCTGCAGTATGAAAACATTATCAGCAATAGCTTCAGGTCTTGAAAATAATCTTATTATGCGATCAGCAAGTGTTGTTATTAAGGAACAAAAAAAGCTAGCCCTAATAGTTAGAGCCCCCCCCCTTAGTGCTATTCATTTAGAAAATATGCTTAAACTTGCCAGAATAGGAGTAGCGATATGCCCCCCTGTTCCAGCATTTTACAACAATCCCACTACCCTAGATGATATAGTTAACCATTCAATAGTGAGAGTTCTGGATTTGTTTGATATAGAAACAAATCTTATTAAAAGATGGCAAGGAATATTTAATAAAAATTAACATTATAACCCCAAGTTTTTGACACTAAGTCTACATTTCCTTGTGGATTTGCCCATATTCTCTGCTCTTTACCTTTATAGGTAATAAGTTCTGTAATTTTTACCGCAGCGCCTATATATGATGTCATTGATGCTATTCCTTTTTATTATTAATATACTATATATACTAATCTACTCTTGTACATAAGCCAATCGTGGAAATGGAAACCTAATAGCTTGGCATCGTATTTATACACTTTATTTCATTTACCTTCCCTTTTCTTCTACAATACCATCTCTTTATTATACCACTCGTTATTTAATAAATATCTTAATATATATTAATATTTCCTTGTATAAAACTTTAATTTATGTTAATAATCTTCGCAACAAAAGATTATTTTTTTATTAAAAATAGAGTTTTTTATGAGTAAATCACCATTCTCCTTTACACCAGAACCATCTCCTGTATCTTCCCAACAAAAACCACAAACTTTCGATTTCTCTACATTACTTGCTCAAAAAGCAATAGAAAAATTGGAACAAGAATGCGAAATAGCACAACAAGAAGCTTGGGCAAAACAGAAAATTGAAGAATCAATAAAACAAGCAGCATTAGAATCAAGCTTAAATAAATATCTTGAGAAACTAGAATCAACCAGTGTTATAAACGGAGACTATTGGGATGATTTAAAGGAAAGTATCAATGTTATTAAAAATAATTCTGTAAACGTCGAACTAATTAACAGATTCGCAAACCTTGCAGCAAAATTACAAAATACAGGAATGATAATTAAGGAATTTTATGACTCTATATTTAGCCTAGGTAATTATTTTTTAAATCATTCTTTAACCAAAATTATTGAATCCTTACCGATAATATCAATAAAATCACCAAATGCAAAAGATTATTTTTTTAAACTACTATCTCAGCCTGAAAACATTACTAAGTTAGAGCTTGAACGTTGTGCACAAATTATGAGTGTTTTACCGACTATTGGTAATGCTAAACTTGCAGAAGAAATTGATAGAAATATAAAAGAGCATCTTAAAAAGAAATTAGATAGGGAGGTATTGCAGGGAGAGGACTTAGACGGTTTTATGACTTCATTCCAAGAGTTATCTGACCAAAGTGAAAATGATAATTTTATTAAATTTTTATTAATAGAATTCACAAAAGAAGAAAATTTCGATTTATTAAGCGAATTCTATAAAAATGACATTTTCACGTTATATACTAAATTTATTCAGGATTTACCTCCAACAAAAGCATTCGAAAAGCTGAAACTAAAAGATTTCCTAGATTTTCATAAGTTAAATTCAATATTAAACCTTGATAAAGATTTAGAATTCTTAAAGAGCTTAAATATAGACAAAAACAAGGAAATAGAACAAGGAAAATGGGAGGAAATTTTTTCTTTCATTCAAAAAAGTCCTAAAAAACTAGGATTTTTAGAATCAGTATTATGGAATGGTAAAATAAATTCCTTTTTACAAAAAAATTCTTCTTTTTTTGATTTATTTAAAGGTGAAATAATTCCGGTAGAAATGCAATTTAATATAGGAAAATTATATAAAACCGGTGATATTAATAAATATCAATACAAAAATTTCCTCAAAATTTTAAAAGAAACATTAACTACAGCAGGTAAAGCTAAAGAGCTTAGTGAACTGCTCGATGCGAGTTTAGACTTAAAGTCCTTCGATAAAGCAAAAACAATAGCTACTATAGATCCGGTAATTTATGATTTGTTTGACAAGAGCATTAGCTATCCTGCAGCTTTGGAATCAACACTTATAGAATATGCCGTTGGTTCAAGAGCATATACAGACAGTATTTTAACCAAAATAGCTGGTTGTTTACAAGAAATTATAGAGGTTTATCCTATAGCAAAAACCATTCTTAAAACTGCTCAATTAGAAGGTTTTATAGGAATTTTCAACAGCCCAGCTGATCCAAATGATAGCAGAGTGAAAGGATCTTATAAACCAACTCCTAAAGATGTAATAATTGGCCAAAGTTGTGATACAATACCTATAATAAATACAGCTGGCACAATCATCCATGAATTAACCCATAAACATATGTTTCAAAATGTTAATCAAACAGGCGTGCCTTTTAAAAAAGATAACCCAGAAGCTCAAAAATTTTTTGAAACAACAATAGATAGATTAAAAACAGAAAACGATGCTTTATATCAATGTTATAACCTCTACGCTGAATCCAAGCACATGCTTGAGTCTATAGCTCATTTTTTTCAAAAAAATAGTAAATACCTTTAT
>JACCDN010680736.1_pt1 | contig 13676 bp, 8 predicted proteins | sample 7441691 | NCBI WGS metagenome assembly JACCDN01 (sample SAMN15323439, study PRJNA562643) | freshwater metagenome | isolation source: river surface water | place: USA:Blue River Watershed | collected 2017-08-16 | reverse complement strand
GTGTTCAAGGCGCTACAGACCGGGCCAGTTTGGCGTGCCGAGCGCCCACAGAAGGGCCGTTACCGCCAGTTTGTGCAGTGCGACATCGACATCATCGGCGACGCCAGCGAGCTCGCCGAGATCGAGCTGCTCAACGCATCGCTGGATGCTCTCGCCGCAATCGGCCTGAGCGACGCCACCATTCGCGTCAACCACCGCGTGCTGCTGGCCAACCTGCTCGATGGGCTGGGTGTCGCCGAGGCCGACCGAGGCCAGGCCATGATCATCATCGACAAGCTCGACAAGATCTTTGTCGAGGGAGTCGTCGCCGAGCTGGGCGAGAAGTTTGGCGCTCTGGTTGCTGAGGCTGCAGCCGGTTGGCTGTCGACCCTGCAAGGCCAGCTGGATGCGCCTGCCGAACTCGCCAACATCTTCGCCGCCGTCGAGGCTCGCCACGGCAAGGGAAAGCTGCGCTTTGACCCAACGCTCGTGCGCGGCATGGGCTACTACACGGGCCCAATTTTCGAGATCGAACACCCGGGCTCGGGCTCATCCATCGGTGGTGGAGGTCGCTACGACGGAATGGTCGGCCGCTGGCTCGGCCAGGATGCACCTGCCGTCGGCATCTCGATCGGTTTCGAGCGCGCCGTCGACCTAGTTGACGATGGTGCCTCCGCCGACCCGAACGCCCTCGTGTTGATTCTGAACTCCGACTCGCCGGCCTGCATCGGCTCGGCTTTGCGCGTGCAGGCCGAGGCCATCGCCGCGGGTAACCGCGTGCGCCTGGAGCAGCGCCCCAAGAAGCTCGGCAACCTGCTCGAGGTCATGCAGCAGCAGGGCTTCGGCTCGTGGGCTGCCGTTGGCGAGGAGACGCTCAAGTTCGCCGACATCGAGGTCAAGCCTCTGGGCTAACAAACCGGCAACGGGTGGGCCCACGGGTCTCCTGCGAGTTGCTTATTCGCTAGGCGTTCTGTAGATTTTTTCTATTCGCGCGGGGAATAGGGGGTGCGCGTGTCGACTCGACAATTGCCATCACGGCGCCGCCTAAGTTTGGTGAACGCACTCGCATCCATCGCAGTGTTATCCACGGCACTGACGGGCTGCGCACAGCTAGATCCCGACTGGCAGGACGCACAGGCCTGCAACAAGATTTCTGAAATCTTGGTTGCGGCAGGCGAGACCGGTTTTGGTTCAACTTCATCGTCGAGTGGCAAGACCTCTTCAGACTCGCAAGATCAAATGGACTTCGAGCAAATGGCATACGCGCTCGAGACCGAAGCAATTCCGCTTGCCTCCATGAAGTTCGGCGAGAAGTTGACCAAGTGGGTCCGTGGTCTTCGCAAACTGCGCTCTGGCTCAATGTTTTCGGCCGCTTCTGGCTGGATTTCAGGCACCACCCGCTTCGTTCAGATTTCGACCCACTGCATCGCGCTCGAGCTAAAGGACGTCTAAATCATGGCCAAATCGACTCGACTCCAAGCTTCACCGCTTTGGATGCTGCTCAGCATTGCTGCCTTCGTCGCGAGTGCGGTGCTAGCTTTGTTGCCAATCCTGCGGATCATTTCGAACACGAGCCCGATCACAAGCCTCGCTGGCTGGCTCCTTACTCCTGTGGCAACGTTTGTATTTTTCGGCATCGATAACCAACGTCAAAACAGTAATGGCAGCCGAAACTTCATCATGAAGCCTGGCTATTCACTCACTCTCAAGATTGTCGCGTTCGCATCAATCGCGCTTCTTGTGCCGCATGTATGGCGCCTGGCTCAACTCTGGAGTGTGGTGAACAACTAATGCGCAAGCTACTAGCTCTCCTCGCAGGCATTGCATTCGTCTTTGCTGGCTTGCTTTCACCAGTGGCGGCAACTGGGGAAACCAAAGACGGTCTTTCGGAGTATGGTCAGCAAGGAGTGCTCCAACTGGCTACCTGTCTTCGCACTGCCAGCTCGCTCGACGTCTACTACCTGATCGATAACTCGACTTCGCTCAAGCAGAGTGACCCACAGAATCAGCGCACGGGCATCATCAAGCAGGACATCAAGCGTTGGGGAGACATCGCTGGGCAGCAGAGCGGACTAGCGATTCGCATCGCCGGATCATTCTTCAACTCGAAGACGAGCTTGATCTCGTCGTGGCAGCAGGTCACGCAAGACAACTCGACAGCGGTTGGCAGCTCGTTCACCTCGAGCATGAACAACCAGAATCTCGGTGACTACACCAACTGGCTAGCTGCCCTCCAAGAGGCAAAGAACCAGCTTGCGAGTAGCACCGCTACTTGTAAGGCGGTTATTTGGTTCACCGATGGTGGCCTTTGGATGCCAGGAACCAATAGCAACTCGCGCAATTCGAGCCTGCAAGCCGTGGCTGCCCTCTGCGGAGGCGGCTCAACCTCGTCATTGCAGGGAACGCCATCGGCATCTGGCATCGTCGCTCAAATGCGTACGGCCGGAATTCACATCTTCGGCATCCTCCTGCACGTGGGTGCTGACACAGAAGCCAACGAGGCGTATTACCGATCATTGATGCAGCCGATTATCGAGGAGTCTGGACAAATTTCAGGCTCAGGCGGTTTGCCCGGTGGTTCGATCGTGTGCGGCGAGAACCTTCCTGAGGAGCAGCGCGACTACGCGGCGGGTGCATTCCTCGAGGCGACTAGCGCCGCAGACGTTGCGTACAGCTTCATGACGATCCCATCTGTGGTTGGTGGTGGCTCGCAGCAGAGCATGAAATGTGCTGGCTCTGCTGCCGGAGAGTTCTATGCCGACCCTGGAATCGACAGCGTCGAGATCTCCACTGACGCTACGTCATGGGTGATCACCGACGACAAGAAAGCTGTGATTGCTAAATCTGGCACGGGATACGCCGCGGCGGGATCATTCACTACGGGACGTGTGGCACTGCCAAAGCTGGAGAAGCCTGCGAAGTGGAAGTTCACGCCAACTGGTGGACGCGGACAATGCCAACTCTTTGTTTACCCCGAGATCCAACTCGAAGTGAACACGAAGGCCTTGATTGCAGGCAAGCAGAGTTCTGTCACCGGCCAATTTGTGAAGTCGCTGAGCAGTGGCGAGAAGGTCGACCTGACAATTTACAAGCGCGTGGACTTCAAGGCCTCGGTCAACAAGCAGGACTACCCACAAGCCAATCTCAACCACAAAACCGGCACATTCACCATTAAGAACTACACACCAACTGAGAAAGACGTTCGTGAGGCTGTCAAATTTGGCGCGAGCCTAACCTTGGCAACAGAGCACTACTCCCTACACCCGATCGAGTTCGAACAAGAGAAGCAGGTTTTCAACGCTTCGGCACTTCCTTCTATCGGAGAGATCAAGTTCGAGAAGGGCATCGAAAGCGCCAAGGATGCAGCTGTAGCCAAGTTGACCATCGAACCACCTCAGGATGGTGGGCTAGCCAGCAGCATCTGCTTTGACACGCCAGACGTAGTCGCCGACGCCCAGGACGAAAGTGCCGGCAAGGCGACTCCGCGCAAGAAGAGTTGGGCGTGGTCGACCGATGGCCTTGATGGCAATGGCTGCATCGATATTCTTATGGGCTTGAACGAGCCACAGGAGGTCGTTTTCAAGGTAACGAATGCGAAGCAAGCCAACTCGAGCGTCACCGCACTCTTTACCTATCGAATCAGCGCTGGTGAACTCAAAGACATCGAAGACAGCCAGACGGCTACATTCGAAACCAAAACTAAGACCAGCGCACCGCTGTTCTGGCTGTGGGTCCTTGCTTTGATGGTTGGCGGTTTGGCTATCCCATTTGTGATTCTTAGCATCCTGAATCACGCCGGCGCGAAGCTCAACGCCCCCGAACGCGAACAATTCGCAATCTTCGCCTTCGCCTTCGACGCTCGCGACAAGCGAATCGTGCTATTCAGCAACCGAGTTCCAGCATCGCAGCTCGAGCATGGGCGCGTCGACGCGCTGACTCTTGGCCAAGAATTAGCCCTCGACTTCAAAGACTCGTTCCGTGAACCTGGCTTGCGTTCCTACCAGCTGCTTGGAGCAGGCGCGGTATCGGTTTCTGCTAAGGCGAGCGCATGGCCGCTAAACGGAACAATCTTCCGTGTTTCGGCAGGCAATCCGGAGGTCCGTTTGGTCAGTTCGGCACGCACCAACCAGGTCCTCAAGCTCGACAAATTGCCGAACGGGCGCATCGACGACCTGAAGTACCTCCACTTCTCGCCAAATGGCGTGACCGGGGAAAAGTTGAGCGGTCAGGCAGTCGTTTACCTGCAGCCGTCCGACGACTACGGAATCGATTCATACATTGACGCCATGAGAGTCCTTGTCGACAATGACGCGCTCAAGGAATCGCTAGCTCAGGCCATGGACGCCGCAAAGGCTGCCGGCTTCGGCCAAGCTTCGGAACCTTTGTTCGCGAACCTTGCTTCTGACGACGGTACTTCGATGGACTTCGACTTCGATCTGTCGGGTTCGAGTTCCGGGTTTGGAGGCACGGCTACGGCTGCGCCGAACATGCAAAGTCCGTCAGGCGACGATTTTGATTTCAAGTTCTAAACAACTAGGAGAAAACCAGTGATTCACCCATATCTATTTGTTGGTGTCGGCGGTAGCGGTGGCAAGACTCTTCGCGCTGTCAAGGCCGAGCTGCACAAGTACCTGGTTGACAAGGGATGGGACTTCGAGCGTCTTGGGTTCCCAATGACCTGGCAGTTCCTCAACATCGACACCCCATCAAACCAAGGCCGCGAAGGGTTCCCAGCCGAGCCCCTGGCAACCTCGGAATATCTGGGTTTGGCTGGCTCGGGTCAGTCGTTGGATAACATGCTCACCACTATCGAGAGCAAGTTCACCTATGCGGAGTCGATCGTCCGCGAGGAGGTCATGGCTCCGCTGCCGCGCAAGGGCAGCTTCGAGCGTCTGATTGACGAGGGTGCAGGTCAGTACCGTGCAATTGGCCGCACCGTCGCCATTGCTCGCTTCACCGCGATTCGTGACGCCGTGGCCCAGTCATTCGCCAACATGCAGGGCCCAATGTGGCAGGAGCACCAGCGTGCTCTCTCTGAGTTGTTCGGCGAGGGCCACGACTCGAGTGCCGATTTCAAGCCAACAATCTTCCTTATCTCCTCCCTCGCGGGTGGTTCAGGCTCGGGTCAGTTCCTCGAGGTTTCCGAGGCAATTAAGGCAGCAAAGCCGGGCGAGGCCTGGGCTGGTGAGCAGATCGCGATTCTGTTTGCTCCTGATGTTTTCGACGACCCTAAGATTTCGATCGACGCTGGTATTGCCCCTAACAGCCTTGCCGCCATTGGCGAGCTTATTTCGGCTAAGTGGCGTAAGAGCCCGACCGAGGTGAACTCTCAGATCTACGGAGCAAACGGATTCGCTGACTTTAGAAACGCCAACTACCAGGTTGGTCCGAGCGACGTGTTCCTATTTGGCAAGAGCGCTGGAAACGTCGTTTTCACCTCGCAGAACGAGGTTTACCTTGCCACCGCAACCAGCTTGGCGCACTGGGTCACCGACCCAAGCATCGCCGAATGGTACCGCGTGTTCCAAAAGGCAAACCAGCAGGCTGGACCGGATCGCGTTGGACTTAAGGTTGACTCGCACCTCCCCATGCCACTCAACGCACTCGGCTTCTCACGCGTGACCTTGGGCACCGAACTATTCCGCGACTACGCAATCGGCCGCTTGTCGCGCGCGACGCTAGATGCTCTGGTCTATGGCCACGAGAAGGCAGCTGGTGCGTTCGAGAAGGGTGAGACCGAAGATCAGAAGATCGATCGCTTGGCTCGCCAGAACATTCAGGCATTTGCCTCGGCCCTGCAGATCGCTGACGTGCAGATTGCCGCACGCCTTCAGCCAGAAGCGAAAATCGCAGACTGGGTCTCGACCTATCGTTCAGATCTAGCCCAGCGTTCGGGCGTGGGCGGATCCCAAACTCAGAAGGGCGCAGACTGGATGTCTCGCATCCGTTCCGCCTTCGCCCAGACCTTGCCGGTTCGCCGCGGAGACTGGGACGCAACCCGACAGGCGAATGTCGAGGACTGGGCCATCGAAACTCAGCGTCGAATCAACCGCGTGGTCGTTGAGCAGGCTGGTCTGTACGGTCTTCGCACGGTTGATGCCATGCTTTCTCAGGTCATCGCCAAGATCAACGCCAGCGTAAAGGGCCCACTCGAAGGTTTTGGAAACATCGGTGATCCTGCTGCTCGAATTGACCAAGCGCTTCAAGCCAATAGCGCCGCAGTTCTGCCTGCCGGGCACGATGCAATCGGAAAGGCCGTGCAGGATGCCGTGAGTGCGACCCGCGACGTTCTGAAGGTCGAAGACATCAAGTTCGCACGCAAGATTTTGGCTGACATGGTTGCCAACTATCTGATTCCGCTTCGCGAACACATTTCGCGTGCATACATCCTGTTCTTTGACATGGTCAGCACTGGGGATTACCAAGGCACCGGAGAGAACCGGTTCAAGCAGTGGCCTAATGAGGAGACTGTTCCGGTTGCACCGGCACAAAACATCAAGCTGCTTATCCCTCACACCGAGTTCAAAAAGGACTTCGAGGATCTGCTAATTGACTCAACCTCGACCGACTCCGCTCGTAAGGCACTTGTGGAGGGCGTCAAGGAGATTTTGTCGGGTTCCGACACCATTCGCGGCATGGAGAGCCTTTCGAAGGCAAAGAGCGGAAAGCCAGACTCACGAACCTGGCAGCCGTTCGGAGACGATTCCATTTCATGGATGCCAAACGGCGGAAACAAGCCTGCAACTCGTTGGGCTGGGCAGTTCCCTAAGGATCTGGACGCATGGGAAGCAATCGTCGAAAAGTACGTTGTCATCCCGAACCGTGCACTCGGAAAGTACTTGCGCCTAAACTTGCACGAATGGCTTGCTGCCGGTGATGACATCGCGCTTCGCAACAGTCGCGAAGATGATTTTGCCGCCGCGTTTAGTTCGGCGTTGAACATGTGTCAGCCTTTCGCCAAGTTGAACCGCCCGCTCCTAGCGGAAGCACACGGTCTCCAAGGCGAGGAGTACTCGATTACTGTCTCTCAGATCCCGGTTGAAGTTCAAAGTGCTAGTTCGCAGCTCCCACAGAGACTCAAGGATGCGCTTGCACACCGAGGTATTACCGGAGAGACCGCGAACAAGATGTTCCGCGGTGGAGTTTCTTCGGTCAAGACCATCGACTTCTTCGCTGCCCTCAAGACCCCGGTCCACCACTTCGTATTTGACAACTTGACCCAGCCGATTATCCAAGGCTGGAACGTTGCCAAGCTCGATCCCGGTCTGCGCGATGCCTTCATGCTTCGCCGTCGTGCTCGACTCCTGCCGGAAGCAATTCCGCTTGCTCCTGAAATTCTCGAACAGTTGCTTCGCGGTTGGTATGTTGCACAGGCACTCGGTCGCCTGAAGGAGGATCTGATCCCTGGCCTGCAAGGCCCGAAGCTGTTTGTTCACCAGGAAGACCCTGCTCGAGCTGGTTGGGAGCCGCTGCCATTTCCGCTCTTCCAGAACTCGGCCGTCTTCCCAGGTAACGAATACCCAGCGCTGGTCGCTTACTCGGTCAACATCGCGTTGATGGAGTGTGCAGACGCGGGAAGTATGCGTCCTTGGAGTGCTTACCGATCGCTGCAGTTGCTTGGTGGCGCTGTGTCAACACAAAACCTTCCAGACGCTGAAGGTCGAGAAGGAAAGAAAATCGAGTTCTCGACCTCGCTCCAGCACTGGATTACATATGGCGTTCCAGTCGACCTAGCACCATTGCCTAACCCTGAACGTGCGGGCACTGCCGCTATGACCAGCACCGAACGACTCGCGCGCCTCAAGGCCTTCTTCGAGAGCAGAAAGGCCGACTTCCTCCGCGAACACGTCAACCTTGCTCCTGGTCAGGCGCACAGCACGCTATCTTGGCAGCTGCGTCGTGAGATCGTCAGCGCGCTCGACACGCTGATCAGCGCAACGGAGTCGTTCACCGGCGTTTCAAGCAATGTCTAGCCAAACAAAAGACTCGGCACGTCTTGCAATCGTTCTAGCTCCGCGCTCCGCAATAGGCGCGGAGCTGGAGCGATTCGCCGCGGACTGGATTCGCGAGGGCATCCTCACCGACTTCATATGGGTGCCCACTAGTGGGCTTACGGCCGACGATATCCGCCAGTTGCGGCTTAACTGTTCGTTCGCATCCCAGCGCGAAGGTCGACAGAACTTCGATCTTTTTCAGTACCTTAGTCAGGTTGTGGTCGACCACATCGACGTCATCGTTCCTTGGGTTGTCGGCGACGAACAGCCTGACGATGAGCTCTGGGGGATCGCAACCGTCCTACGCGCGGCACTCAAAGAGGGCATGCCAAATGGCGGAAGCGGAGCTGCAACCCGCTCGAAGTGGTTGTACACCTCACTCGTCGTTATGCCGACTACGGATCGAGCCCTTCAGGGTTTTGAGCCAACACAAGGTGAGTATGGTGAGTTCGACTTAAACGTCTATGTTTCGCCTGAAACTCGCTCCAACCCCTGGGCGGGCTCCGCGCCGCTTCACTCTGGCGAAGATTTCGAACTTTTCGCACTCGCACAACTCGCGTCTGTCGCAGGCACTTGGGCAGGCGCGACCGAATCGCTTACCGGCCTTTTGGAGCGCGACGGTTACCGCTTCGGACAGGGTTCGTTCATCATGCTGCGCACGATGTCTTCGATGGTGATCACCAATGGTCTAGCCGACCGTTTGGTGAGCGAATCGCTGCGTCAACTGACGGACCCTACAAAGAGCCCCTACGAGTTCAGTGACCCGAACGATCTAAACCGTCCAATCGCCCGTGCCGACGAGCTGCCTCTCCTGAAAGAGCTGATCGTCGTGCGCCGTGACAAAGTCTTGGCTGCAGGCGGAGATGAACTCACGTACACCTCAGAACGCAAGCCCGAGGCCCTCGACTTCACGCGTGACTGGAAAGAGGCAGTTCGCTTCTTTTGGCAGTTCACACGCGACACCGTCAAGGCGATGCCTCGCTACAGCCTGGATTTCCTGCAGAACGAGTGGTCGCGACTGATCGGCCGCAAGCTCAACGACGTGCGCGAAGCCGTTCCCGAGCGTTTCATTGGCATCACCGTCGAACTGCAGCAAATGCTCACCGACATCGCTAGCTTCCGCGGCAACCAGGAGGCTCAAGACGCTCTAGTCATCTCGCGCACCGCTGACAGCAAGAATCCACGTATTTGGTCGACGCTGCGCACTGTCAGTTTCGGCGCGCTAGATGGGTCGGACGCTCCTACGGGCGAGAAGCCGATCGTCCTTCCACGCGTGGACTACGTGGTTCACGACCCTAACGCCCGCTTCGAGGTTAGCGCCGAGATGCAGGCTGCCTTCGATCTCGAAACAGACCGCATCGACGTCGGTGAGGCGTCTGAACTCAAGTCGCGCGTTGCTGCCGCCCTCGGCGAAGAGAACGATCGCCTCGACCAGCTAAACGCAGCAATCGACAAGACCCGCATTGCGCTAATCGACCCATACCTGGACATCGAGCCTGAGCCTGAACCGGAGCCTGAGCCGGAATCAGAGCCTGAGGTAGTCGACGAGTCTGAACTCGATGGCGAGCGGGAAATCGACGAGTTAGAGGCACAGGCGCGTGTTGAGCACGAGATGTCTGAGGTCGTATCCGAGTCCGGCGAACAGGACGCTGAAGTCGCCGAACTAGCCACAGAAGCAGCTAATTCCGACGCAGAGGTTGCGGCTGAGACCGCCGCTGATACCCCCATCGAGGAAAAGATCGAAGCGGGCGCAGAATCTAGTACTGAGGATGAGCCAGCAGCCGGGTCCGAGGACGAGACTGAGGAAGAACCGGCGGCCGCGAGCACTCAAAACCCGCTCGTCTGGGATGACACTCCTGACGCACCGCCAGCTGTCATGCCGGTTGCTCCAGCAGTTCCAGAGGTCAAGAAGTCGCCTTTCAAGCGGGTCACTCGCAAGCCAAGAAAGTCGGTAAGTGATGAATAGGGAATTACTTCAAGCCAACCTGGCTGAACTCGAGAACGAGCGTCTCAACGCAGAGCGCCGCCAGAGCCAACTCATGGAATTTGGCAACAATCTGGCCCTATGGCATGCAAAGCAGAGCAACACCCTGTTCGGTTCCCTTTCAACGCACCTCGACGAGCAGATTGCTCAAACCGATCGTGATCTAGCCGCAACAAAGAGCGAAATCAATGTCGAAATCCCCGATGAAGCCGTGCGTATCGACCTCCGCAAGGCCTTCCACCGGCGTTTGATGCGCACTCTTAGCTTCGATATCCGCCTCATCCTCTTCGTAATGTTGTTTCCAAAGGCGGTCGAGTTCCTCGACAACTTGCAGTTCGCAACCCTTCTAGGCGTTGGCATCTACCCGACGGTTGGCGCATCACTCTTTTTCTCGGCCCTAATGTTCGTGCTCCTGATGCGACTCCGCAGGGGCAAGGTCCGTTGGCCAGGCAAGCGAATCGCCAAGTGGCTGGTCTGGGCTGGCATCATCTCGATCATCATTTCGTTGTGGTATTTCATCAGCCCGCTGGCTCACATCTGGATGATGTCGCCGTTCTTCCCAAGCATCTGGCAGGTTCTACTGTTCAGCCTGGGGTGGTTCATCGTGGTCTTCCTCGGTGCGATCCTTACCTATCACGCGGGCTTTAGAAAGCACTGGAATGACATCGCGTTTGCGCGAGCAACCCTCGAGTGGGCGAGCCGTGGCAGCCTGCACATACGTGGAGCGAAGTTCTTGCTGACGCAAAACCGCAAGCAGGTTCACTATTTCGCCACCCTGTTCGGCGTTCATCTGCGCAAGCCTTGGATTGTTCCTGAAACCAACTTCTCGGACGACCGCTGGGTCAAGCTCGCCGCAAAGTTTCCGCCAGCCATCAAGGTCGCGCTAGCTGTTGAAGAGGGCGATGGCGTCAATGCGCGTCCGCGTGTGTTGAACCAGATCATCGACCGAATCTACGAGACGGCTTCGGCTCGCGGTTGGCGCAAGTCCAACTTCGACCGCGTCCTTGAGTCGGCTTCTAGGGACATGACCGTTTCGCTCGACTTCTCAACGGCCCTTGATCAGGATTCGCCTGCGACACCAAATGGCTCGCGCGCGAAGCTCCTCGAACTGGTTCAAAATGACACTTTCATGGGCAAGGTTGGTGCCACCAAACATTCGCTCATGATGCGCGAAGTTCAGAAGTCTCTACTCGAGACTGAGGAGATCCTCGTGCGTCGCGTCAAACCTCAGCTTGGCCAGCCAGATGTCCTGAAGTGGGACGAGCACCTAGCCTCGGTGATCGGCAATCCGAGCATGGGTAGCCCGTCGCTAGCCCAGTTTGCTATTCACGAGTTGAGCCGAGATGGCCACAACGACGGCGTCCGTACAGTGATCTATGGCCCGAAAAAGCTGATTGGAAAACTCACGAGCGACGGGCAAAGTGCCGCTTCGACCGTTGAACTTCGCGCGGTGAACCCAGCCGCGCAGACTGGCGTCGATCTCGTCCTGCGTCTCGATATTGCGGGCATTGACAAGGCGATCCCAGCTAGCGTTCTTCGTCTGCCTGTTTCTCTTGGAGTGTCTGGGGACGTCCAAGACGACTCACGCTGCCCACGCTGCGGACGTCTGGATTGCTCGCAGTTTGCCGCCGGCATCGAGTGCACCTGGAGCGGAATTTGAGAACCTGCCCGAGCTGCCGCCGCTTTCTCCAAGGCGATACGACTTTCTGTTCCTCGTGCGGTGCCACCCTTGGGAACACCTTCGGCGCGTCTGATTCCTCGGGTTTTGATTTTGACTTTGGCGGATCCACGACTTCGGGTTCGACGTCTTTCGGATCAACCGAGCCTGAGTTCAATTGGGGTTTCGGATCGGGTTCGAGCCAGCCGTCGACCGGTGGTGGCTGGTCTTTTGCCTCGGGGTTACCAGCTCCTCGTTGGAAGCGCCTGCTTGGCTTCGTTCTAGATCTGGTTCTGGCTACTCTGACGCTTGGAATTGGTTGGTGGGTATGGTTCCTGGTGATTGCGAGCCGCGGGCAGACCCCGGCGAAGCAGATTCTGAAACTTCAGGTTGTGCACGCTCACAGCCCCTCTTCGACTTGGCCGATCACGGTTTTTCGCTATGTAGCTTTGGCGATTCCAGGCTGGATATTCGCCATTGTGGAGGTCTTCGGGCTAATTAGCCTGCCTTACTCAATGATGATTCTTTGGAACGTAATCACTTGGGTCTTCTGGATGCTTCCGCTGGTCGATGCGCTCTTTATTTTTATGCCGCGTCAGCAGCGTCTCATCGACATGGTCCTCAAGACTCAGGTCGTCAACCGCTAACTAGTTACCCCAGAGCATCTCGTCGCCGGCGGAGCACTGCACCAGTTGTTGGCAAATGACTGGGATTCCGATCGAGTACGCGATGTTCTCAGAATCCGTGCTCGCATCACGCCAAGTGTTAGTGCCGATGACCTGACCCTTGCTGTTGACCAGTGGGCCACCAGAGTTTCCGTGGTTCAGCGCCGCATCGGTAGCAATCAAGCTTGTCTCCTTGAAGAAGTTCGAGACGTGACCAAAGGTCAGATGGCCGTCCATGGATGCAACCAAACTTGAGGCTGGGTTTCCGGCAGCCATAACCCATTCGCCCGCTGCTGGGGGAGCCGGGGCCGTCGGAAGGGCCGTAATCGGAGTTGCCGTCATCAGAATGGCTAAATCGCCCCAGCCATTTTTACTCGTGTACATCGAGTCGTCGAAGCTGTAGAGCTTGACCTCGAAACCTGGGTCTGCCGCGTTACGCGTAGCCGTAATGGTTTCGCCTTTTTGGCATTCCTCGATTACGTGAAAGTTGGTCACGATCTCATAGGGATAGGCATCATCTTCGGTAGTTGAGGAGTCGTCGCCCAGATCGATTCCCCAGCCGGATCCCGCGGAATTGCCGCAGTAGATGGTGAAAGTAGCTTCGTGCACGGTGTCAATTAGAGCCTGCACGTTCGATGGCTCGTGGTACAGGGAGTTCTGCTCAGCCGCAGCCGCATCCCAAGCCTTGGCTTGAAGTTGCTGTGTCGCGGTGACAGCGCTGCCGCCTGTGTTGAGTGCGCCATAGGCGGCGAAAGCGGCGGCCACTATAGCGAAAACGAGGGCAGTGCTGGCCAACCACGTGGCTAGCACAGGTCGCTTGGTCGACGCGTTCGTCGAATCTGAGCCGGTTCCGGTCGGCTGCTGGACCGGGCTCCAGGCCGTAGCGCTCGTTCCAACAGGGCTTGACTGAGTCGTGTAGGTCGTATCGCTCGATGGGAAACTCGGCGTCGACCCCGAATCCGAGCCGAAGCTGAAGTCAAAGTCGTTGTTTGAATCGTTTGGAAAGCTCAATCATTACCCCGTGGTTTGCTAGGAGCCTCGAGCTGAATCGCCGCAACTAGCCCCCAGGTTGCGTGTTGCTCACATTCTAGTTGTCTGCGGCATAACCCGCGTTAGAGCCGCATTAGATCAAGCCGCTCGGCTAAAAGTCGCCCACCACGACTAAACTGGAAGGCGAATCACAACGAAGTTTTTTGGCGCGTTCACGCGTCGTTCCGCAGCCCGCAAACCAGGCGCGATGAACTAATCCAAACGGAACCAAATCCAACCAGGCAGCCGCATGGCCACCCAAAAAGAGGAGACCCAATGTCAATCATTGAAGCAATCGGCGCACGCGAGATTCTTGACTCGCGCGGCAACCCAACCATCGAGGTAGAGGTTCTGCTCGAGGACGACTC
>JACCDN010167234.1_pt1 | contig 13678 bp, 17 predicted proteins | sample 7441691 | NCBI WGS metagenome assembly JACCDN01 (sample SAMN15323439, study PRJNA562643) | freshwater metagenome | isolation source: river surface water | place: USA:Blue River Watershed | collected 2017-08-16 | reverse complement strand
TTTAAAGGAAAAGGTTGGAGATTGTATTTGTAAGGTTGAATTTACTAAGCTTCCTGAAGCTAAGGAGATGGCTCAACTTATTCGTGATGGTTCCAAGTTAATTGAGAGTTCAAGAAAGAGTGATAAAGAAAAGGATACTTTATACAAGAAACTTTGGGAGAGGTCTCAAACTGGTGAATACAGAGTTATGCGTGGATACATTCATAGAAGTGAGAACCAAGAAGCTCAGGAAACTGAAACTGGTATGCTCAAGTTTGTAGATGCTGAACAAAGATCTCAGGGTAAATTTGCTATAAGACCAATTAATTTGAGAAATATTCAATCTCTTACATTCAAGCTTACTAGATATGAGTTAAAGTAAATATCTAAACAAACAACATTTATTTAAAAAAAATTATTTATAATAAAAAATAATATTTATTATTTTTTGTTATAAAAATATACAAAAAATTTTATTTATTATTTTAATTGATTACAATTAAATACTTAATTCATCAATAAATTTATAATAAAGTAATTGGATATCAGAAAAATCACTCGTTGTATTAATATACCAACATTCACTTTTTGAATCATAAAATTGATTTAAACAACAAACAATACCTAAATTTAACATTTTTATATATACATCATCATATTTTTCTTTACTAGAATAAAATTCAGTTATATAATGGAATAAAATAATTCCAAATGAATATATTTGCATTTTTTTCATAAGTTGTATTTCTATTTCAACAAAATCTTTATCTACATATAATTCCAAATAATTACGAACATAATACTTAAAATATTTACAATATTCAGCTATTTTAATATCTCTTTTTTCAATAATTTTTTTCTTATCACTAAAAGTAACACTTGTATTAGTTGAAGGAGCTTTCAATAATTTTCTATCAACCAAATATTCAGGATTAAAATAACCAAGTTTTTCATAATGTATTTGAGATAAAATATCTGATATATTTGTAGTATTAACATTATAAATACAGTTTGACTTTGTAGTTACATTATAAAGATTAAGTTCAAAGGAAAAATCAATAAGTTTATTAGGATTAATACTAAACATTTTATTAATCATGTTAAATCCAGTAAAATTTCTAGTTGAAACAATGGACTTTAAATACATATGTAATTCATCATAAATAACTTCATTATGAGTGATTTGGGTACCAAAAATTAATTTATTTAAATCAGTTTCAGGGCTACTAACATTAGAATTATCAGTATGGTCAGACTTGACACTATTATTAGTATCATCTAATTCATCATTAATTGAATCAAAAATATCAAAATTTAAATTATTTGATGTTAATTTCAAAAATAAAATAATATATGATGAATATACATAATAATCAAATCCACATTCAAAATAATCTGAATCAGAATGAAATAATGTTCTTAGAGTATTTGCAATTTTTGTTCTATCAATTGATAAAATTGAAGTATAATCTATAAGTTTATAAAGTGATTTAGGATTATAAATGGGTTCTAAATTAGGTTCAAGATTATAATCATACATATCTACAATATTACCTATTTTTAAATCACTCAAATATAATTCATATTTTTCAAGTAGACAAATACATTCAACAATATTTGATAATCCATAATAAAACTTAAATGAATTTTGTGTTGTTTTATATAAGTGTTTACCTATAGGAAAAGTAATATGAAATACATCTTTGTATTTTTTTATAATTTTAGTTAAATTTAAATCTTGAATATGTTTTTTATCACTTCTATAAATAAGTTCAAATTCTGAAATAAAATTATTTGATATTTTACCATATTTAATTGGTAAAACCAAATAGTCAGAGCCAATTTTTTTTAATAAAAAATTATAATTCTTTTCATAAAAATATTTTTCTTTCAAATAATCTTTTTCATATTTAAATATCTTTGATACTTCATTTACTTTAACTAATTCATTTAGTTTTTCATTATCAAACGGAGCTCTTGGACTTGTTATAACTTTTCCATATGCTCCGGCTCCAACAAATATCCCTTCTATTTGTTTAAGAATATTATTATTATTATTATTGTTATTATTATTATTATTATTATTAGTATTTTTTAATATTTCATTATAAATTTCTACACAGGTTTCCATATTTAATATATTATATATTAATTTCTTTTTATCTTGAGTATTATATATTATATCTTATAGTAATAATATATTACTAGTAATTAATAATTTCAATTTTTATTAATAAATTTTAACATAGAAAAATTGAAATTCATATTAAATATTATTCAATTAGTGAAATTAGATTTAAAAATGGAAATAGAACCCGAAAACGTTAAATATATTAAAAAATATCAAGAACTTTATGAAAGTCTTGGTATTAAAGAAAAAATAGAGGAATTAAGAACTAATCCAAAAATTGAAGTTATTACAACTAAAGTATTTGATGAAGAATTTGAAACAACTATTAATCATACATTAAATGAATATGAAATACTGGTTGAACAATTAAATGAAGAGGCAGCAAATTTTGAAGAAAAAACTTATAAAAATGAAAGAGTTATAACAATTCATAATTTAATGTGGCACGATGTTTTTGTTGTTGCTGTTAATGGAAATGATGGTAATATAAATACATGTGGTAAATTATATTTAATTGAAAGTGTAAACAGATTAGATTTTAAACCAAATGAAGATATAAAAATACATAAATCCCATGTTGATATAAATTGTTCAACTACATTTAAATATAACGATGATATACTATTAAGTATATTTATTAAAAAAGGTAACTGGAGATGTTATATGTTAAATGAACCAATTAAATATTATCCAAGACATTTAATTTTATTAAAAAAACATGTTGAAGATGCAAATATTCAATATGTTGCTGGAAAATCAAAATTTGGTGGTGATGGTGAAATAAGAATGGATTAAATCAATACTAATTGATATTTATATAAATTATTATTAAAACTTTTTATAAGGTAGTTTCATAAAACTTTCACAATCTTTAACTTCATCGGGTCTTAATTCAATATCATTTTCAATTACTTTATTTTTACCATCTTCATAAAGTAAATTTAAATCTTTAATATACAGATATTCCTTTAATTTTTTAAGTGCAAAACTAATTTTTAATTCACAATTATAACTTCTTTTAACCATAGAAGGAAGATAAAGAGAATTAATATCTAATTCAACTACACTTTTTTTATAAATATTATATTTATAAATTTCAATATCAATAATTGACCTTAATACAATAACATGAAGCAAATTAATTTCTTCTTTTGGTAAATTATTTAATCCAAAAATAAATGTTTCATAAAATACATTTCCATATATAAATTCTAAATAATCTAAAACAGCAAATGGTGTATTTTGCTCAATTGTATAATTTTCTTTAATTAAACTATCTACTACCTTAACATTAACCATGATTTCACTATAATTGTGGACTAATATATCTTTATAAACAGGATTAAATATATTATCTAATTCATTTTTAACCGGTTCACCTTTTAAAAATTTTTTATAAATATCATAGTAGGCTGGAAAAGTTGATATAATTGTGTTTACTGAATCATACTTGGATAACTTCATTTTATAATATTATTATAATAATATTTATAAATAGAAATATTATTTTAAATTTAAACTTTTTATATTTTTATATTTTTTTATACTTTATTTGAATCTTCATTTGATACAACCAATTCAATTTGTTTATTATCTTCTTGTTTATTTATAGCTGTTTCTTTATTATTGTCTGTTAAATTGGTAGTTCTATTAATGTAATCAGGGTCAATAATATTAAAAGAAATATTAACAAAATTATAATAACTAAGAGCAATTTCAGATTTAACAGATTTTTCAGCTAATTCATAACCTTTAGAAATTTTTGACCAACACAAAATAATATTGGTTAGAAGAGTAGTAATTGTTCTATAATCAAGATAAAAGAAATGAAATACTAATACTGCACTAAAAATAAAATTACAAACATATAAATATTTTAGTGTTTTATAAGTTTTGAAATATTTAGCATTAATTTCTTCTAATCTTGAGGTAATTTTACTATAAGAATCTTTAAATTTATGTAAATTATATTCTGATTCATTTTCATCATAATCTAAGTGGTTGATAATCCAGTTTTCTCTTTTAACTTCAACCCAATAAGTATATAAAAATGATGCTAATGTTAAAAAATTAAATGCTAAAACAAAAGAATTATATATATTTAATTCAGAAAAATTTTGACTAAAAGAACAAACATCACCATTACAAGACTGAGGAACAAAAATAGCTAATAAACAAGCCATCAATACCTTAAAAAACTCTCCAGATAAATTTGATAACATATTTACCTTTTGACTAAAATCTTGAGATACTTTGGTTTCTGTATTAGTTCCTAAAGCTAATTTAGCAGATTTAATTTTGGTAATAAATGATTTTTCATCTTTTTTCTCTTGTTCAGTAATAGTTGTGTTAGATGGAGGTAAAACTTCACTCATTAGTATATATATATATATAATATATTTGTATATAAAAAAATTGAAAATTAATATATTATAAATAAATATTATAAATTACTTAATAATAACATATTACCTATTATAATACTATGGAAGACCCAGACTTTGTAAAAGAAAACTATAAATTAGATATGGAAGATCCTGATAATTATCAGGAAATTATGTTAAATTTAGCAAGAAATATTAATTATAAAATTTTTCAAGAAAAATTTCTATGTGTGTTTGGACATATAGAAATAAATGAATCTTTTTTAAATGAAATTAAAAATTGTACATCATTATTTATTGAACATATATGTATTAAATTAGATTGGGTACCAGAACACATTACTACTGTATCAATTAATTATTTAGATAGTAGTGGTGACTTCCCTAATCGTTTAAAATATTCACATTATATTGAAGAATTACATGATAATGTAACAATTTTATCAGTTTATTCAATTAATAAAGAAATTACAAAATATCCTTTAAACTTGAAGGCTCTATTAATTGATGATAGATATACTTTTCCTATGGATAATTTACCAACTGGATTAGAAAAATTAAGATTTTCTCCATTAAAGCATCATGATGCATCTGGTGAAGATTATAAAAATTATTTTAATCACGAATTAAATAATCTTCCAACTGGATTAAAAATACTTGAAACACCAATTACTTATAATAAACAATTATCATATTTACCAGCTGGATTAATAACTTTAGTAATTAAAGGATATGGTGAAGAAGGTTATTCTCAAGAACTAAATGGTATATTACCTAATGGATTAAAAAATTTAGTTTTAGATCTAAGTCATTATAATTTGCCTTTAACAGGGTTACCAGATTCTGTAGAACATATATATTTTCATGGAGATAAATTTGATTCTGAATTTATAAAACCTGCAAACTTGAAAAAAATTACTATTTGGACAATGTTAAATCATAGTATAACATTACAACTTCTTTATAAATATAAAAAAGAAATTGATAACAAGGAAATTATTTTAAATTTTGCTCAAGCATCAGAAGATGATTATAGTTTAATTGTGAATTCAAATATAATGAGTTGTGACGAAATTTTTGATATTTTTAAACAACAGCTTGATGATTATGATTATGATTATGATGAATATGATTTAAATTCCTATAAATATAGTGATGATAAAAATAAAATTAGTTCAAATAGTATAGAAAATGAAGAATTTATTGATAATAAAGAAGAACAACCGGTTAATAATATTACAAAATCAATGGATACTGTTTCATTATTAACAAAAAGATATTTTACAGAGGATGAACCAACTGTAAATTTTAGAAGTCTTAGACAAAAAAAACGTAGTTATAGTTCTTGTTCAGAATCAAGTGAATCAGAAACAGATTCAGTTAATACAGTTTAAAAAATTGTTATTTAATTATTCATTTATTTATTTAAGCGATAATTTCTCTTTTATCATTATTTTTGAATTTTTTATTTTGTTTAACATCATCAAGTCTATCTCTTAAAATTTCTATTTTATTATATAAAACAGATGAAAAAGTAAACATAAATACAAGTAAAATATTACCAGCAGTAACTTCTTTAACTTCATCATATTTAAATCCTAAAAATCCATCTAAAGGAAAAGGTATTGCTTGTATTAAATTTCTTCCAATAAAAGCAAATACAGCAATAACTCCAACAACAATTGCAGTTTCAAATACTAAAGCAAATACACTTTTTTTATCTGAGTTTTCATTATTAACAAGAATATCATTAAATCCATATTCATCCAACAATGTAGTTATATAAGTACCAAATATAACATATAAAACAGCAACATAAAATATAGCAAACATTTTAAGTAAAACAATACTTAAATTATCATCAAATTCATTTTTTAGCATTTGTATAAAGTTTTTTTTAATATATAATTTTATATGAAAAAAATATTTAATAAAATAAAAATTCAGTTAGCATTGAAAATTGAGGACTATTTGTAATTCCAGGTGTATATGTATTAATTAAAGGTATAATAGCATTTCTATTTGATGCAAAAAATTGTTTAAGCAAATTAAATTCATTTGGAAACTCTGTTTTTAATCTACCTAACAATTGATTTAAATTAGCAAAAACTGCTAAAGGATTTGATAAAATTGCAGGATTAGAAGACATAATACCAATGATGTCTTGAGAAATATTTGTAACTAAAGGTAAAAAATCTTTGTTACTTGCCTTAGCTAAAAATGAAGTTGATAATTGAGATAATATTTGGGCATTTTGAGGATTTACTAATTGTTGTAACATACTTAATAATTGTTTTTGTTGAGGAGGTAATAAATTCATAACTTGATTACTAACTTCAGGATTAGACATAACATTTTTAGCAACATTCATAGCACTCATAGCTGCCATCATATATGGATTAAAACCAGCTCCTTGTTGTAAATTAATATTTTTTTTAAGTTGTAAATATTTTGATTTATATTTTAAATATTTTTTATAATATTTATCATTAGATTCCATTTTTTACAATATTATATAATTGGAATATATAAAAATGTTTATATAAATAAAAAAATTTATTAATTATAATTTAATTATGTTGATATTTTCAATATTTGTATATTTAACAATATTATTTACAATAACAACAGTTGGACTATTTTATATATTTGGGATAATAATTAGTTGTATTTATATTTGGGTAACCCAATTAATAGGATTAACTGATGTTAATAAATTAAAAATAGATTTGGATAAAATAGAAGATAATATTTATAAAAGTATAATAAAAAATCATGAATATGAAATAAATTTTATTAAACTTTTAATTAAAAATTTTAGCATCAAAGTAAAAAGTTACATATTTAATCAAAAAAAATTAAATAATATTATATTTTTACATGGTGCTAATTCAAGTTCCTATGTTTGGGTTCATATTATTAACACATTATTAACTAAATATTCAGATTCAAATATATATTCTGTTTGTTTACCTGGATTTGGTACATCACAAATTGATGATATTGAAGAATTTTTAAAAGAAGATAAAGAATTTGTTGCAAGATTTTATTCAGATTTTATTAATCAATATATTAAACATTATAAATTGAATAATGTAACTTTGGTTGGACATTCTTTTGGTGGATACTTTGTAATAGATTATATTTGTAATATAAAACCACAAAAACGTGCTACGTCAATTGAAAGTGTTATTGTATTAAATCCATTTGGTTTTATAACTTCAATGGGCTACCAAGGATTTTATACAGGTGCTTTATTAAAAACAAGAATTTTGAATACGTTTTTTAATGCATTTGATACATACGCATATAATTTACTTTACTTTTTTAATGTATATATGTTTCATGATGATTTTAATGGTTCAGATAGAATTTTTTCAGAAAATCATTATGCATTAGTAAGCTCAAAACAAAATTATTCATATTTGATTTTGGATAAATTTATTTCAATGCATGAAAATAATGTATCAGTTAATAGACCACTTTTACATAAAATATTAACTAATTTTAATGTACCACTTCATATAATAAATTCAGAAAAAGATATAATGACGACACAAGCATTAAATGAAATAATAAAAATATTTCAAATAAATGATTGTAATTTAGTAACAGTATTAAAAGATAAAAAACATTCTCCATTTAATAAAACAGATTCAGAAATTATAGCAGACCTCATAAATAAATTTAATAAATCAAAAAAATTTAATATATTAAAGTTAAAAAAATCCCATTCATTTGAATTAAAAAAAATTTATGATAAATATAAATCAAATGTAAATTATAAATATAGTAATGAAAGTTCAAAAAATCTTTTAACAGAACTATCTGATTATTTAGTATCTACAAATTACATATAAAAATTAAAGATATCTTTCTAATAACTTAGTATTATCACATTCTAATTCTTTAATTTTTTCCATTAATTTAGCAATAGTTCTATCATATTCTTTAATAGTATACTCATAATTACTAACTGTTTGATCATAATATCTATTTAGATGAATATGTTCTTTGTGTTTTTTTTCTTCTATCTTTTCTTTTTCTTCATAATTAAGTAACATGTCGGTTAAATATTTTAATCTGTTTTTCATTTGATTATATTCAAATTTACTAACACAAACTAAATTATTTTTATGTGCTTGAATAATATCATAATCAAGATTTCTAGATAACACATAAGGATTAGTATTAGAATTAGAATTAGAATTAGAAGGAGAATTAGTTTCAGATGTATTTGGGGGTATAAAATTTTTAGGATAAAATGGTTTTATTTCTTTAATTTGTTTTAAATCATTTAAACCAAATTTATAATCATAATTATCATTATTTTTATTTTTATTAACATCTTCGTTATTTATAGAAGAGTTATCTTCATTTTTAAAACTAATATTATTTACTTTTGTATATTTTTTGTTAATATAAATATAATAATGTTGAGATTCCAAAATAACACTTAATTGAAATACATGATAAAGATAACCACATTGCTTATTAAAATTAAAAATATTAGGGTATATAATAAAATTATTACCTTTTTTAATAACACATAAATTATCTATATAATTTTTAATAATAAGATTTGGATTAGGAATATGATAAAAATCTAAATCTGAAATCATTAAAATCATATGAATTATAAACATACAATTATAATCTGTAGAAATATCAGATGGATATTTAATTTTTAATTGATTGTATAAATCTAAAATATAATAAATATTATTTTTAAAATACATATCTAACGCATTTTTAATATTTTGATAAGTTTGTTGGTCTTCTCCAAATAATTTATTAAGAAGTTTATCACATGAATAAAATAATTTAATAATATCTCTACTTGTTGGACTAGACATTTCTTTTAATAATATATATAATAATTAATATCTTAATATATTATTAAATAAATAGTTATTTTTTCAATTTTTATTTATAATTTAGTGCCAAAAAAATTATTTTTTTCTGTAGATTTGTAAGCCTGATATTCATCAATAATAACAGAATCAGAATAACCTAATTTTTTTAAAAAATTATAAATATGTGTACGTGTTAAATTATTTAAATTTTCCCATTCATCTATAATTTGTCTTTTATAATCAGAATCAAGATAAAATTTAGCATGAGCCAGTTCATGATTTAAATCTTTAATGTTTGATATTCCAATTACATAATCACATTTAGATTTATATTGAGATAACAAATGATTATTATTAGGAATAAATGTAGATGGAAAATTATGACCAATTCTTTTATTTAATTCACCTTCATATATATTTGAGATAGGGTCTAAAATTTCATTCATTAATTTGATATTTCCTTTAAAATTTAATATTAATATTTTATTTGGGTTAATTATAATTGAAATATCATTTTTTTGTTGATTTGATTTATTTTTCATTTTATATAAAAAGTATTATAATAAATATTTTTTATTTTGACCAAATATTTCAATTAATGATTTAATAATAATTTCCATTAACACAGGGACAATCGGCTCTTTCAACATTACCTTGAGCACCACCTACAATTTTAAGTCCATCACAACAATTATTGGTGTAGGGTTCAGGAATATAAATATCTTCATTACAAGTGCAGTGCCTATGAGGATATTTTTTGTATGAATATTTAGATTTAGGTTTAGATTTATAGTATTTATTTTGAGAAGTAGTATTTGATTGTTTCTTTTGATTTGAACAACCACAAGTACAATTGTGACAAGTCATTTGATTTTTATAGTATATAAATTAAATTTATAGAAAAAATTTACTTTGGATGTAAGAAAAATTAAATAAAATGTGAAATATACCAATTAAAAATCTCTTTATATGTTTGATTCATACTATTAAAACAGGCAAATTTATATTTTTTAGAAATATCAAATTTATATTTAACTCTGTCACATAAATCATTTCCAAAGTGATATTCTATAACATCTGTAGGTTTATTAATAATTATATTATCAAAAAATTTATTATCAATATTAATAGCAAAAAATAAATATTGAATAGAATTAGAATTTCTAAATTTATTAATTCTTAATTCATGTAATAATTCTGAAAATTTATGTTCAATATATTTTAAAGTAGATTTTCTTAATATTTTAGTATGATGATTATTAACCAATTGTTTATCAGTTATATTTCTTAGTAAATCAAATGTTTTTACTATTCTTTTAGAGTATTCAGATTGTTTAGATTTTAAAACATCAATATTAAATATATTTCTAATAATAAAATTATCTTTTCCATCAACAAATGTAACAATATCAGAAATATCAACATAATCTAAAAAAAATAAATCATCATTATTATATAAAAATATTTCAGATAATCCAGGGATATTATGTAAAAATGATTCAATAACATCACTATAAAATGTTGGTAAATATTCTTGAGGAATAATATCAGTATGATCAATAATTTCTATTTTACCACAATTCCATAATTCATCATCTAAAATAGGAATTTGATTGTCTGTAACAATAAAAATTTTATTAATCCAAGGTAAGTACTTTAAAACTGTTTTAATAGAAAAATATATTTCATTTATTGATTCAAATCTTATATTTGGATTATTATTAACAATTTCATTATTTAAATTAATTCCGATATATTTATTTTTTTTTTCAATAAAATTTAAATCAGTTCCATCAACATAAGTATAAACAATATCTATTAACATTTATAATAAATTTTATAATTATAAAAAAAATTCGTTTTATTTTCACTTTAAAAATATAATTTTATATTAAATATACAATTAAATTATGAGTAATCAATTTGATTCATCAAATCCGTATTTATCATTATACACACCTAAAATAGCTGAAGTAATTTTAAAATATGAAAATGATTTTAGAGAAAAAGTATCAACTAACATATATGTTGATAATAAATTTTATTTTGAAAAATTAATTTTAGATGTAAAACAGGCATATATTGAAGAAGGATTAACAGAAGCACAATTTGCATATCAATTAGAAGAGATAATAATAAATTTTAAAGAAAGAAATGAAAAGTATTTGTTAGATAACTTTTGTAATGATTTAACAGATATTATACCAATTGAATTAGAAGAATTTGAAGCAGTACCAACTCAAGAAGATTATAATATTCTTAATAATTCTGATAATTTAGAAAATGATGAAGAAAATAATGAAAAATCTGATATAGATGCATTTTTTGCAATTTTAAATTCTATGGGTAGATTTCTTAATAAAGAACAATTAAATTTAAAAAATTTAGTAATATATATTGTTAAATTACATATATTAAGAAAGAAAATTATTAAAGAATTATCATCCAATCCTGAAGATAAAAAACTTTTAATTGAATTAAATATACACAAATTAGATGATAAGTATATTACAACACAAATATTTAAAACAGTAGAATCAGATAAAGATATTGAGATTTTAACAAAAAATAATACTTTTTATTTGTTAAAATATTTTAAAGAATAAAAAAATAAATTTTATATTTTGATAATTTCAATTCCTGCTTCTTGAGCTAATTCAATAATTAAAGGGTCATTTTTATAATCCTCTAAATATTTTATAATTTTAATACCACATGCAGCTATAGATTTAAAACAATTAATACAAGGATAATGAGTAACATAAATAGTAGAATTATTTAGTGAAACTCCTCTTTTAGCACAGTCTGAAATAGCATTAATTTCTGAATGAATAGTTGCTTGTTCGTGACCATTAATAACGTGAGATTTATGAGCACAACCAGCAAGAAATCCATTATATCCCATAGAAATAATTCTATTGTCACGAACAATAACAGACCCAACATGTAATCTAGAACATGCAGATCTACAAGAAGCCAATAAAGCAATAGACATAAAATATTCATCCCAACCCAATCTTTCTTCAGTATTAGCACAAAGATTTTGAATAGTTTTTAACATAGTTAAGTTATATATGTAAAGTAATATAGTTTAAGTTATAATATATTTATTTTTAATTTTATCATATTCAATAGTATATTTTTCATAAGTCAATTTTTTTACTTCAAAGTCAATAGGATTACTTGGTATAATTGATTTTGAAGATTCATATTGTTTACAATTATTCAAGTCAGTTATACTTAATCCTATATTATTTATAATAGTAAATGATTTATGTTTAATTGAATATTTAGACATTTTTTTTAAATTTCTATACAATTCTTTACAATTTGTATCATAATGTTTATTTATTTGTTCTTGTTCATCAGTTATAAATATTTCATTATTTAACATAAAAAATAATAATATTATGTTAATAAAAAAATTTTATATTTTATTTTTTAATTTTAGATATTTTTGTTTATATTTAAAATATTTTTGTTTAAGTTTGTCAGGATTTGTTATATTGATACGATTTGGTGGATGTTCAGGAGGTGAATAAATTGTATATAACTTTAAATTATCTGTATTAGAAGTATTCATAATTTCATGACGAGCACCTGCAGGAATAACTAATCCAATTCCATCATATAATTTAAATTCTTCTCCGTTAATTTTTGCAATACCTTCACCCTGTTCTATTCGGAAAAACTGATCATGATCAGGATGTGTTTCCAAATGTATGTTATCTTGTGGATTAATACTCATATAAACAAATTGTAATTTACCAGTATAAACAACACGTCTATAATCTTGATTTTTAATAGTTTCTTCTTCAACATTTTGATAAAAAACTTTTTGATTGTTATTCATTTAATTATATATATTTAATGATATAAAGTTAGAAATAAAATTTAATAATTATATTAAATTATACTAAAAATAAAGCTTATCCAGTTTAGATAGCATTATTAGGTTTGGGTTTACCATCATCAAAAATTTGATAAGCGAGTCTAAAGTTAAGAACTTCGGTATCAACACTAATGTCATCTACTGAATTAAGTAAAAGGACTTTGGGAATCCAAATACTAGCATATTGAAAGCGAATAGAATTATCAGATACAGAAGTTCTTTGAGCTAAACCCCAAGTTCTTTCAGTTGCTCTTTGAATTTCCATTCTGGTAGTATGAAGTTGCATTTCAGAAGCTTCAGAATCAGTTTGTCCAACATCAGAATCATAAATAACAGTACCGTCAGTTCTGGTAATAGTTAAACGAATATTATAAGGAATACCTTTATAATAAAAAGTTTCATAAGGAGCAAAAGCTAAATCAATAGCAACAGCTCT
>JACCDN010102601.1_pt1 | contig 13682 bp, 13 predicted proteins | sample 7441691 | NCBI WGS metagenome assembly JACCDN01 (sample SAMN15323439, study PRJNA562643) | freshwater metagenome | isolation source: river surface water | place: USA:Blue River Watershed | collected 2017-08-16 | reverse complement strand
CATAAAACGTCAACAATGCTCTGTTTTTTCGCGGCAATCTCGGGGATCTGAATAGTGGGTAAAAACGTTATCTCTTTTACCCTATCACCGTTTTTAAGTTCTAGTACATCGTTAATGAAATGAATTAGGATATCTTTATTTTTTTCGCTGCCGAATATGCGACGAAAGGCGACATCATTTTTTGGATCAAGAAATTTTGAAAGTGCCATAATAATTTAAGTAGTGAAATAATAATTTGGTTGACTGCTAGGAATTATATCATGAAATCTTTAAAAACTCAAAAAATTAAATCTTAAAGCAGCTTAGTTACACAAGATTACAAATATCTTTAATCTTTGTTATCTAACTTTAAACCTTGTATAATGGTATCTTTTAATAGTTATGATTTCGTAATTCCATAGTCAATAATATTGACTATATAGTTAGAGATCAACTATATTATATACTATATTAATAGTTACTATTACCTTAACTGATGACTGAATTTAAATTTCACTTAAAAGCTACGAAACATAAAGCTCGGACAGGGTTTATAACAACAGCACATGGTATTATCCGCACACCAGCTTTTATGCCTGTTGGCACCAGAGGAACTGTTAAAGCGATGCTCCCAGAATCGATAAAATCTACTAATAGTGACATTATTCTTGGCAACACCTATCATTTGATGTTAAAACCGGGAGCAGAAAGAATAGCAGCACTTGGGGGTCTTCATAAATTTATGAATTGGTCTGGACCTATCCTAACAGATTCTGGGGGGTTTCAGGTGATGTCTTTGTCTGATTTGCGAAAAATCACAGAGGAAGGGGTGCTGTTTAAGTCTCACATTGATGGAAGTAAACATATGCTCACCCCTGAGAGGTCAACAGAAATTCAGCATTTACTTGATAGCACCATCACTATGGCTTTTGATGAATGTACGCCATATCCCGCAACTTTCGAGCAAGCTAAATTCTCGATGGAATTAACTTCCAGATGGGCAGAAAGATCTAGGAATACTTTTGTTAAAAGACCAGGATATGCTCAGTTTGGCATCATACAAGGTGGGATATATGAAGATTTACGCAAAAAATCAGCTCAAGACCTAATCAATATTGGGTTTGAAGGCTATGCTATAGGGGGGCTAGCAGTGGGAGAGGGACAGGGTATAATGTTTTCTGTTCTAGATTATGCTACTGACTTTTTGCCACAAGAAAAACCTCGTTATCTAATGGGAGTTGGCAAACCATCTGATATTATTGGTGCGGTAGCACGAGGTGTTGATATGTTTGACTGTGTTATTCCAACGAGATCTGGCAGAAACGGTCAGGCATTTACTAAATATGGAACTGTGAATATTCGTAATAGCAACTATGCAGATGATGAAGATCCGCTAGAAAAAGATTGTCCGTGTCCAGCGTGTACTAATTATAGCAAGGCTTACTTGCATCATACAGTAAGAGTTGGAGAAATTATTGGTTCAATGCTAATGACTTGGCATAATATTCAATATTTTCAAGGATTAATGTCTAAGATTAGATTATATATCGAAGAAGGTAGGGATTTTGATTTTGACTGCTAGTTACATAATGCTTTTTCTGTTTGGTGTATTAATTGGTAATTTTATTACTACTGTGTTTTATCGCCTGCCACGAAATATAATGATTTGTGGTTTTGATCCGAAATCAACTAGACCTCCATTTTGCTCAAATTGTGGTCATGTTTTATGTTTTTATGAATATCTACCAATTTTAAGTTGGGTTAGCACTCTTGGAAAATGTAATTACTGTCATATTCCTATTACAAAATTATATATTGCACTTGAACTCATAGGCGGTTTATTAGCAGTGATATTGTATCATTTAATTGGTCATAAGTTTGAATATTTTTTCATTTATTTTTGCTTCTCAATCTTAGTGATTTTAAATATTTTTATACATTTAAAACATAATATTGTACCAATAACTATTACCTTAACTATTGTTGTATTAGGTATGATTTACCGAACCTTAAATGATCAAGAAATCTTTCTATGGGTGACTAATTTATCTATAGCCTCTATCTTAAGTTTGTGGATTATTCGTGATAATTTAAACGGTCAAAATTTCTCTAACCACAGCAAATCTCCGACCTATAGTGAAAATAATTTAAGATTTGATACTTCAAATTCTGAGCTATTAAAGGTATATTTAAAGCAGCAAACTCTACATCTAATTTTACCAGCTAGCTTATGGTGTTCCAGTTATAGTATATTGATTTTTGCTGTTAGCATTGTTTTTTGGTATCTAATATCTATTAGACTTCTTCGGAAACTCTACTTCTGCGGTCAATTGCTTCGTCGATGCGGTGCTCAAATCCTCACGTACATTAAGTATGCTCCGGTTTTGCGCTCCGTGATCTTCTTGCACTTGCCTCGCAGTAGCGAGTTTCCGAAGAAGTCTATTATAGAAAACAGATTATTCTACCCAGCTTGCTTGCTTAACTTATTTCTTATTAGCTTATGGCATCAACTGTGAATTATATACAGCTATAACTGGAGCATGATCTGATGGCTTATCTTGTTCTCTCATTTTATAATCTATAAAACAATCCTGTAAAAACGGCGTCGCACTGATAGTTGAAACAATTGAATCTATTCGCATACCTTTATTTTGTTCAAAGGATCCAGCTCTGTAATCCCACCAAGAAAACTCTTTTTTTTCTGGATATTTAATTCTAAAATTATCAACAAAATTACCATTTAGTATTGTCCGCATTTTGGCTTTTTCATTATTAGTAAAGCACGTACTATTCTGTAAATTAACTGAGTCGTAAACATCAATATCAAAGGGTGCGACGTTATAATCTGCGCCAATGAATAATTTTTCATCATAAGATGATAAATTATTTATATAATTAATAAAATGATCATAAAACTCTAATTTAGTTTGAAATTTATCGCTATTAATATCCCCACCATTTGGAGCATATAGGGATATTATCCTAATAAAACCCATGAAACTATCACAACAAATTTCAATGAATCTTGCAGATTCAGGAACTGGATTATTTGGAAAGGTAATTTTTACTTCATCAGCTGGTATTTTTGATAAAATAGCTACGCCATTATAAGATTTCTGGCCATTAATATATAAATTATAGGGCAAATGCGCTAGCAAATCATAGGGAAACTTATTAGTTTCACATTTTAGCTCTTGTAGACATATAATATCTGGGTCATGTTGATTTATGAAATTAATTAAATGATTTATTCGCATATTGATCGAATTTACATTCCAAGTTGCTATTTTAAGTGTCATGATATTTTCTCTGATTTCCTGAAGTAATTATTAACTTTGGCATATAGAGCAAAAATAAGTTGCCCTTCCGCTTTGCATTATTTTAGTTATTTTTGCTTTACAGCAATAACAGTTTAAATTTTTACGATCATAAACATTTAGTTTTTGTTTAAAATACCCGGGTTTATTGTCGCCATTTACGAAATCTCGGAGCGTAGTTCCACCTGCATCTATTGCCTCGTTTAAAACCAAAATAATTGACCGAGTCAAGCACAAGATTTCATTTGTTGTTAGGGTTTGTGCCGGTCTTAACGGACTTATCTTGCTTAAAAACAAACTCTCAGAAGCGTAAATATTGCCTACTCCCACAATAATTTTATTATCCATAATTGCTGATTTAATTGGAGTTTTTTTGTTTTTGAAACAATTTACTAAATACTCCGCATTAAACTGACGTGAAAATGGCTCAAGACCAATATTTTTTAAATATTTCTGCATTTTTAATTGATTAGTATTACAAACATATACCATACCAAAACGTCTTGAATCGTTAAAAACGATCAGATTTTCGTTTTCTAAAACAAAAACTAAATGATCATGTTTTTGAAATTCATAATTAATTTTTCTTAAAGTAAGCCTACCTGTCATGCCAAGATGGAATATTATCGAATTGTTATTACTAAGCTCTATAATCAAATATTTAGCAACTCTTTGCAACTTGCTAATAAAAGAATTAACAGTTTTTGTTGCTAAGTTTGGATCTAACTCATATCTTAGAGAGCTGCGAAATTGCATAAAAGAGGTGATTTTATGACCCACAACATATTTTTCTAGAGAGCGTTTTAATGTTTCTACTTCTGGCAATTCAGGCATTTGTTTAGTATGCTACTTAAAGTGTCTCAATTATTTCACTCTAACTACTAACTTATATTTGGTCAAGTAATGTATGAACAATAGCCAAAACCCTCCTGAAGAGAAAAATGAACTCAATTTTGGTTTCAAAAAAGTAACTGCTGAGCAAAAGCGTTCATTAGTAAATAATGTATTTTCTGATGTTTCAGGTAAGTATGATTTGATGAACGATCTAATGAGTTTTGGAGTGCATCGTATTTGGAAAGATAATTTCTGTAAAATGATTCCAAATCTAGATAGTAATATTATAGATGTTGCTGGTGGAACTGGTGATATAGCTTTTAGAATCAAGTCTCGCGGCAAAAAATTGAATAAAAATCCTCATATTGTTGTTTGTGATATAAATGGTGAAATGCTCAAAATATGCCAGAATAAAGCTATAGACCAAAATATTCTAAATAATTTAGATTTAGTAATAGCAGATGCTGAAAATTTACCTTTTGCTGATAATAGTTTCGATTATTATACAATAGCTTTTGGTATCAGGAACGTGCTATCTATTGAAAATTCCTTAAAAGAGGCATATAGAGTACTAAAACCGACTGGTAAGTTTTTATGTTTAGAATTTTCGCGCGTTCAGAATGAATTAATCAAACAATTATATGATTTTTACTCTTTTAATATAATTCCAAATATAGGAAAATGCGTGACAAACAACGAAGGGGCATATCGATATTTAAGCGAAAGTATCAGCCTTTTTCCTGATCAAGAAGATTTTAAAACAAAAATTCAGAATGCTGGATTTTCCAACGTAAGATATGAAAATCTAACCTTTGGAGTTGCTGCTATCCATTATGGCTATAAGATATGATGAATTTTATTAAAAATATTATCAATTTCGTTTTATTCTTATATAAAATGAGCAAATATCAAATTCTTATTTATCCAGAAACCATAAAAATCACCTTGAAAGTAAAATTTTTAGCTAATTTGATATGCTTAATAATCTGCCCTAAAACATTTTTTATAAAACCGAAACAAAATTTTGGAATAAGGTTAACAAATTTCTGTAAAGACCTTGGACCTATATATATTAAATTTGGTCAGACTCTTTCTACAAGGCCAGATCTAATTGGGCAAGAAGTAGCCAATTATTTAAAATCTTTACAAGATAAACTTCCCGCCTTTGATGTGGCAATTGTTAAAGCAAAAATAGAAGAAAATTTTGGAAATAAAATATCTGAAATATTCTCTAGTTTCGACGAGAAACCAATCGCTGCAGCTTCTATAGCTCAAGTTCACAAAGCAACGCTTATCAGCGGAGAGGTAGTAGCCGTAAAAATTCTAAGACCAAATATTAGCAAAATATATAATAATGATATTATTTTTTTAGAATTTATTGCCAATTTTATAACAAAGTTTGTAAAAAATTCAAGAAGGCTAAAACTGCGTGAAGTAATAGCGATTTTTAGGGAATCGATGGATTGCGAGCTAAATCTTCTTATGGAAGCAGCAGCAGCTTCAAGGTTTGCCAGCAATTTTGTAGGTGATAGCACTATCTACATACCACAAATTTACTGGAATCTTACTTCAGAAGAAATAATAACCTTAGAATGGATCGATGGAATATCAATTTATGACAAAACAAAATTGCTCAAAAATCAATTAGATCCAGATGCTATTGCTGCTAAAATTGCAATTATCTTTTTTAATCAAGCTTACAGAGATGGGTTCTTCCACGCTGACTTACATCCAGGAAATATTATTGTAAAAAAGAACGGTCAAGTTGCACTAATAGATTTTGGTATCATAGGTATCTTATCAGAAGATGATAGGCTAGCAATTGCTGAACTTCTATATGCTTTCTTAAAAAAAGACTATAAACTTGTAGCAACTATTCACCATAAGATAGGTTATATTCCTAAAAATACTAATTTAGAGCTTTTTGCTCAAAGATGCAGAGCAATAGCAGAGCCAATTATTGGTAAACAAATTAAAAACATTTCTATAGGTAATCTTTTGACTCAATTATTCAAGATTACAGAAGAATTTGGAATGGAAACTCAACCTCAACTTTTATTATTACAAAAAACTATAGTGTTAGTTGAAGGGATAGGCCAAAGCTTGAATCCAGAAATTAATATGTGGCAATTAGCTGAGCCTTGGATAAAAAAATGGGCAGTAAAAAATTTGACCCCCGAAGCCAAATTACTAAAACTAGTTAAAAAGTTTGTAGATCAGATTATTCAAAACTACAACGCTGATTCCAGATAAGGACTATATTATTCATAGGACTTGTACTGCTGGCGCCTAGTATCTAGTTGGAATCTAAAAGGCTATATAACTTTGTTGGGATTTTTGCATCTGGTGGTCTTATATATAAAGGTTCGATAGCCTCATCTAGCTGACCTCTATTTATTTTATCATCTGCATATCTACAAATTTGAGCAGCGCTAATTTTTGAAAAACGGGGTAATATAGTAATATTGGCAATTTTTGCTATTTGATCATATATTTCACTAGCGCCGCTTCCTGCGCAAACTATTTGTTTATTTTCATGCTTTAGAAATAAATTATGGGCTTGGTTAATATCAATTATGCCGTAACTCTCTTGATGTAATGCGCTATTATCCTTTGGGATTTGAGCATGATTAACTATTGCGGCTATGTTATTTGGAAAATCAAATTCTTGATAGTATAATTGGCCTCTATAAGCGTTAAGTAAAATTATTGCTTTGTCAAAATATTTTACTTGGCGTAGCAAACGATAATAAGACATTTCAAAATTTGAAATTGCTAAGCCCTTAATATGGCTTGATGCTAAAATACCTTCCGCTGTTGCTAGCCCAATTCTAATGCCTGTGAAGCTTCCAGGTCCCCTAGTTATGGCTAAATAATCGATATCAGTGTAATCGTAATTTATTGAGTTTAGCGCTTTCTCAATTAATAAAATCAGATTTTCTGCTTGCATTGATGGCCTTAAATCTTCTTCATATGCAAGAATATTCTGGCCGGTCGAAATGGCTACGCAGCAGCTATTATTTGAGACATCAAAAGCTAATATACGATTTACCATATTCATGTATTTTGTGTTTTAAAAACTAAAATTTATTTGTTATACTAAAATTATTAGCACTTAATAGTTTAAAAATTCATTTTAAAGAAAAACATATGATTAATCCAGAAATATTTAGAGCGTACGACATAAGAGGGCATAGCAACAAGGATCTATCGCCTGAGATAGCTTATAAAATTGGTTTTTGTTTTGCAAAAATTGCTATATTTAAGAAAAAATCAGAACACCTAAATCTCATTTGTGTTGGCAGAGATGGTCGTTTGAGTTCAGAGGAACTGTGTAACGCCCTATTGCAAGGAATAAAAGCAGCTGGCGTTCCTGTGAAATATATAGGATTAGTTGCGACCCCAACATTGTATTTTGCTGATAAGTATTTTGCTGCTGCTGGGAGTATCATGGTTACTGGTTCTCATAATCCGAAAGATGATAATGGTTTCAAAATAGTAAAAAGTAATGCTTCTTTTTTTGGCCTAATGATTCAAGATTTAAAAAAACAAATTGAAGAGTTTAATTGGGGCAATATTAATCTAAAAAATGATTATGAAGAAAAGCCTGTCGATATTAACAGACACTACATACAGAGGATCTTATTTAACAGAAAAATTAAAGCAAATTTAAGAGTAGCTTTCGATCCGGCCAATGGTTCTGGAGGGGATATTACATCAATGTTGTGCAGCAAATTACCCTGCCAAACTTTTATGATTAATGAAAAAATTGATGGGAATTTTCCTGCTCATCAACCAGATCCAACAATTTCTAGCAATTTAGAGCAACTAAGAGATTGTGTTTTGGAAAATAATTGCGATGTTGGTATCGGCTTTGACGGAGATGCTGATAGAATAGGTGTTGTTACTAAAAACGGAAGCTTTGTAGATGGTGACCAATTACTTTGTTTATATGCAAAAAATATATTAGCTAAAATACCAAGAGCTAAAGTAGTTTGTGACATCAAAGTAAGCGAGGGTGTTTTTGAGTATATAGAAAAAATTGGCGGTGTTCCCATAAGGTGGAAAACGGGACACTCTTTTATTAAAGCTAAAATGAAAGAAGCTAATGCTAAATTAGGAGGAGAAATGAGCGGGCACATGTTTTTTGCTGATGAGTATTATGGCTATGATGATGCTTTATATGCAGCTGTTCGATTGATTGATATTATATCAAATTCTTCTGAGTCATTAGATGATATGATAGCAAAACTACCAAAAACATATAGAACTCAAGAAATGAAATTCTCTGTTAGTGATGAATTAAAGTTTAAACTGGTAGATAATATTAAAAAATTGTTACAAATTGAAAAAAAGTGGTTTATTAATATAGACGGTTTGCGTGTACCAAGTGGAGATGGCTGGTGGTTGCTTAGAGCTTCGAACACTGGTCCAGCTGTTACTGTTCGGTGTGAATCGCCAACAAAAGAGGGGTTAGAATCTGTAAAAGCTGAATTAAAACAAGTGCTTGATGAATATAGTATAAAAATCCCACTATAGTTGATTCAATGAATAAAGTAATAGTGATTTGCGGACCTACAGCCAGTGGGAAGACTCAGTTAGCCCATTTTTTGGCTCAAAAAAATAATGCAGAGATATTAAATGCCGACTCAATGCAATTATATAAAGAATTGCCTATTATTACTTCTTCTCCTTCGGTTGAATTAAAAAAGGAGCTACCATATCACCTATATAATTTCCTAAATGTTGAGCAGGAATGCTCGGCAGCTGCATATGCTCGAGTAGCTGCTGAGAAAATCAGGGAAATTTCTTCCCGTGGTAATTTATCTATATTAGTAGGCGGATCTGGTATGTATATTGGTGCTTTAATTAATGGTTTTAGTGATATACCAGAGATAAATCCAGAGATCAGATTCAAAGTACGAAATTTACAAAAATCTCTAAGCTATCAAGATTTCTTTAACCTTCTAAAGCAATCAGATGATGCTGCTGCTGATGTTTTAAATATGCAAGACTTGCAAAGGACAGCTAGAGCTTATGAAGTCTATTTGCAAACTGGTAAATCCATATTATATTACCAAAAAAATAATATAAAATTATTGGCTGAATTTTCGTTTGAAATTATCTTTCTTTTACCAGAAAGGAGTTTTTTGTATTCTATGTGCAATAACAGATTAGAAGAAATGTTTAAAAATGGCGCAATTGAAGAAGTTAAAAAACTAATTAGCAAAAATCGGAATTTAAAAACCTCTGCCATGAAATCTTTGGGAGTGCGGGAGATTATCGCTTATTTAGAAGGAGATATTTCCAAGGAAGAAGCGCTAGATATAGCCCAAACTAAAACTAGACAATATGCCAAACGCCAAATTACTTGGTTTAAGAATCAGTTTTCCAATAAGACTATCTTGGAATTTTCAAATTATGAGGAATATCAAAGAATTATAACAATGGTGAGCCCGCCGGGATTCGAACCCGGGACAACCTGATTAAAAGTCAAGTGCTCTACCAGCTGAGCTACGGGCTCACAAGGTTGGTTTATCCTCGTAAAGGGTCAGTGCTTTTTACTGCTCACCAATGTTTTTTCTCAAAAGAACTACATTTTGTAGTGTATCAAATTATTACACAAGTATAAGTGCAGATCAATCACAAACAATTATAGCTTTATCAGTCCAAGTCCGAAGCGTCAATTTTACAAGACTTGCCTGTGATTACGTATTTATTACGTTCCCGAGCGGCGCGCTTTTAGATTAACATCCTAAATTTGAACTATTTCGCTATTATAATGCAACGCAGCATATATAACTTACAAAATGTGTTTTACTTTATCGTGTAAAAATTATAATATGTCAACAACTATTTTATGAAAAAGGTTTAGAACAGAAAATGTATTCTGATGTTGTAGTGATAATCCCAGCCCGAATCGCATCTACAAGGTTAGAGAACAAACCTTTGCAAATGATTGGTGATAAAACCATGATTGAGCATGTTGTTTCTAGAGTAAAAAAACTAGAAGTCGCAGATGTTGTTGTTGCTACTGACTCGGAAGAAATAGCTTTTTTTGTTGACAAAGCCGGGGGAAAATCGGTGATGACAAATAAAAATTGTCTAACTGGTACTGATAGAGTGTATGAAGCTTTTAAAAAGCTACCCAATTGTGATAAAATAGGATATATTGTTAATGTACAGGGTGATATGCCTTTTGTAGACGAGTCGGTGATATTTGAAATAATAACAACTTTAAAAAAAAATAAGTTTGATATAATAACTTCTGCTGTAAAAGTTGGCAAGGATATTGCAGATTCTTCGTCGAATGTGAAAGTGGTGATAGACAAAAACAATAAGGCGCTATATTTTTCTAGATCTCTTGTACCAAGTGGGGCTTCTGAATTTTTGTATCATGTTGGAATCTATGGTTTTGGAATCAAGGCTCTAGAAAAATTTATATCCTTGGAGCAAAGCAAAAATGAAAAAGATGAAAATTTAGAACAATTAAGAGCTTTGGATAATGGAATGACAATAGGTGTTTGTCATTCTAAAGAAATTCCAATTTCAGTAGATACTAAAGAAGATCTGGAGAAAGCAAGGGAATTTATGGCATCAAATTTTTACAGTGTTTAACTTAGAAAATAATTAATTATGATTGGGCGCGTTAACTTATGAATATTAAAAATATTATTTTAGCAATTTTTATATTAATGACTTCTAGCTTTGTAAAGGCTGAAACTAGAATAAAAGATATTGCTGTAGTTGAGGGAGTTCGTGAGAATTTATTAGTCGGTCATGGTTTAGTAGTTGGTCTTAGCGGAACTGGTGATAACTTAAAAAACGCTGTATTTACAGAAAAAGGATTAACTGATTTCCTTGAGCGTCTAGGGGTGAACGTCCAGGGTTCGGCAATAAAGACAAAGAATATTGCTGCGGTAACCGTTACAGCTAATTTTCCGCCATTCGCTCGGCAGGGAACTAGAATTGATGTAAAAGTTAGTGCCCTTGGAGATGCGAAAAGTTTACGAGGTGGTACTTTGCTTGCTACTCCATTACTTGGAGCCGATGGAAATGTTTATGCTGTAGCGCAAGGTGCTGTTGCTTTGTCGGAGTTTACGCCCGCATCTGCGGATGTGAAAACAAGAGCTAGCTCTGTTGAAACGAATGGTTATATTCAAAGTGGTGGTATTGTTGAGGCTGAAATAGATTTTAACTTTGCTCATATGCAAACAATAAAGTTTTCTTTATATACTCCCGATTTTGGTACTGCTATTGCTACTGCTGATGTTATAAACAATAATATTCCGGGTAACACGGCTACTGCTCTTGATGCAGCAACTGTTGAGGTTGTAGTGCCTAGTTTTCGCCAAACAGAAATAATCGAATTTATTGCTGAAATAGAAAAGCTTAGCATAGTACCTGATTATAAAGCTAAGATTGTTATTAATGAATCTACTGGTACTGTCGTAATAGGTGATAAGGTGCATATTCGTCCCGTGGCTATTGCGCAGGGCAATTTAATTGTTAATGTTGGTCAGCTAGATTTTGACGAAAAGTTAGCTCCTACTATTCCGGAAAATAAAAGAGATTTGATAAATAGTTTTGTGGATCAAAGACGTGGTCGCGGGGTTTCGCAGCTTAATGAAAGCGCTACTTTAAGCGAGCTTGTAGCTGGATTAAATAAACTAGGTGTTTGGCCGCGTGATATTATCAATATTTTGCACAATATGAAATCGGTAGGAGCTCTTGACGCTGTTATTGAGGTGAGGTAGACTATGTCAGTAATAAATAATCTCAATAGTAATTTTCATGGTGTTGAAAAACCAAAAGATTATTTTGGTCATATTGATAATAGTAAAAAATCGCAATCGCAAAAAATCAATAATAAAAGCAATGATAATTTAGAAAATAAAAAGATTGATAGATCTGGTTTTGAAAGGTTAGTAAAAACTGATTTGCTAAAATCTCGTTCCAATAATCAATATAAGGTTCAAAAATCTAATATTTCTAATATTAAAGATTCCGATAAAATAGAGAAGCAAAAATTGCTAAAAACCAATGATGGCACGGATTTTGCTCTTAGGAAATTGTCGGAAGATTTTGAAAAACAAATTTTGGGTATTATGTGGAACTTGGTTTTTGAAACCACAAATGTAGGTAAAGAGTTCCAAGGTGGTATTGCTGAAGAGATTTTCCATAAAGAACTAGTGAATGAGATGGTAAATTCATCTAAAACTGGTGAAATGGGTGATATAGCTACAAGTATATATAATGATCTAAAAAGTAGCAATGAGCTTCAAGGATCACTAAAAGTTCGTCAGTAGTTGTCCACCTATTAATAGCTCTAAACCCTGCAAGTTTAATTGCAGAATTAGTTGTTAGCAGGCTAGAGCTGGCAAAAATTTGAAAATATTAAAATTATGTTTTTGGCAAAAAAAGATGAAAAATTAACTCAAGGGTCTATAGTTAAGAAGCTTAGCAAAGCTGCGTCTTTACTTGTTAATGCTATTAAAGCTGAGAATGAAATACTTGAAAGTGGCAATCTTTCTGTGCTTGAAGAAACTTGCGAAAAAAAAGTTAAGCATTTGCAAGAGCTAGATATCGCTCAGCGAGAGCTTGTGGAGTTTATGAAGTTTGAGCAAATCGATAAAACTGACCCAGCTTTAGTAAAGCTTAAAGAAATATTTTTAGAGGTTGATGAAGTAAACAAGAAAAATGATATACTTTTGCGAGCAAATATTGAGGCAAGCAATAAGATAATTGAGTTTTACAAAGAAGCGCAAAAAAGCAAAGTAACAAAAAATTATGGCTATAATAGTCAGGGTAATATAGTAGCTTCTAAAGATTTAGAAAAAGTGATGCCTGCTATTAGTTTGAATAATAAAATTTAAGGTTGTTAAGATAATGTCTAAACAGATTTCGGGCTCTCTAAAAGATGCTAGGTTAATGCTAGATGTGGTTGGGAGAAATATAGACAATACCCAAGTAGCTGGTTCTAGAGCCGTAGATACGTCGATAAAAATGAGTCCACTTGGGAAAAGCGGAGCTTATAGAACAAGCGTGGTTTCTGCTAGAAGAGACGACCCTTTAAAAACAAAAGTTCTTTTCTCTAGTATAACTTCTGCTTCAAAGACTCAAACTAAGTCAGTTTCTTTGTCTTTTTTACAATCGGTGATAGGTAGTGGTTCTGATCTTCAAAAATCTTTACTTGTAAGGTCGGTTACTGACTTTATCTCTCAGAGCAAGGTTCTGCCAGCAGTTGATGATATTTCTATGAAAAGGGCTTTTATTGACAAAGGCGTTGCACTTACTGATGCTCTCAATAATGCTACTGATAGAGTCAATTCTTTAAGAGTAGATGCTGACAACGATTTGCAAAAAGGTTTGGTACAACTAAACACAAGTCTTAAAAGTTTAAATTTGCTAAATCAGAAGATCATCACTAGTAGATCTCCGGAAATGTTGCATGATAATAGAGATAGTCTAATTCGAGAAATATCTCAGAAACTGGATGTGCAAGTTTTTTATGGACATAATGGTGTTGCAAATCTTGCAATCAAAGGTGGT
>JACCDN011220853.1_pt1 | contig 13685 bp, 17 predicted proteins | sample 7441691 | NCBI WGS metagenome assembly JACCDN01 (sample SAMN15323439, study PRJNA562643) | freshwater metagenome | isolation source: river surface water | place: USA:Blue River Watershed | collected 2017-08-16 | reverse complement strand
AGTGGATCGCACAATCAGCTGATGGTGCTTCGGCTCGAATTTTGTTTGAAGCTCTTTCTAAAGAAATTGCTCAGTCCATGTTAGCTAAACAACAGTATGATGACTTGACTCTCATGGTACTTACCCGTTGCCCATGCTAAAGACGAAAACACTTACTATCTCGGTTGTTAGTAACCATTATCAGCCAGCGCAGCTGAGGTCAGAGTTGAGTGAATTTTTCCAGCAAAATATTGCCAATGAGGTTTGGAATCATCGTTTAGTCATGGTAGCTGCTGAATTGGTAGCAAACTCATGCAATCATCGCTTTGATGTTTATCAATTGGATCTTGTCATTAAGCTGATTTTCTTTCATGATAAAGTCAAAGTACAATTGAGTATCGAGGATACTAGCAATTTACTGATTATGCAGCGATACCGAAATCTTTCCTTAGCAGTGGCAGCTAGAAAGAGTCAGAAGCCATACAAGCGGGTTCATGGACGTGGTTTAGAGATTGTGATGCACTGGACAGATGAGATGCGATTTAGTAAAAAGCGTGCAGGAGGGCTTCGTGTAGTAGTGATGAAGACCGTCCCCTTACATTCTGATTCTACCTCTTATGACTAAGTTTGCGTTTGCGATTAGCGATGGCAGCTTTGGTAAATTTCCAGCAAAACATATAGCAATGAAAGGCGAGTTAGACGAAAGTAATGTCGATAAACATGCTGAAACAATGTATGAAGCAATCAGATTAGTAGCTGACGGTACATACTTTATTTTTGATGCTAAAGACTTGTCATATATCAATAGCAAAGGCTTAGGATATCTAACAGATTGGTATAACAAGCTGAGTGACAAAGAAGGGAAAATTGTACTAATCAGAGTAAAACCAGCAATTTTTGATGTGCTTGATGTAGTGGGAATTACGCAAATTATCCCTGTGTATGCCAATTTGGCTGCTGCAGAACAAGCAATGCTTTAAGTAAATGCAGAGTTTAGAATTCAGAATGCAGAATTTGAAAATCTAAATTCTAAATTCAGGCATCTGGCTTCATAATTTAAAAAAGGTTCTCTAGAAACTATTGTAAGCTCTAGAGAACCTTTTTTAGTTGAAACGAACTATTGAGTAAATGCTACCTTGATTCCCGGGCCCATAGTACTGGTAAGGGTTACGCTATTGATATAAATAGCCTTAACACCTGTTGGGCGTGCGTTCTTGATTGCCTCGATTACAGCGCGTACGTTTTCAGTGAGCTTTTCAGTGCCGAATGATACTTTGCCACCAATCACATGCACATTGCCTTGAGGGTCATTACGAAACTCTACGCGACCTTTCTTAATCTCAGCAATAGTAGCTACAATGTCAGTAGTTACTGTTCCTGACTTAGGATTTGGCATCAATCCTTTGGTTCCGAGGATTTTACCAATTTTTGCCATTTTGCGCATTGAGTCTGGAGTAGCGATGGCTACATCAAAGTCAACAAAGTTTTCTTTAGCTACTTTTTCAATCAAATCATCGCCACCAGCAATATCTGCACCAGCTTTCTTGGCTGCATCTACTTGATCATCACTGACGAAAGCTGCGATTTTCTTGGTTTTACCGCTACCATGTGGTAGTGATACAGTAGTACGAATTTGTTGATCAGGATACTTAGGGTCGATGTTGAGGTTGAAGTGAACTTCAACGGTAGAATCGAACTTAGTTGTACTGGTCTCAGCAAGGAGTGCGCAAGCTTCTTCTACTGTGTACACCTTTTCACGTTGGAACTTTTCTTGAGCTGCACGATATTTTTTAGAACGTTTCATAGAAAGAATAATTAATCTTCCACCGTTATACCCATGCTACGTGCGGTGCCGGCAATCATGCGAACTGCTTGATCGACGGAGGTGGTGTTGAGGTCAGTCATCTTGGCCTCTGCGATTTTACGTAGCTTAGCTGTAGTAATTTTACCTACTTTGGTCTTGTTTGGTTCTCCTGATCCCTTTTCCAAACTGATCTCCTTCAAAATGAGTACAGATGCGGGAGGAGTCTTGAGAATAAAATCAAAACTACGGTCAGCGTAGATTGTAATAATGGCCGGTACTAGTACATCGCCCATATCACGAGTCTTTTCGTTGAACTGTTGGCAAAATTGTTGAATATTAATGCCGTGGGGACCGAGAGCTGTTCCAATAGGTGGAGCAGGATTGGCTTTGCCAGCCTTGGCTTGGATTTTAACTTTGACTAAAATTTTCTTAGCCATATAAGTGTGGTTAGGGATAATTAAACTTTTTTGATCTGAGTAAATTCAAGTTCTACAGGAGTTTCACGATTGAAGATTGATACCAATACTTTGATCTTACCTTTATTCTCATCAATTTCACTGATAGTTCCTTGATAGCCAGCGAATGGACCCTCGGTAATTGATACTACTTCGCCCAATGAGAAGTTTGCCTTGAATTTAGGCTCTTTCATACCCATGCGCTTACGAATACGTTTGATTTCTTCGTCAGTCACAGGGACCGGGATAGTACCTGATCCAATGAATCCTGTCACATTTGGGGTATTTCGCACTACGAACCAAGATTCGTCTGTCACAATCATATTGACGATGACATAACCTGGGAACATACGCTTTTCGATGAGCTTTTGTTCACCCTTTTTCACTTCGATTTGAGTCTCTTTAGGGACAATAACATCGAAGATAAAATCTTGCATGTTCATAGTCTCGATACGCTGCTTCAGAGCTTCTGATACAGCATCTTCGTATCCAGAGTAGGTATGGAGTACATACCATTTTCGACCTTGACTTTCTTGTTTAGCCATAAGAAAGAGGATTAAATACCGCTTAAGAATGAAGAGAGGTATCGATAACCGTATTGGAATGCCAAATCAAGGACGGTGATCAATGCTGCAGCAACAATAGTGATGCCTAGTACAATCAAAGTACTATCAATAGCTTGTTTGCGTGTAGGCCATGCTACTTTGCGCAATTCTTCGATAGAGCTACTAATGTAATTGGAAAGCTTTCTCATAGAGATCTTTAAAAAGCCCGGTTAGGGGCTCAGACGGACGTAATATACGTTGATATTTATTTTTAAGCAAGAGAATTGTCTTAAGTTGAAAATTGAAAGTGCAAAGTTGCCCCGAAGGGGTCCCTTTGGGAAGGGTTTTGCAAACTAAATGTCATGACTGGTTCCAGCCTTGAGCATCAGAATTTTCGCCGCCAATTCAGATTTTAGATTCTCAAATTGAGCTGAGTGAGTTTGACTTTTTGATTGGAGATTCTACATTGCCATTGATACGAAAGCTGACGTGACTTTCAACTTTCAACTTTCAACTTTCAACTCTCCACTCTCCATTTTCAACTTTCAACTTTCAACTTCCCTTCATGCCCTTCATCGATATTCATGCTCGTGTTCGCTCAAATGTTTATGTAACAGCTGATGTTTGTCTTACTACCTTTGAGTTGATCAAACCTTCTGAACTTCATTTCCAAGCTGGGCAATATTTGTTTTTACAGGCTAGCCCTCGTGTGGTGCGTGCATATTCAATTGCTTCTGCTCCTCATGAAAAAAACAATATTGAGTTTTGTGTGAAGAGGGTTGAGGGGGGCGTTGCGTCTAACTTTATCTGGAACCTTAAAGAGGGAGATGACGTTGTACTTAAAGGAATTTTCGGTCGTTTTGTGTACAAGTCAGATCCTCAATTGGAAAAGATTGTAATGATTGGTACTGGTACGGGAGTCGCTCCTCTAAAATCAATGATTGAATTTGCTTTGCTGAATGGTGAACAAAGACCGATTCATTTGCTTTTCGGTGAAAAGACTAAGTCAGATTTGTTTTATTTAGATATTCTTGAAGATTGGCATAAGCGCTTTCCTAACTTTACTTATGATTTGTGTACCTCTAGAGAAACACTAGAGGGGATTTACTCGGGAAGAGTGACTGGCAAACTCCAAGAGCTTTTGCCTTCAACTACCAAGACCAGCTTTTATCTATGTGGCGGCCAAGCAATGCTGAAAGATGCTATCAATATACTGCTGCAACATCAGGTGCCTAAAGAAACTATTTATTTTGAAAAGTTTTTCTAAGACTTGTTAACCGTTTCTTGAAGAAATGATTTGAATTCAGATTGAATACTAGGATCAGCTAGCCCAAAGAGTACTTGCGCTTTGAGTAATCCAAGCTTGTTGCCAGTTTCTACCCAAAGTTCTTCAGCCTCATAACCATACACATTTTCTACTCCAATGGATTCACCAATAGCTTGAGTGAGCACTGAGTGGTCTTTTTTATTTAACTTTGGGCGGCGTGCTAAGATATCGATGACTGCCTTGGTAATAATGTTTGGGGTCATTACAGCCAATTGAGAAGGAGCTTCGCTGGCAGTTGGTTTTTCCACTATTAACTTTAACTTTTTTAGACATGGAGATACTTCATGTTCTACGGCTACTACACCATAGTGGTGAATTTTTTCTAACGGTGCTTTTTGTAAAGTCACATAACATCCAGGATGGTTTTTGTATTGTTCGATCATGGATTGGATACAGGTGCGTGGATAGGCGATGTCATCGCTGTAATATACAATTACTGCTTCTTCATTATCAATGAGGTGGTGTGCGGCCATAACAGCATCTCCGGGACCGCCCATCTGACCTTGGCGGACAAAGGTAAAGTGAATATCTTTGAATTTAGTAATGGCTTCTAAATAGGAGGTCTTGTTCTCTCCTTCAAGCATATGTTCTAGCTCTAAGTGACGGTCGAGGTAGGATTCGATCTGGTCAAAGTTTTGTTTGCCAACGATAATGATATCTTTGATTCCAGCATCGACAAGGTCTTGAATTATGTAGTCAATTGCAGGTCTATCAACTATTGGTAGCATGGGCTTGGCTATGCTCTTAGTTGCTGGTAATAAACGAGTGCCCCATCCAGCTGCTAAAATGATGGCTTTTTTGATTGGTTTAGTCACTTGCTTCTGCTGTTAATTCAGTAATTTTGATTGCTTTTTCATTAGCTTGCTGATGTGGGATTACAATTTTGAGGATGCCGTCTTTGAAAAAAGCTTGAATTTTCTCGGGAGAAAGGTTGAAAGGCATTACTAAACTTCGAGAAAATGCTCCCCAGTAACATTCTTTGAGTAAATAATCTGTTTCAGCGATGGTGTCTGCATGCGTACGTTCACCTTTGATCGTGAGGGTGTTGTCATTGATGGTGATATGGATATCAGCTAGCTTAACGCCAGCTACTGGTGTGCGAATAACAATGCTATCGGTAGTTTGATAAACATCTACTACTAATTGGCCTTCTTGTTTGCTTGTACTTGTTACTGCAGTTGCTGATTTGTTGCTGGTATTTTTCTTGAAGAGAGAAGCCATATGTTGGGGTTAATTCTGAATTGCAAATGCAGAATTCAAAATTGAATTTGTGAACCGTACTTTATTGTTCAAGCTTTAAGTTTCCATTTCTTAAAGATCTTTTCAAATACTAAACGGTGGAGATCACTGGACAAGCCTCCGGTCTTGGTGAGTAAGTATATATAGAGTATTCCTCCTGTACCGAAAGCGATTGGTAGACTGATGAGTGGAGAAAAATGCATGATATAGGGCTTGATCAAGAAGAGATAGCCACCACAAATGATGCCAGAAAAGACCGTGGCGAAAGTAGCTTTGAAGCTGAGCGTGATTTTTCGTACTGATTTTGCTGCCCACATCAATCCAACAAAATGAATCATTTGCGCTAATACAATAGCAAATGCTGCAGCCCTTGCTTGGCCTACGAATCCGTCTTGAGGGATGAAAATGCGAGCAAATGTAATTGCAGCAACAGCTTCAATCAAGGTTATATACCAAAAAAGCTTTACTTTATTAATGCTGACCAAAATGTATTGGAATAGGCTAGATAAAAAGTTAAAAGCGCTCGCGATGACTAAGATGCGCACCAAAATAGCAGCCGGACTAAAGTCGTCACCAGTAGAAATTAATTTTATCATTTCTTCAGCCATGATAAAGCAGCCTACTCCCATACCTAAGCCCGTCATAATCAAGACATCCCATGATTTTTGTAAAAGCTGAGCAAAACGGTCAGTGTTGATATGTTGTGATAGGCTGGGTAGCACTGAGTTCATGAAGCTAAATGGAATCAGCAATAAGAGCTCATAGCTGCGAAGGGCAACGCCAAAGATACCTACTATTTCTTGGTTTCGTAATTCGCCTAACATTAAGGTGTTTATCCTCAAATAAATGGAGCCAAGTATCAAAGCTGTCCCATAGACGGCACTTTTTTTGAGAATGCGGATAATTTCTGAGCGCTCAAAATAAAGGCGGATTGGGAGCAGTTTGTTAGCTGAGTATAGTGTGACACCACAAACGTAAAGGTTGTTTAAGGTGCCAGCAAGAATGAGGTGAATAAAACCCCAATTGTACCAAGCGCTAAGGGCAATATAAATAACACTAATTATCTTGCCTATGATTACTGCGGTGGCATAAGTCGGCATTCGAAGGTGAACCTGCAAAGTAGCAGCGCCAGTAGAGGCAATGAGATTTGCTGACATTCCCACAATGGCAATGATGACTGATATCACCATTACCTGGTTAAATGTGGGGATTAAGAAAGCCAAAATACAGGTGAATATGCCAATGATACTAATCAGCAACAGTCTAAGGCCAAGCATATTGCCTAGAATTCTTTGCATTTTATCTTTATTTTTGGACATTTCATCTACTGCTAGAGTAAAAAGTCCTAAGTCACATGCTAAACCAAAAAATCCTACTAGTTCGTATACTAAAGTATATTCACCATAACCAGTCGTTTTGAGATAATGAGTAATTATCTTAATAATGACGACGCTCAGTACTGCATTGAATAGTCTTGAGATGATTTGGGCTATCGTATTGGTAGCAATTTTATGTCCGTTTTCCATTGATTTTTGCTGGAGTTAGGGGCTGGGGGGGAGATAGGTCAATAATATTTGAGCGATAGATTCGCTACTGTCTTTACAAGAAAACGTAGACCATCCTTGCGTATCATAGCTGTTTTTGGTTGATTGGCACATAGACTTAATTGTATCAAGCAAAAGCTCTGGTGTGAGAGTGTCCTGATCCAAAATACTGAGAGATGGTAAATTTTTAATTAACTCACAATTAACTATCTGATCGCCACGACTTTGTTTACGCGTAAGGGGGATAAAAATTGCCGGTTTTTTTAAGGTAAGAATTTCGCATACAGTACTGGCACCTGCTCGGCTGACTATTAAGTCTGCTAGCTGGTATAGATCGGCTAAACTGTCGGTTAATGTCTCATAACTGAAGTAACCATCCCGATGGGAGGTAATTACATTTTTTTGAGCTCCGGTACTGTGTACTACAGTAAATTCTTCTAATAACTGTGGAAGAATAGTTAAAATTACTTGATTAATAGCAGCGGCCCCTAAACTTCCACCCATAACTAATAATACCGGCTTAGTTTTTGTGGTTAAACCTAAAAATTGCAGACCATTTTCACTATTACCTCGCAAAATTGCGTCTCGTAGTGGCACTCCAGTGTAGACTAGTTTGTCATGATCTTTAGAGAAATATGACTTGCTTGCAGCAAAACCAAGGCATTGTTTTTTGACAAAGGGGAAACAAAGTTTAGTAGTTAGCCCTGGTACAACATCTGATTCATGCGCTACTACTGGAATTTTTCTAAGCCAAGCCGCAAATACGGTGGGGAAGCTGACAAAGCCTCCTTTAGAAAAAACTACATTTGGTTTCAATTTCCCTAGTATCCACCAAGCTTTGATAGTCCCAGCAAATGTTTTGAAAATATCAGTAAAATTTCTCCAATCAAAGTAGCGTCTTAGTTTACCCGCGGGGACGTGATGAAAAGGTATGTTTTGTTCTTGGCTCAGCTTTTGTTCTGGACCCTTTTTGGATCCGAGCCAATAGACTTCTAAACCAAGATTTTGGTTGGCGATGTGGTGCTTTAGTGCTGAGAGTACGGCGACCAAAGGAAGGGTATGCCCCCCACTGCCCCCGCCGGTAATGACTAGTTTCACGAGAATAGCGTGAGATATTAATAAGGATGCCGACAGCAATAGCTTTACTTAACAAGGAAGATCCTCCGTAACTTATAAATGGAAGCGTAAGTCCAGTATTAGGTAAAATTGCCATGATTACCCCCATATTAATGAATGCTTCTAGACAAATCCAGCAGACAATGCCTGTGGCTAAATATTTTGCAAAACGATCAGGGGCGTGTTCGGCAATTTTCATTCCACGCCAGGCTATTACAGCAAAGGCTCCAATGACCAAGGCAATCCGTAAAAAACCAAGTTCTTCAGATGCAATAGCAAAAATGGCATCTCCTTGAGCTTCAGGTAAATAGGCGAATTTCTGGCGAGAATTGCCAAATCCGTAACCAAAGAAACCACCAGAACCGATTGCAATCAATGCTTGTTGAATCTGATAACCGATACCACTGGGATCACTGCCAGGATCAAGGAAGGCAGTGAAACGTTGTACAATATATCTTTTCTGACTCATAACCATAGCTAATGGAATAGCGAGCATAGTGCCACTCGCTAAGATGTGGGTTACACGGCCTTGAGCAACAAAGAACATGCCGATGGCAATCAGGGTATAGAGGAGGATACTACCAAAATCTGGTTCTGCAATAAGAAAGAAAAGAAAAATCCCTACAATTACAGCGAATGGAAGGAAGCCGTTTTTGAAATCGCGTAATTTGGGTCCCAGCCCATCAAAAAATCCTGCCATGTAAACAATAAAACCCGTTTTTGCAATTTCAGATGGTTGGATAGACGGTAAAAAGGGGATATTGAGCCAGCCTCTAGCGATAGTACCGTAATCAGAGCGTAATGGCGTAAATACTGTGGCTAGCATACACAACGAGAATCCAAGCACATAGAAGCGGTATGTATACCAAAATCGATACGGAATCTTTTGGACAATTAACCAGGCTACTAGAGCAATGCCTAGGGATTTTAGCTGATTCCAAAAATAGAAATCAGTTGCTTGGCCATTGGTGTTGAAAAATGAATTAATCGCTGATGCACTACTGATCATGATCAAACCAAAAAGCATCAAGCCAAAAACAGTGATGGCCAAAATACGATCAAATTGGCCAGGATTAGCTGCGGAAGATGGCGCGTGCGTAACTGATGACTTTCTTGGGCGCATGAATAAGGAAGTAAACGAAAGGCGAGATAATAAAGTGGTATGTGCCAGGATAGGTAACTATTTGACCGCCAAACTTTTTTTTGAAAGTAGTAACTCCTTGCCATGGGTGGTCAGCTGAAGCGTCGTCGGGGGCAATCCCTAAAAAATCATAGGTTTTTGCTCCTGCTGCCTGAGCCTCCTGAATAACATGCCATTGGAGGCCATATGTGGCCATGGTTTCTCGATCGTGATTGGAGGATGCTCCGTAATAGTAAATACTTTCATCTTGATAGAAAGTGGCAATCAATCCAGCTACGACTTTTTCGCCATGATAGGCGAGATAAAGCCTACTATGAGGAAACAGTTTCGCCAAGAATAAGCTAAAATACTGACGTGAGTGAATCCCAAAACGATCTCTGGTAGCAGTAGAAGATAAGAGCATGTAGAATTGATCAAGCTTTGCCTCTATTTCTGGCGAATTGCTGTCGAAGCGTTGATAGGTTATTCCATGCTTGGTAGCTACTTTAATATTATAGCGACCTTTTGGTTTCATTTGTTTGAGTAGATTGTCCGGACTAAGGGATAAGTCTAAGACTAAGGTAGTGTCTGGTTGAATGTGATGTGTACTGGGGGTAAGTTGTAGTTTACTAAGGGTAGCGGGGGCAACGTCAGAGTGTTGCACGGGTTCTACTTTGATGTAAGTGCAATGATGTTTTTTTGCTAATGTCAGTACTTCAGGCCAATATTCAGTTAATGAACCAGCTATAGGGCCATGATTGAGAAAAAGATAGCTTTGTTTAAAAATCGTTGGTATTACACTCCAACTAAGCTTGTTTGTTCCAGAGCCAAGATGACCAGCTTTTCTGCCTGGTAAGCTCGCCTGAAAATCTTCCCAAATCGTACTTTGGAAGATGGTTTCTTTATTCAGCATGATGATCTTGCTGCTTTTCTTTATAGCGTTGAAGCTGTGTTTTGAGTTTGTCGTGTACTAAGTCGATTCCTTCTTCGACGGTGCTTGCCTTTTCTTCGGCAATAAATGTTTTTTTGCTAACAGAAATACGTACCTCAACATTGACGGAAGCTCCCGATTTTTCCGTATTGGCACTGATTTCGATGGTGGTTTGAGCAGCGTCAGTATCGATACTACCGTAATACTTTTTAAGTGTTTCTAGTTTTTCTTCCACATAATCTTTAGTAGCATCGCTTAAATGGACACCTTTCGCACGGATCTGAATAGTCATAGCAGTGGGGATTAAGAATGGTAAATAATTTTCACTTCTTCTTCGAGCTCAATGCCAAATTTTTCGAAAACGGTTTTTTTAACATGAGCCGCTAGCATGATAACATCTTTGGTTGTGGCCTTGCCAGTATTGGTAAGAAAGTTGGCATGTTTTGGGGAAACTTGGGCTGGTCCGAGGCTGAAACCACGTAGTCCAGCCTGGTCGATCAGGGCACCGGCTGATGTGCCTGGGGGGTTCTTGAAATATGATCCAGCGGTAAATCCTCCCGGTTGTTTATCTTTTCGCCAATTTTTGGTTTCGATCATTTTGTTCTGAATCAATCCTTCATCACCAGGGGTAAGTGCAATTGTGCAGTGAGTCACGAAATGGGGAATGCGCTTCAAAATGCTTTCCCGATACTCAAATTGAAAATAGCTGGCTGGGTGGGTTTGCAACTGATTATTTTCATCAATCAAAGTGACATCGACGATCACATCTTTGATTTCAGTACCTAATGTACCAGCATTGCCCCTGATAGCTCCACCTACTGTCCCAGGCAAGCCAAAAAGTGCTTCTATACCTGAGAGTTTCAACTTTAAACAATATTGAGCCAAAGAAGTGGTATAGACGCCAGCACCTACTGACAGGTGAGTGTCGTCTAATGATTGAATAAAATTGATACAATTTTTGATCACCAGGCCTTTAATCCCCTCATCAGGAAAAAGAACATTGCTCCCTCCGCCTAAGAATAATACTGGTAATTGGTGGTCGTGAGCGTATTGCAATGCCTCTTGGGCTGCTTCGACAGTCTTTACTTCCACGAAGTATTGTGCGAGCCCACCAGTGTGAAAGGTGTTGTATAAACTCAAATTAACGTTTTCTCTAATATCCATTGTGATAATGCAGAATGCAGAATTCAGAATGCAAAATGGGAGGAGAGAAGTCAACTGATAGTTGAAAGTGGAAAGTTGCCCCGAAGGGGTCCCTTTGGGAAGAGTTTTCCAACGAAAAATTATGAGCATGCAAGCGTCAGGGCGCTTAAGCTTGAACCACATTGACAGGCTTCTTGTTTACCAATTACCCTTTTCTATGTTTTCCTATGTGGATGTGTTTTGCTGTCATGATGGATATTGACAGGTGAAGATATAAGCTTCATAATAATAAGATAACTTTCAATACTCGCTTAAACAAAAAACCATGGCTAACAATGATATTTTGTCCCAAATTCAGACACTATTAGCTGGTGCTAATAATATTCTTCTGATATCTCATGCATCGATTGATGGGGATGGTGTTGGTAGTGGATTGGGGCTACAAATGGCTTTGAGTAAAATGGGCAAAAAAGTAACTTTTTTCTCACGCAATCCAGTACCTGAAGTTTTTCGCTTTTTGCCTTCAGTTGAGAATATTTCTACTGAATTTAGCCTGCATCGCGATTTCATTATTCAAATCGACACTACTCAAACAAAAGTAGAAAACGTGCGTACTGAAAAAGAAGACAATCATCTCAAGCTTGTGATTACGCCTCAGAATGGTTCACTTAGCAAAGAGGACATTACCTTTATTAGTGGTGGTAAAAGTTTTGATCTGATTTTTACCTTGGATACATCCAATCTAGAATACACTGGTCTGATGAGTGGGCCTCAAGCCGAGCTTTTCTATGAGACGCCAATTATCAACATCGATCACCATATTACTAATGAGCAATATGGTAAGATCAATTTAGTAGATATTAATGCGACATCTACTGCTGAATTAGTATTGGGGTTAATTGAACATTTGGAGCAAACTGAACCTTTGATGGATGCTGATATTGCTACTTGTCTTTTGAGTGGTGTAGTGGTGGATACTGGTAGTTTCCAAAACGCTAATACCACACCAAAAGCCTTTGCTGTGGCAGCAAGATTATTGGCTGCAGGAGCTCGCCAACAAGAGATTGTGCGTCACTTATTCAAAATGCATGAGCTCTCCACACTCAAGCTATGGGGGCGAACACTCTCAAAACTCCAACATGATCCCGAGCTACGCATAGCCTGGACTACAGTTAGTAAAGCTGATTTTGTGGAAACTAATGCTAGTGAAGAAGAGCTTGATGGTTTGATGGATCAATTAATTACAAGTGCTTCTGATGCGGATATCGTATTCCTTATCCGTGAGACCAAAGATGGTGATGTGAAAGTAAGTTTACGTTCATTGAAAAATATCGATATTACCCCAATTGTTTTGCCCTTTAGTGGTGGTGGTCATCAAAGAGCAGCTGGTTTCAAAATTATGCAAAGTTCATTAGAGAAATCTGAGGGATTGGTGGTAGACAGTGTGAAAGATTTTATGAAAGAGTATGTTGCTCGTACTAAGCAAACTGATTCAACAGTAAATTTTTCTCCAGTTGGCTCTACTATTAAGGCATCACCAGTTCAAGAAGTTAAATCAGAACCAGCTGTAGAACCGACTGTACAAGTAGAGCAAACGGTTGTTCCAGAAACAAAAAGTACTCCCGTGATTGAAGCCAAAGAAATCACTAATAATACAACTTTCCCACCGGCAGGTATGAGCACCAATCAAGAAGAAGCCCTGAAGACGAGCTATGTTGAGAAAAGTAGCGAAGTCCCTAGCGAGTTTTTAGGCTATAATGCACCTAAAGCTGTCGAAAATAGCATCTTGGAGGAAAAAAATGTACTGACACCACAGGAAAAGGAAGTGCAATCTTTTGTACAGCCAACTGACTCTGCTAAATAAATGCAGAATAAAAATTGCGAAGTGCGAATGGCGAATTGCGAATTTCAGGACGACACCCCTGTGCTTGCGAAACTCTCCACTTTCCACTTTTCCCAACGGGACCCCTTCGGGGCAACTCTCAACTTGCGTGGAGGTTTTTCATTGACAATATCTGTTGTGTTAATGTAGTTTGCTCCTGATTTTTTGTATTAAGTTTTTATGCCAGTAATCAAGTCTGTATTTAAAAATGTTCGTTCTAGTGAACGTAAACGCTTAGTTAACCTCAAAACTAAGGAATCTTTCAAAGGAAAGGTGAAAGAGGTAAAGCAATTAGTTGCTGCAAAAAAAATGAGTGAAGCTCAAAAAGAATTAGCTGCTGCTTTCAAAGCATTAGATATGGCTGCAAAGAAAAATGTGATCTCAGCTAATAGTGCTGCAAGAAAGAAGTCTAATCTAGCAAGATCAATTGCACCAGTAAAAGAAGCAAAAGCAAAGAAGTAAGTAATTTTCGTTGAAAAATGAGAGGAAGCTTATGGGATTAACCTATAGGCTTCTTTTTAAAATTGCGAAGTGCGAATGGCGAATTGCGAATTTTAAGCCTCTAGTTTTAGGCATCAGGCTTCAAGCTTCATAACTCTT
>JACCDN010747331.1_pt1 | contig 13685 bp, 14 predicted proteins | sample 7441691 | NCBI WGS metagenome assembly JACCDN01 (sample SAMN15323439, study PRJNA562643) | freshwater metagenome | isolation source: river surface water | place: USA:Blue River Watershed | collected 2017-08-16 | reverse complement strand
GGGCGAGAGCCCGGAGCGAAGCGGAGCCAATCCCATCCTCTTTGCTGCGTTATCCGACCGAAATGCAACGTAAGCGATCAGCAGCAGGAGCGTGTCGGGCCTCGCGAAGGCGGGGCGGCGAGGTCGACCAGGCGGGCGAGGGCAGGGGGGAGCTTTGTGCGGCGGTAGTGGCACCAACGACCTTCCTTGCGTACCTCGACCAGGCCGCACTTGCGCAACATCGCGAGATGGCGCGAGACGGTGGGCTGGTCGCGGCGAACGTATGTTTGGAGGTCGCAGACGCAGACCTCTTCGGTGCCGATGCGGCTCAGGAGTCTGAGGCGCGTCGGATCGGACAGGCCGAGGCAGACGGTTTCGACCTTCGGCGCAAGGGTTGCCTGCTTGACTCCGGGCATGCCGTAATCAACATATACGCTTAAGCATATGCAACTTCTAAAACCCGCTCCGATGACCCTCGGAGAGTTTCGTCAGGCGTTGGCCGCGAGCCCTCAGCTCGGCCTCCGTTTCCGCCTGCCGACGGGTGGCCTGACGCCGATCCATCTGCATCTCACGGAAGTCGCCCGCGTCGAGAAGCGGTACATCGATTGCGGCGGCACCATCCGCACCGACGTCTCCGCCCGCCTTCAGCTTTGGGCGGCGGACGACACCGACCATCGCGTCGGCTGCGCCAAGGCGCTTCAGGTCCTGGAACGCGGCGCCGCCCTGATCGGAGCGACGGACGTTGCCATGGAGATCGAATGCGATTTCCCTTTCCTGACGCTTTTCCCGGTGGTCGGCTCCGTCGTCGAAGGTCCCGAACGCATCTTCTTCCTCGCCGGTAAGAAGGCTGATTGCCTCGCTCCTGACGTCTGCGTGCCCAAGGCCTGCACGCCCGGCGGCGGATGTTGCTGAACTTTCCCTGAATCCCATGAGCAAACCTCTCGTCCTCATCCTTTGCACCGGTAATTCCTGCCGGAGCCACCTCGCGGAGGCCATCCTCCGTCGCGCCGTCGGCGGCCTCGTCGATGTCGCCAGCGCCGGCTCGAAGCCCGCGGGTTACGTCCATCCCATGGCCATCGAGGTCTTGAAGGAGATCGGCCTCGACGCCTCCGCGCATCGGTCCAAGCACCTCTCCGAATTCTTGAACGTTCCAGTCGCGACCGTCGTGACCGTGTGCGGTAACGCCGACCAGGTCTGCCCGGTCTTCCCCGGCCAGCTGAACCGCTATCACTGGGGCTTCAAGGATCCCGCGCACGCCACCGGTACGCCGGAGGAGATCCGCGACGAATTCCGGCGGGTGCGCGATGAGATCAAACTCGTCTTCGAAGCTTATGCCTCGGGCCTGAAGGAAGCCGCCGCCCGCGCCAATTGAGCATGAAGCGCCAGATCGCCGCGGAGTTCTTCGGCACGGCCCTGCTGCTGCTCGCCGTCGCCGGCTCCGGTGTCATGGGCGAGTCGTTGGCCGGCGGCAACGTGGCCGTCGCCTTGCTTGCCAACAGCCTCGCCACCGGCGCCGCGCTCTACGTCATCATCAGCCTCTTCGGTCCGGTATCCGGCGCGCATCTCAACCCCGTCGTCACCCTGATGGCCTGGGCCGATGATGCGTCCGATGTGCGGCAGGTCTTGTCCTATGTCGTCGCGCAGTTCGCGGGGGCGATCGTGGGAGTCTGGGCAGTCCACGCCATGTTCGGTCAGCCGATCTTGCAGTTCTCGGCCAAGCCAAGGAGTTCCGCCGGCCTGTGGATCAGCGAGCTCCTCGCCACCATCATGCTCCTGATGCTCATCCGCGTCGCTTCGTCCCGACAGGATGCCAAACTTCCGGCTTACGTCGCGCTCACCGTGACGGCCGGATACTGGGCGACCTCTTCGACCTTCTTCGTGAACCCTGCGGCCACGGTCGCGCGCGGGCTGACGGATACCTTTGTCGGCATCCGCGGATCCGACATGCCCGCGTTCTTGCTGGCGCAGCTGGCAGGACTGGGCGTGGTGCTGGTGCTCGCTCGTTGGCTCAGGCGTTAAGTCGTCCGGGGCTCCGACGGACCCTCAGGGTGCCAGATAGCGGCGAGCCAGTTCGATCCAGAGGGGAATGCCTAGGGTGAGGTTCAGCGGGAAGTTCACCGCCAGGGCCAGGCCGAAGTAAAGCGTCGGATTGGCCTCGGGTACGGCGTGCCGCAGCACCGCCGGCACCGCGATGAAAGAAGCGCTGGCCGCGAGCGTCATCAGCAAGGCTCCGTCGCCGGCGCGGATGCCGAAGGCATGGCAGCAGAGCAGGGCGATGCCCGCATGGACGAGGGGGGCGAGCAAAGCGTAGGCGAAGGCGGGTTTTTGCCCGAGCGAGAGCTTGCCCAGGTTGCGCGCCACGAGCAGGCCCATGTCCAGGAGGAAGAGCGCGAGGACGCACTTGAAGAGATCGAGGAAGACCGGTTGGAGCATCGCCTTGCCTTGGTCGCCGGAGAGGTAGCCGATGAGCATAGCGCCGAGCAGCAACAGCTGCGTGCCATCGGTCAGGGATTCATGCAGGATTTTCCCCTGGCTCACAGGCTGGCCTTTCTCGCCGTCCGAGCTGCGGGCGAAGCCGGCGGCGACGACCGCCAGGATGATGGCAGGGGATTCCATCAAGGCCATCGCGGCGGACATGTGTCCGCCGAAGACCAGACCGGCGTCTTCGAGGCGTTGCGTCGCCGCGATGAAAGCCACCGCGCTCACGGAACCGAAGCTGGCGGCGAGTCCGATGGCGTCGAACTTCGGAAGGAACCGCCTGAGCGCGAGGAAACCCAGGATCGGGATCAGGGTCGCCAGCAGCAGGGCGCAACCCAGCCCGCTGAGCACCTGCTGGTCGAACCCTGACTTCGCCAGGGCGAAGCCACCCTTCAGCCCTAGGGAGATCAGCATCAGCTGTGACAGCGCCTTGGCGGCTTGGGCGGGTATCTCGAGATTCGAGCGCACCAGTCCGGCAAACATGCCAAAGGCGAAGAACAGAAGGGTGGGATCTAAGAGTTTGACCATATTTGGTCTTCTTGGCCGCTTATTTTATTGACTAAAGACTATTCCAAAAAATTAACAAATAGCACAATTACTATGAATGTCACTTTTCGACAGCTCCAACTCTTCCGAGCGCTGGTGTCCACTGGAAGTATCAGTGGGGCAGCCAAGGAGGCTAATGTGACCCAACCGACCGCCTCGGTGCACTTGCGGGATCTCTCCGAGGCGGTCGGCATGCCCCTCTACGAAGTGATCGGCCGTAAGGTCTTCCTCACCGAAGCCGGACGCGAGCTCGCCAAGGCCGCCCGTGGCGTGCAGGTCGAGTGGGACGCCTTCGAACAGAACATCCAGGCCTTGCGCGGCGGCGAGAGCGGCCTGCTCAAGGTGTCGATGGTCAATACCGCCCAGTATTTCGCTCCGCGCCTGCTCGGCTCGTTCTGCGCCACCCGTCCCGGCGTCGACGTCTCGATGGTTCTGCTCAACCGCGACGGCGTGATCGACCGCCTGCGTGAGAACAACGACGACCTGTATATCATGTCGCGTCCGCCGGCCGACCTCGCGCTCAGCGCGACGGCCTTCATGCCCAACCCGCTCGTCGTCGTGGCGCCGGCGGATCATGGTCTGGCCGGTCGTTCGGCCGTGCTGCTCAAAGATCTGGGCGAGGTCCGATTCATCACACGCGAGCGCGGCTCGGGTACGCGCCTGGCCGCCGATGATTATTTCCGTCAGCGCGGCTTCGCCCCCGCCGTCCGTTTCGAGCTCGGCAGCAACGAGGCGATCCTCGAGGCCGTGGCCGGCGGCATGGGCATCGCGATCGTCTCGGCCCATGCGATCCGCAAGGGCGCGCATCCCGGCCTCGTGACGCTCCCCGTCGAAGGTTTTCCGCTGCAGTCCAGCTGGCAGATCGTCCACCCCTCCGGACGTCGCCTCTCGCCTTTGGCCGCCGCTTTCAAGGCTCATCTCATCGCCGCGGCCAAAGAGATCGTCGGCGCGAAGGAGATCGTCGGGCTCGTCGCTTGAACGACGGGGAATCCGGTTGCGACGGCGGGCCCCGCGGCCTCAGATGAGTCATGCCCCGTCGTCTTCGCACGTTCTTCGGACTTTGGTTATGGTCCGCGATGGTCGTCTCCGTGGCCGCCGTCGAGACCGAGCCGGCGGTCGAACGCGCGCATGCCGAGACCTGGCGTCGGTTCGTCGACGAGCATGGCATCATGCGCGATTACGTCGGCGAACCGCCCACGCCTGAGGATTGCCGGCTGGGCCGCCCGAACGCGATCGGCTGGTGGAGTCCGATCGAGAACGGCCCGATGTTCACGGGAATGTATCTCAACGCCGTCGTCGAACGGGCCCGACGCACAGGCGCCGCCGGCGACCGTGAGCAGGCCCGTAAGCTTGCGCGGGGACTCCTGAAGTGCGCGTCGGTTTCGGATGTGCCAGGATTCGTCGCCCGTGGCGTCGGTTCCGACGGCAAGTGTCATTACCCGCTGAGTTCTGATGACCAGATGCACCCTTGGTTTCTCGGGCTGCAGGCTTATCTCGCGTGTGATATTCCGACCGCCGAAGAGCGGAAGGAGCTCGTGGCGAAAGTCCGCGAGGTCGCCGACGCGCTTGAGTCGCATGGATGGAAGGTGCCGTGCGACGGTGCTTTCAAGGGCGGCTTCCGCGGTGGTTTCAAGGGCGAGCATTTCCGCGACGCCGCACGTTATCTTCATATCTTGCGGGCCACCTACGAAATGACCGGAGACGTCGTCTGGATGGAGCGATATCGTCGGGCGCTGGATGAGAAGCCGACGGGTTCGGCGGAGACCCGGCGGGAGATCTGCGCCTTGGGCTGCCCGCGCGACCTTGGTTTCATTCCGACCTTGGAGAAGAACCAGTTCTGGATCTATGTCGGCACGCAGGCGGGGCTGGCGCATCTGGCTTCGGTCGAGACGGATGCCGATACCAAGTTCGCCTATCGCAAAGGCCTCGACGTCACCGCCGCCCGTGCGCTGGCATCGGTCGATACCCATGCGATGTTCGACAATGCCGACCAAGGTTTCTTCGGCACCGCGGACTGGCGGGCGGCCCATCCGACTTGGTTCCCGCAGCCGACGCAGGCGGAGGCCGAGCGTCTGGCCAAGATCGTCGACTTCAAGAAACGCGGTCCCCGCAAGAATTACGAAGCCACCTGGATGCGCCACCCCTTGGCGGCCGCGGCGATCGTCGCCTTGGCCGGCGATACGTCAACCCGGCCGGCTATCTTGAAGGCCGTCAGGCACTACGACTACGCCAAGCTGAACATGGCGGAATTCTTCTTCGCCGAGGTCGCTTTTTACGCCCTGCCGGAGGCGAAGTGAGGCTTACTTGGACGAATCTTTGGCGCTCAGCTTGTCGCCCAAGGCCTTCGCTTGCTTACGATAGTCGTCCGCTTTGGCCGCATCCTTGGGCAGTCCGTCCTGGCCCTTTTCGTGGCCGAAGGCGAACCAGTACAGCGCCTGCAGTCCGGCATCGTTCTCTTGCTTGGAAAAACTTTCCATCGCGGCGCGGAGCTTTTCCGGGTCGTTCTTAAGTTTCTTGCTGGTCACGTCGAAGACCGCCCGCGGGTAGCCGAGCTTGGCGGATTTTTCCAGCCACTCGAAACCTTCGTCGCCGGTCGCGATACGCTGGGTGAGCACGAAATGCAGATGCCACATGGCCTCGGCGTCGCCGGCTTCCGCCATCGCGCGGAGGCTGGCCACCGCATACTCGCCGACGGGTTCGAGGTTTCCCTTCATGGCGGCCTTGAACCAGGCGGAAGCGCGATCGTCGTAGCGGTCAGGGCCCGTGCTGACCAGATAAGCACGGATTTCGGCCGCTTCCTTGGCGGGCAATCCTTCGAGCGCCTGCTCGGCCTTCGCAAGCAGGGCGGAACCATCCCAGGCAGGCTTCCCGGGTTGGCGCGTCAGCATGAAGCCGAGGGCGGTGACGCCAAGGAGCAGGGCGGCGACGAAGATCTTCAGGGACTTGCTCATGCCCACACGCTGGTCACGGTCCGAAGGCATGGAAGCGAATAGTTCGGATGAGGCTGGAAAAGACATCGTATCGTTGTTTTAAGATAACTACCGCGAATGGCTCGGCGCGGCCGGGGCTTGCCAGCCTGATTAGCCGTCCTAGTTTCAGGCCATCCCCATGAAGAACCCCGTTGCTTCCCTCGTCGCCCTCGTGGCTTCCCTCGTCGTCGCCTCCGCCGCGACCAACTACGCCGTCCAGCCGGTGCTGCATCCGGGCACGGAGAAGCGTCACGAGACCTTCAACGTGATCTCCAAGAAGGGTGAGGCCGAACTGGTCTTCCTCGGCGACTCGATCACCCATGGGTGGGAAGGGAAGGGCAAGGCCATCTGGGAAAAGCACTGGGCTCCCCTCAAGGCGGCTAACTTCGGGATCGGCGGCGACCGTACCGAGCACGTCCTCTGGCGACTCGAGCACGGCAACTTCGACGGACTCAAGCCGAAGGCCATCGTGCTGATGATCGGCACGAACAACACCGGACACCAGGGCCGCCCTCAGAAGGAACTCGACGGCGCCGTCTACCAGTGCACCGCCGAGCAGACCGCCGATGGCATCAAGGCCATCCTTGGCCAGCTGCGCAAGAAGTGCCCCGACGCCAAGATCCTCGTCCTCGGCATCTTCCCCCGTGGCGCGAACAAGGACGACAAGTTCCGTCAGCAGAACGAAGCCACCAACGCCATCGTGAAGGGCTTCGCCGACGGCCAGAAGGTCTTCTTCCTGGATGTCGGCGCCAAGTTCCTCGAAGCCGATGGCACGCTTTCCAAGAGCATCATGCCTGACCTTCTCCACCCCAACGAGAAGGGCTACCAGATCTGGACGGACGCCATCAAGGCCGACGTCCAGGCCCTGTTGCGCTGATCTTCCTATGGATGCCATAGGGCATCTTAAATAGGTCGTATGGCATTTACCTTAGGGCCCGTTCTTTCGGCGGGTTTGATTTGCATCCTGGCGTAGACCCAGCGAATTAAGGCCGCATGGCTGACTCCAAGAATGCGGGAAATTCTTCGTCGTCGACCTCTGGTCCAGTGGAAGGTCACTCCCTTGAGCTTCGTCTGATCGGCTTTCTCGCCCGTCAGGCCGGTTTGACGCCCGATTCCGCCCGGATCAGCGGGGCGCTTTCGGGGCATGCCGGAGAGGAACCCCTCGAACGCGTCGCCGCCTCCCTGCCTTCCGCCGGACTCAAGGCCGATGTCTGCCGCATGCCGCTCGCTTCGGCGCTCTGGCAGGCCCGCGCTTCCCTGCCGTTGATCATCTTCACGCCGCGGCAGGGCTGGACCGTGGTGGTCGGTGGCGGTCTTTTCCGCGAGCGCATCGCGGCCTTCGACGGAGATGAAAGCACCTATGTCGTCAGCCGCACGGCGTTGGTGCAGAAGCTCGGCTTGGCCTCGGCCCAGTCCGAGGTGGAAGTGGCCTTCGTCTCCCCGACCATGCCGGCCGAAGGGCTCAAGGGACGCGATGACGCCGATCATCAGCACGAGCACCACCCCGGGCCCATCAACCGTTTCTTCGGCCTGATGCGTCCGGAGGCGTCGGATATCGCGACGATCCTCATCTTCAGCCTCGTCACCGGCCTGCTTTATCTCGCGTTGCCGTTGGCCATCAACGGCGTCGTAGGCAACCTGGCGTTCGGCACCCAGTCGACGCCCTTCCAGCAGGCGCTGATCTTCATCACCCTCGCGCTGACCGGATGCCTGGTGCTCTCCGCCATCATTCGCGGCCTGCAATACGTCGTCGCCGAACATATCCAGCGCCGGATCTTCGTCCGTCTCGCCGCCGACCTGGCCTGGCGGCTGCCCCGCGTGCGCACGCAGGCCCTGGACGGCGTGCACGCCCCCGAGATGGTCAACCGTTTCCTCGACGTCGTCACGGTGCAGAAAAGCTCCGCGATGCTCTTGCTCAACGGCATCAACATCGTCGTCGGCGCCGTGGTCGGCCTCGTCGTGCTCGGCTTCTACCACCCGTTCCTGCTCGCCTACATGTTCGTGACCCTGCTGGGGCTGGCCTTCGTGGTCTATGTCCTGGGCCGCGGCGCGATCGCCTCCAGCCTCGCCGAGTCGCGCAGCAAGTACGCCGCCGTCGGCTGGCTCGAGGAGGTCGCCCGTTATCCGCGTCTCTTCAAGGGCCCTTCCGGCCTCGCGCTCGCCGGAGCCCGCACCGATGAGCTCGCCCGCGATTATCTCGAAGCACGCGCCTGGCACTTCCGCGTGCTCATGCGCCAGATCATCGGCCTGCTGACGCTCGAGGTGCTCGCCACGGCGGCGCTGCTGATCGTCGGCGGCGGCCTCGTGCTCAGCCAGCAGCTCACGCTCGGCCAGCTCGTCGCCAGCGAACTCATCGTGAGCGCGGTGGTGGCCTCGTTCGCCAAGCTCGGCAAGCAGTTCGAAGCCTGGTATGACGCCTTGGCCGCGGTCGATAAGCTCGGCCACCTGGTGGATTTCGAGACCGATCGCGAAGGGGGCGAGGTTCCCGCGGGCGATCCGGCGGGCGTCTCCGTCGAGCTGCGTCAGGTTTCCTTCGCTTACCCCGGCGGACGCGACCTCCTCAGCGGGATGACTTTCCAGGTCAGGCCGGGCGCCCGCGTGGCGATGGCCGGTCCGCAGGGCAGCGGCTGCAGCACCCTGATCGATCTTATCTCGGCGATGCGCGAACCGACCGCCGGTTCCATCCTCGTGGACGGACTGGACCTGCGTTCGTGGGATCTTGAAGCTTATCGCTGCCAGGTGATGGTGCTCCGGTCGCAGGACATCCTCAGCGCCACGCTGATGGACAACCTGCGTCTTGGCCGGCCGGACATCACCCTTGGCCAGGTGCAGGCCGCCTTGCAGGATGTCGGCCTGCTGTCGGATGTCCTCGCGCTTCCTGAGGGTCTGTCCACGAAGCTCGTGACCGGCGGGCTTCCGCTTTCCAGCCGACAGCGCAACCGCCTGCTCATCGCGCGGGCGCTGCTCCATCGCCCGCGGCTGCTCGTCATCGATGAGTTCCTCGACGGCATGGATCCGGAGAACACCACCCATCTCATCGACCTGGTCCTGGCGCCCGATCGTCCCTGGACCTTGCTGCTGGCCACGCGCGATCCGCAGCTGCTGCGCCGTTGCCCGGCCGTGGTCAGCCTCACTCCTTCACTCGCATGAGCAAGCAAACCGACATCTCGGCTCCGGCCCTGCGCGGCAGTCTCCCCGCCTTGCTTCTGGCCGGTTCCTCTTTCAGGATCCGCCTTCTCTCGCGCATCGCCGCCGTGGGCTTCGTCGCCATCCTGCTGGCGATCTGGTTCCTGCCTTGGCAGCAGTTCGTGCGCGGCACCGGCAAGGTGATCGCCTTCGACCCGCTTGAACGCCGCGTCAACGTCGAGGCCCCGGTCGCAGGCCTCGTCCGTAAGATGTACGTGCTTGAAGGCCAGAGGGTGAAGGCCGGCGAAGTCCTCGCCGAGCTGCAGGACAACGACCCGAACCTGCTGAACAACCTGAAGTCCCAGAAGGGTTCGTTGGCCGATCGCCAGGCCGCCACGCGTCGCCGCATCGAGGACCTCGACCTCCAGGTGCGCCAGCTTGAGCTCGCCCGCGGTCAGTCCGTGGACGCCGCCCGCCAGCGCGTGGTGGCCGAGAAGATCGCCGCGGAGACCGCCGCCTTGAACTTCACCCGCACCAAGGAGCTGAAGGAGGCCGGCCTGGTGTCGGTGCGTGATTACGAACTTGCGATCCAATCCCGCGACAGCACGGCTTCCTCCCTGCTCGCGGCCGAGGCCACCCTTGGCCGCACCGAGAGCGAATTCAGCGCGACCATCGCCGGCGTGCGCGCCCAGCGCGGCTCGGCCCAGTCGGATCTCGCCTCCGTCGAGCGCGATCTCGGCGTCATCGAAGTCCAGATCAGCCAGAACGAACGTCAGCTCGTCCGCGCGCCTCGCGACGGCATCGTGCTCTCCGTCCAAGCGACGGACGGCACCTATCTCCGTCCCGGCAGCCCGATCTGCGTGGTGATCCCGGAGACCGACAGCCGTTTCGTGGAGATCTGGCTGGAAGGTAACGACATGCCTTTGCTGCAGTCCCGCGTCACCAGGCCGGATGGGACCGTCATCCCCGGCAGTCCCGTGCGCCTCCAGTTCGAAGGCTGGCCCGCCATCCAGTTCGTCGGCTGGCCCAGCGTCGCCATCGGCACCTTCGGCGGCGAAGTCGTCTTCGTCGACGCCGCCGGCGATCCTTCGGGTAAGTTCCGCGTCGTCGTCGCGCCTTCGCCTGACGTCGTCATGCGCGATGGCAAGCCTTCCAAGGTCGAATGGCCCGGCAACCGCTGGTTGCGGCAAGGCGTCCGCGCCAACGGCTGGGTCCTGCTGCAGCAGGTGCCTCTCTGGAAGGAAATCTGGCGTCAGCTCAACGGCTTCCCGCCGGTCGTCGCGATGGACGAACCCGGCAAGGAGGCGAAGAAATGAGGTGGCTGGCGCTCATCGCCTTGCTGCCGGCCTGGTTGGTCGCGGCGGAGCCTTTGCGTCTCCCTGAGGTCCTCGCGGCCGTCAAGGACCGCTATCCGCCCCTGCTGATCGCGATGATCGAGCAGGACATCGCCGCCGGTCGTCTGCGTCAGGCCGACGGCGCCTTCGACCTCGGATTCACCCTCCGGGCAGGCATGGTCCCCCAGGGCTACTACGATGGACAGACCACGGACGTCTCGCTGGACCAGCGTCTGCCGTTCTGGGGCGCCAACGTCTTCGCCGGTTACCGTCGCAGCAGCGGCCTCCTCGCCGATTACGACAAGGACCGCACCCAGCGCGATGGCGAGTTCCGCGCCGGCCTCCGCTTCAACCTGCTGCGCGACGGCCCCATCGACCGTCAGCGCGCCGAGCGACTCAAGGCCAGGCTCGACCTCGGCCTGGCTGATCCGTTCATCGAGCGACAGCAGCTCGACATCATCCGCTCCGCGACCCGTTCCTATTATCAGTGGGCCGCCGCCGGTCTCCGCGAAACCGTCGCCCGCGAGCAGCTCAAGGTGGCCGAGGACCGCGCCGCCGCGCTGACCGAGCAGGCCAAGAAGGGGATGGTGGCCCCGATCGTCGTCACGGACAACGAACGCCTCATCGTCAGCCGCCAGCTCATCGCCACGCAGGCGCGTCGTCGCTTCGAGGCCGCTTCGCTTGAACTCTCTCTCTTCTACCGCGGACCGGACGATCAGCCCATCACGCCGTCCCGCGAGCGTCTGCCCAAGGACCTGCCCGTCGCCGAACTGCCTGAGCGCATGGGGGATGTCTCGCTGCTCGAGGCGGTCGCCGAGCTCCGTCCGGAGCTCCGCCGCGTGCGCCTGCTCAAGGAGAAGGTGGAAGTGGATCTGCGTCTCGCGCGCAATGCGACCTTGCCGAACCTGGACCTGACCTTCGGCATCACGCGCAACGAGGGCGGGGGGCCCTACAAGGACCTCAGGCCCGAGGAATCCCGCGCCGGGCTCGAGTTCCGCCTGCCCATCCAGCGGAACGAAGCCTTCGGACGCACGCAGGTCTCGGAAGCCGAACTGCGCCGCCTCGAGCAGGACCTGTATTTCGTCCGCGACCGCATCCGTGTCGAGGTCAAGGACGGCTGGTCCGCCTTGGCCGCCGCCCACGAGCTGCTCGGCGCCGCGCGCCGCAACGTCGAGCTCTCCGATCTCCTCGTGAAAGCCGAGCAGACCCGCTTCAAGCAGGGCGCCACGGACCTCCTCGCCCTGCAGATCCGCGAGCAGGCCTTGCTCGAGGCGCAGTTCTCGGAAGTCACGGCGCAGGCCGACTTCTTCATCGCGCTCGCCGATTATCGCGCCGCGATCGCCGCCGACCTCAAGAAGTAGGCGGCAGCCTCAGCCTTGCTTCAGCGAGGCCATGTCGATCACGAAGCGGTAACGGACGTCCTGCTTGATCATCCGGTTCCAGGCTTCGTTGATCTTCTGGATCGGGATCAGTTCGATGTCCGAGACGATCCCGTGCTTGGCGCAGAAATCGAGCATCTCCTGGGTCTCGGCGATGCCGCCGATGCAGGAACCCGCGAAGTTGCGGCGCGGCATGATCACGCTGAAGGCGTGGACCGCGAGGGGCTTCTCCGGCACGCCGACGAGGCAGAGCGTGCCGTCGAGCTTGAGGAGCGCCATGTAGGCGTTGAGGTCGTGCTGGGCCGACACGCAGTCCAGGATGAAGTCGAAGGAGCAGCCGTGCTTGGCCATCGCGTCGGCGTCGGTGGAGACCACGACCTCATGCGCGCCGAGGCGGAGGCCGTCGGCGACCTTGGACGGAGAGGTCGTGAAGAGCACGACGTGGGCGCCGAAGGCGCGGGCGAACTTCACGCCCATGTGGCCGAGGCCGCCGAGGCCGACGACGCCGACCTTCTGGCCCGGGCCGACCTTCCAGTGGCGCATCGGGGAATAGGTGGTGATGCCGGCGCAGAGCAGGGGGGCGGTCGCGGCGAGGTCCAGGCCCTGCGGGACGCGGAGGGTGAAGGCTTCGTCGACGACGATGGCGGAGGAGTAGCCGCCGAAGGTGTGGCCGCCGAGGTGCTTGTCGGGGCTGTTGTAGGTGAAGGTGGCTCCGCTGAGACAGAACTGCTCCAGGCCCTTCTGGCAGCTCGGGCAGGTGCGGCAGGAATCGACCATGCAGCCCGTGGCGCCGATGTCGCCGACCTTGACCTTGGTGACCTTGGAGCCCACCGCCGTGACGCGGCCGACGATCTCATGGCCCGGGACGCAGGCGTAGTTCGTGCCCGGCCATTCGCCGCGGGCGGTATGCACGTCGGAGTGGCAGACGCCGCAGAAGAGGATTTCCATCGCGACGTCGGTCGGGCCGGGCGCGCGCCGGGCGATCTGCATCGGCGCGAGCAGGGAAGCGGGGGCGGAAGAGCCGTAGGCCTTGGCGGTGGTGGTCATGGAAGTGAGAGCACGACAGGTAGGGGTAACCATGAAGGAGGCAAGCCGGGGAGAATTATAGGTCCAGTGATGGTGGTTTGGCCCGATGGCCTTCAGGCATGCTCAGCAGGTAGGATGGGGTATGACCTACGTCATGCCATCGTCAGCGGAAACCGGCCCACTTGACAGAATTCTGTACAACAGGCAAACTGCTGACATGAAGACCGTCTCTTACACCGACGCCCGCAACCAGCTCGCCAGCCTCATGGAGGCGGCCAACGCGGACCGCGAGCCCGTGGCCATCACGCGCAACGGGGCGGCTTCCGTCGTGCTCGTGGACGCGGCGGAATACGCCGCCATGGCGGAGACCTTCCACCTGCTTTCCTCGCCTCGTAACGCCGACCGCCTGCGCAAGGGCGTCGCCGAGTTCAAGGCCGGCAAGTTCAAGAAGGCTCCCCGTGGCTGAGGTCCGCTGGTCGTCGGACGCCTTGGAAGACCGGGATTACTGGCGGAAGGAGGAGCCACGTACTTATGAGCGGGTCGAGCGCCTGCTCGCCGATATCGCCCGGACGCCTTTCAGCGGCGTGGGTAAGCCTGAGCCCTTGAAAGGCGACCTGTCCGGTTGGTGGTCCCGGCGGATCACCTTGGAGCACCGCTTGGTCTACCGGGTCGAGAAGGGCGTGATCTACGTCCTGCAGGCACGCTATCACTACTAGGGCGCCTCTTCAGCCCTCGGTCGGGTCGTAGAGGCCTTGGCGGACGACGAAGCGGATGACGCCGGCGACGTCGTGGACGCCGAGCTTGCGCATCAGGTTCGTGCGGTGGTTCTCGACGGTCTTGGCGCTGAT
>JACCDN011002110.1_pt1 | contig 13690 bp, 11 predicted proteins | sample 7441691 | NCBI WGS metagenome assembly JACCDN01 (sample SAMN15323439, study PRJNA562643) | freshwater metagenome | isolation source: river surface water | place: USA:Blue River Watershed | collected 2017-08-16 | reverse complement strand
TCGAGCACCACCGCAAACGCGCCGGCTTCCTGGACCGCAAGGGCATCCTCGATTAGACGCTGGGCGTCTTCGCCGCGACCCTGAACCTTGAATCCGCTGAGTCCGTTGACGCTCTGCGGCGTGAACCCGATGTGTCCCATAACTGGGATGCCCGCCTCGACGATGCGCTTGATCTGGCCGACACTGCGGGTGCCGCCCTCGAGTTTGACTGACTCGCATCCTGAGTTCTTGATCAGCTTGATGGCGTTTTGCAGGGCCAGTTCCGGTGATTCCTCATAGCTGCCGAATGGCATGTCAATCACGGTGAGCGCGCGCGAGACGCTCGAGGCGATGGCTCGCCCGAAAGGGATCATCTCGTCAACGGTGATCGGAATCGTCGTGGAGTAGCCGAGAGCATTGTCGGCCGCAGAATCACCCACGAGCAGGACATCAACGCCTGCCTCGTCAAAAATGCCGGCGGTCAGGCTGTCATAGCTGGTCAGGCAGACGATCTTTCGCGACTGCGCCTTGAACTCGGCTAGGTGCCCGACCCGAACCTTCTTTGGCTCAAGATTCATGCTTTTGGCTTCCACGAGTCAACCTCGATCTCAACCAGCATGTTTGGGTTTACGAACTGGATGCCGGCCAACATTGTGGCAGCCGGTCGAATCTCACCGAATATCTCACCGTGCGCTTTGCTCACGGCGTCAATGTCTTCGGCGTTGGCTAGGTAGACGCGGGTGCGCACGACATCTCTCAGCGAGTGCCCCGCCTGCTCAAGCGCCTTGGCGATGACCTGCTCGAGTGCGACCTTGGCTTGACCATAGGCGTCACCCTCGTTCTGCAACTCGCCATTGACGGTAGCGGTGCTGCCCGATACGTGAACGTATTCGCCACACACGGTTGCGCGCGAGTAACCGATTACTGACTCCCAAGGTCCGCCAGATGAAATGAGTTTGTCTGCTGCCATGATGATTCCTTACTGAACTAGCCCTGCAAGCCTATTTGAACTTGTTGGTGATTGGCATTCGGCGGTCGCGACCGTAGGACATCGCGCTGATTTTGGGGCCGATTGCTCCCTGACGGCGCTTCCATTCGGCTATCGAAACAAGTCGAATGACCCGCTGAACCACATCGCGGTCGAACCCTTTAGCGATTAGGTCGGTTTCGCTAACTCGCGTTTCAATGTAGAGCTCCAGCAGCTGGTCGAGCAGCTCATATTCGGGCAGGGAATCCTGGTCGAGTTGGCCGGGTCGAAGTTCTGCAGATGGCGGCTTCGAGATTGAGTTCTCGGGAATCGGCGCGATCTGACCCTGGCTCAAAGCGAATTCGTTTCGCCAGCGAGCCAGATCCCAAACCAGAGTCTTGGCGACGTCTTTGATCGGGGCAAAGCCACCCACCGAGTCACCGTAAATCGTGCTGTAGCCAACCGCCAACTCGGTCTTGTTACCGGTGGTGAGCACCAGGTGGCCTTCTTTGTTGCTGAGGCTCATCAAGATGAGCCCGCGCAATCTTGCTTGAAGGTTTTCTTCGGCCAATCCGGTCAGGCCAAGCTGTTCATCAAACAGTTCAACACCCTTGCTGATCGCAACCTCGCGAATGTTGATACCCAGTCGCTTCGCTAGGTCGTGGGCATCGCTCTTTGAGTGGTCGCTCGAATACTCGCTTGGCATGCTGACTCCGAACACTCGATGCGGCCCAAGGGCATCCGTCGCTAATGCGGCGCAAACCGCGCTGTCGATTCCTCCGCTGAGCCCAAGAATCACCGACTTGAAGCCATTCTTTTCGACGTAGTCGCGGAGTCCCGTAACGATGGCGTTCCAAATCTGCCACCGGTTGTCGAGGTTGGTGGCAGAACGCTCATTTAGCGGCGAATCGGTGAGCGAGGCCTGGTTTCTTGATTCGAAGTCAATCAGAAGCAGGTCTTCTTCAAACTGCCTTCCGCGAGCGACGATTGCTCCGGTTGCCGTGGCGAACAAACTGTCGCCATCGAACACCAAATCGTCTTGCCCGCCGACCAAATTGCAGTATGCGACGGCCGAGTTCGTGGATTTCGCCAAGGCTGAGACCAGTGAAACGCGACGGTCATCTTTGTCGGCCTCAAATGGTGAGCCATTCAGCACCAGAGTCAAATCAGTCGACCGCTGTGAGATCTGCGCGACTGGTCCGCCGGATTGCCAGATGTCCTCGCAGATCACCACTGAGATCCTGTATCCCGCCAAGTCGAAGGTCAGCAACTCGTCTGCCGGAACGAAGTTTCTGAACTCATCGAACACCCCGTAATTCGGCAGATGGTGTTTGTCATAGCTGTGCAGGATGCGCCCGTGGCGCAGAACGCTCGCCCGATTGTGGGCTATCGCCCAGTTGTTCGGCTGGGCAGCTAGAGCCGGGTGGCCGATTACCACGGTGATTTCGCCCAAGCCGGCGGCATCGAGTCGCTTGGCCATGTCGGCAACCGCATCCTGTGCCTGAACCACGAACGCGGCTCTGGTAGCCAAGTCTTCGATTGGATAGCCGGTGGCAACCATTTCGGCGAACAGCACCAGGTTCGCGCCCGCTGAAGCGGCCTCTGCCACCTGCTCAAAACAGCGATTCAGGTTGCTCGTTACATCGCCCACAGTCGGGTTGGTTTGCACGATTGCGAGGCGAAGTTTCGGCATAACAGATAGCCTAATAGCAGGTTAGGAGAGGACCTCTAATGGATAAGCAAACCGACTTCGTACTGCGCACAATCGAGGAGCGCGGCGTCAAATTCGTGCGCCTTTGGTTCACCGATGTTGCAGGAACCCTGAAGTCAGTAGCGATTGCTCCTGCCGAAGTCGAGGGAGCCTTCGCTGAGGGGCTCGGCTTTGATGGTTCGGCGATTGAAGGATTGGCCCGAACCTATGAGGCCGACATGCTTGCGATGCCAGACCCGAGCACCTTTCAGATCCTGCCATGGCGTGGCGAGATCGACCCGACCGCCCGCATGTTCTGCGACATCAACACTCCCGACGGAAAGCCCGCGGCGGCCGACCCTCGCAACGTGCTGCGTCGCGCGCTGGCAAAGGCATCCGACCTGGGTTTCTCTTTCTACATCCACCCAGAGATTGAGTTCTATCTGCTGAAGTCTGCCGAGTTGGGGCCAGAGGGTCCGATTCCGGTAGACAAGGCTGGCTATTTCGACAACGTTCCAGGTGGCACCGCGCACGATTTCCGCAGACGTGCAGTTTCCATGCTCGAGCAGCTCGGAATTTCGGTCGAATTCAGCCACCACGAGGGTGGCCCTGGCCAGAACGAGATTGACCTGCGCTACGCGGATGCGCTCACGATGGCTGACAACATCATGACCTTCCGCACGGTCATCAAAGAGGTTGCGATCGAGCAGGGCGTCTACGCGACGTTCATGCCAAAACCATTCACCGAGCACCCCGGCTCAGGCATGCACACGCACATGAGCCTTTTCGAAGGCGACACCAACGCTTTCTTCGAGCCGTCTGGGCAGTATCACCTGAGCAAGACAGCGCGTCAGTTCATCGCCGGCCTGCTGCGTCATGCGCCAGAGATCACCGCTGTTACCAACCAGTACGTCAATTCATACAAGCGACTCTGGGGTGGCGGTGAAGCCCCGAGTTTCGTTTGCTGGGGCCACAACAACCGTTCTGCGCTAATTCGCGTTCCGCTTTACAAACCAGACAAGGGTCAGAGCTCGCGCATCGAGTATCGCGCAATCGACTCGGCCGCGAACCCTTACCTTGCCTATGCGCTGATTCTCGCGGCTGGACTCAAGGGAATCGAGAACGAGTACGAGTTGCCGGCCGAGACCGAAGACAACGTTTGGAACCTCAGCGACTCGGAGCGTCGCGCGATGGGCATCCAGCCGCTGCCTCAATCGCTAGATCACGCCATTCGCAAGCTCGAGGAGTCAGAGCTCGCCGCCGAGACCCTTGGCGAAGAGGTATTCAGCTACGTACTTGCAAACAAGCGTCGTGAGTGGAGCGAATACCGAGCCCAGGTAACACCGTTCGAGCTGAAGCAGAACTTCGAAGTTCTCTAGCTAACGCATGGCATATTCCGAACGGCCCGGTGGTCTTTCCGAGCTTGCTCGGTTCGGGTTCGTAAATCTGACCGAAGCGCTGGGGCGACTCGACGAGTTGGTAAAACTCGTGGGGGATGCCGGTCGCTCTGCGATTGCCTATCTCGCCAAGTCGGCAGACCCGGATGCTGCACTTCTGGCACTGGTGAAGCTCGCCGAGGCGCATCCCGTCAGAATCAAAGCACTCCTGAAGAAAGACGATTCGGCCCAACGGCTCTGCTTCGTACTCGGGGCATCGAGTGCGCTGACCGATTTTCTAGAGCGTCACCCGCGCAACCTGGATCTGTTCGAAGATAAGTCCATCGGGTTTCCAACCAGGGATGAACTGACGCGTCGGCTCGTCGATGCCGTTGAGCCGAGCCTCAAACCGGGTTTCGACTCACAGGTGGTTTGGGTTGACCTGAGAGTCGAATATCGGCGACAGCTCTGTCGAATCGCCATCGCAGATTTGATTGCCAACGACCCGACTGAGGTGCTGGCTCAAGTCGCTGCAGCTTTAGCCGACCTGGCTGGCGCTGCAATCGAGGCAGGTCTAGCGGTTGCCAGGGCCGAGCTGGCACTCACCGATTCTCACGGAAAGTTTGATGCACACGAAGTTGATGACACGCGACTTGCCGTGATTGCGATGGGTAAATGCGGTGCACGCGAACTCAACTACATCTCGGATGTAGACGTGATTTACGTTGCCGAATCAGCGTCACCTGAAACCACCGACCAGCGAGCTGTCGAGATCGCCACCAAGCTAGCCACCCGCATGATGCGAGCGATGGATGCGACAGCGGTCGAACCGCCGCTCTGGCAGGTTGACCCGAACCTTAGGCCAGAGGGCAAGTCCGGCGCGTTAGTTCGAACCCTGGCCAGCCACGTCTCTTACTACGAACGCTGGGCCGAGAGTTGGGAGTTTCAGGCGCTACTCAAGGCGCGTCCACTGGCCGGCGACTGGGATCTGGGTCAGAGCTACGTCAACTCGCTCGCCCCGATGGTGTGGGCCTCAGCGAGTCGCGACAACTTCGTCGAATCTGCCCAGCGGATGCGCGAGCGTGTGATGGAGCACATTCCCGCTGGCGAGGTCGAGCGCCAAATAAAGCTCGGGCCCGGTGGCCTTCGTGACGTCGAGTTCACCGTTCAACTGCTGCAACTGGTGCACGGTCGCACCGATGAATCGCTTCGCCAACGCGACACTCTTTCAGCGCTGGATGCCTTAATGGCTGGTGGTTACGTCAGTCGAGCAGACGCCGAGCGTTTTGCACAGCACTACCGCTTCTTGAGAACTCTCGAGCACCGCATCCAGCTGTCTCAACTTCGCAGAACTCACTTGATGCCCGAATCAGAGACGGCGCAGCGTGCGATCGCCCGCGCTATCAATCCCAAGTGGACCGCTGAGGATTTGCAGCGGCACTGGCAATCTGTCAAGCAGGATGTTCGTTCGCTGCATCAGCAAATCTTCTATCGACCGCTGCTTTCCGCGGTTGCCAAACTCGACGAGAACGCCCTCGAACTTTCGAATGATCAGGCCAAGGATCGCCTACGCGCAATCGGGTTCGCCAACCCAGACGGCGCTCTGGTGCACATTCGCGCACTGACCTCCGGGTTGTCACGTCGCGCTGCAATTCAAAAGCAGCTTTTGCCAGTGCTGATTCAGTGGTTCTCAGAGGGAACCGATCCCGACTCGGCGCTTCTTGCCTTCAGGCGACTCAGCGAGGATTTGGGGGAGTCGCACTGGTATCTGCGCATGCTTCGCGATTCTTCCGGGGCTGCCCAGCGCATGACCCAGGTCCTGGCGAATTCGCGCCTGGCCACCGAGCTGTTCGAACGCATCCCCGAAGCAGCGGCCTGGTTCGAGCGCGAAGAGGATCTGGTTCCGCAGAGCCTGGCTGAGATCGAATCTGAGATCGAGGCGATCAGCTCTCGTCACGAGAACATCGATGCCGCGGCTACCGCGATTCGGCACATCAGACGGCGAGAGACCCTTCGCATCGCTATGGGTGCAGTTCTTGGCACGCTCAAGTTGCGCGATGTCGAACGAGGCATCACCGACCTCACCGAAAGCTTCCTGCGGGGCATCTTGAACTGTGTTCTTACCTTCAAGGATGCCGAAATCGCCGAACGTCCAACCAGCGAAATACTCGACTTCGCGGTGGTCGCCATGGGTCGCTTCGGTGGGGCGGAACTGGGCTTTGGCTCTGACGCGGACGTCATGTTCGTACACCAACCGCAAACTGGAGTGACCGCGGAGGACGCGCAGCGAGTTGCCGAGCGGATCATCAATGAGTTGCGTCGACTTTGCGTGGATCCGGTGCTCGAGTTCGAGCTGGATTTGGACCTGAGACCAGAGGGCAAGAAGGGCGCAATTGCCAGAACAATCGACTCCTATGCCTCGTACTACGAGCGCTGGTCTGATACCTGGGAAGCACAGGCCCTACTGCGCGCTCGTGTAATTGCGGGCTCAGAACAGTTGCGCGAAGCCTTCACACGGCTAATCGACAAGTATCGCTACCCGCAAAACTTGAGCGCCGCCGCGATTCTCGAAGTGCGTCGCATCAAGGCGAGGGTAGAGACCGAACGCCTGCCGCAAGGAGCCGACCCGAAACGACACCTCAAGCTTGGCCGCGGGTCGCTGAGCGATGTCGAGTGGCTTGTGCAGTTGCTGCAGCTACAGCACGGCGCAGCGCATCCTTCAATTCGAACGCCTTCGACTCTTGAGGCTCTCGACAACGCCGTTACAGCTGGACTGATTAATCGAGAGGATGCCTCAACGCTCACCGAGGCATGGCTGCTAGCGTCGCGAGCTCGATCTGCTTCCGTGCTTTGGGCGAATAAGCGCACCGATGTCTTGCCATCCGATCGCAGGCAACTTGAGGGTATGGCAAGGATTCTCGAGTATCCAGCCGGTAGTGCCACCGAATTCGAGCAAGAATACCTGGCCGTGACGCGCAGAGCGCGAGCGGTCTTTGAGCGCCTTTTTTATCAGGCCACCGACTAACGCATCAGAGCAGTAAAGAAAAAAGGGCCGCACCAGAAGTGCGACCCTTTTTTCGTTGTTTGGCTTAGACGCCGAAGTAGAGCTCGAACTCGTATGGGTGCGGACGCAGAGCCAACGGCTTGATTTCCTTTTCGCGCTTGTAGTCGATCCAAGTCTCGATGAGGTCCTTGGTGAACACGTCGCCTGCGAGCAGGTAGTCGTGGTCGGCCTCGAGAGCCTTGAGTACGTCCTCGAGGTTGCCTGGAACCTGAGGGATCAGCTTGGCCTCTTCTGCAGGAAGCTCGTAGAGGTCCTTGTCAACTGGAGCGTGTGGTTCGATGCGGTTCTTGATGCCGTCGAGACCAGCCATCATCATGGCAGCGAAGGCCAGGTATGGGTTGCTCGATGCGTCAGGAGCGCGGAACTCGATGCGCTTTGCCTTGGCGTTGGTTCCGGTCATCGGGATGCGGATAGCAGCCGAACGGTTTCCGGCCGAGTAAACAAGGTTCACAGGGGCTTCGAAACCTGGCACCAGACGGTGGTACGAGTTGACGGTTGGGTTGGTGAACGCAAGCAGCGATGGAGCGTGCTTGAGGATTCCACCGATGTACCAGCGAGCGAGGTCCGAAAGACCGCCGTAGCCTGACTCGTCATAGAACAGTGGCTTGCCGTCCTTCCAGAGCGACTGGTGAACGTGCATTCCCGAACCGTTGTCGCCGAAGATTGGCTTAGGCATGAAGGTTGCGGTCTTGCCCCACTGGTTGGCGACGTTCTTGACGATGTACTTGAACTTCAGGATGTCGTCAGCGGCCTTGACCAGTGTGTCGAAGCGGTAGTTGATCTCGCCCTGCCCGGCGGTGCCGACCTCGTGGTGCGAGCGCTCGACCTGAAGACCTGCTGCCTCCAGCTCGAGAACGATGTTGTCGCGCATGTCTGCGTGCTGGTCAACTGGCGAAACAGGGAAGTAGCCACCCTTGAATGGGGTCTTGTTGGCGAGGTTTCCGCCCTCTTCCTTGCGGCCCGAGTTCCAGGCTGCTTCGCTCGAATCAACGAAGTGCATTGAACCGTTCTGCTTGTACTCGTAGCGAACGTCATCGAAGATGAAAAACTCTGCTTCAGGAGCGAAGAAGGCGGTGTCTGCGATGCCGGTGCTGGCGAGGTAGGCCTCGGCCTTCTTGGCGACCTGGCGTGGGTCGCGACCGTAAATCTCGCTGGTGCGTGGGTTGTAGATGTCGAACAGCATGACGAGAGTCTTCTCGGCACGGAACGAGTCAAGGTAAGCGGTGGTCACGTCAGGAATCAACTGCATGTCTGATTCGTGAATCGATGCGAAACCGCGGATTGACGAACCGTCGAACAGCTGGCCTTCGATGAAGAACTGCTCGTCGATCATGCTTGCTGGCAGGTTGAAGTGCTGCTGTACACCTGGCAGGTCGGTGAAGCGTACGTCTAGGAACTTAACATCGTTGTCCTTGATGTACTTGACTACCTCTGAGGCAGACTTGAACATAGGGAAATCCCTTCGAGAAATGAATTATGGGAGACCGGCACGTCATCAGGCCGACACGACAAGTCTAGGTCTGGCAGTGTTTTTGAAGCCGCTGTTTATGTTTCAGGCATGTAAATCTTTTGCTACTGGTTGACCTAGGCTAATTCTCATGTCTACGAGCGAAACCTGGCCCGGCAAGCGAATCGGTCTACCGAAAACTGGAGCCGGGTCACTCGCTGGGTTTTGGCGCAGACTCGCGGCAATCACCTTCGATTGGCTCACCGCGTACCTGATCGCATCCGCAATCTTTCGAACCTCAGAGAACCCTTTGGCCACGGTGGATCCGTTATACATCACTCTGGTTTTTTGGGTTGCTCAGGTCGCATCAATCGCTGCCCTTGACGGTTCGCCCGGACACCTTCTGTTTGGCATGCGAGTGCTTCGACTAGACGGCACAAACAGGATCGGCTTCGTCAAGGCCGTCACTCGCTCGACTCTTCTTTGCCTGCTGATTCCAGCCGTGATTTGGGATGCCGATGGGCGAGGATTGCACGACAAAGGCGCAGGCACCGCGCTTGTCTTGTACCGCTAGATTTGGCCCGTTTGACCTATAGCGTCGTAGTGATTGCTTAGCGGCGAGGAGCGCGGAACTTGGTCGGGTCGATGCCCTTTGGAACCGGGATGTTCATCGGAAGCGTGGCGAGACGGTTCGAAACGGCGCTAACCTCTGAGCGGTTGAGCTTGCGCTTCATTTTGTAGATCGTCTTTACGAGGCTGTGCAGACGGATTGACTCGTCGTCGCCGCACAAATACAGAACATCGATTGGAACTCCAGAGGCGACGCGCTGAATCTTTCGCTTTTCGTCCTCGATCATCGGGCGCACGCGAGAGCGCGAACCCTCGGCAACCAACAGCACACCAGCGGGTCCGACGGCTCGGTATACAGCATCGAACGTCTTAGGTGCGATAGCTACCGGTCGTTCGCTTACTCGCCAGTTGCGCTTCAGAGCAGAGCTCAAAACCGCGCCGACCGCGCCTTGTTGGCCCTCGATGTTCGAGTACATAACCTTCTCGGCACGACGGGACATGGTGATCATGAACGCCATTACGCCACCGAGGAAACCTGTAACAATCCAAATCCAGTAGCTAAACGCGTTGCCGAAGCTGAGCAGATTTGCCGCGATGAAGCCGAGTCCATTCGACATCGCCACGAAACCCAGAGCAACCCAGATGGCCTGTTTGTCGGCCTTCATAGTCATCTTGTAGAGGGAGCCCAGTCGCCTAAAGATTCCCTGCTTTTTCGCTGGTTTTGCTGCTTTATCTTGCTTAGCCATGGGCAATAGCCTACTTGGGAATTAGACGGCCTGACCGAAGCCGGCCTGTTTCGCGGCGTCGGCGAGGTGCTGAAGGTGTGCGGGGATAGCGCGACCCTTTTTCTCCATAGATAGCGCCCAGAGGCGACCGGCTCGATAGCTGCTGCGAACCAGTGGGCCACTGAGCACGCCCAGAAAGCCCATTTCTTCGGCTTCCACCTTTAGTTCGACAAACTCTTCTGGTTTCACCCAGCGTTCGACTGGATGGTGCCGAGGTGTCGGGCGAAGGTACTGAGTGATGGTCACGATGTCGGTTCCAGCATCGTAAAGGTCGCGCAGAGCCTCGCTGATTTCGTCTCTGGTTTCACCCATCCCGAGAATCAGGTTCGACTTGGTGACCAGCCCATAGTTGCGGGCCTGCGTGATTACATCGAGTGAGCGTTCGTACCTGAATGCTGGGCGAATTTGCTTGAAGATTCTGGGCACCGTCTCTACGTTGTGGGCAAACACCTCAGGTTTTGCATCGAAAACCCTGCCAAGGTGTTCAGGGTTTCCCGAGAAGTCTGGCACCAGGATTTCGACGCCGGTGCCCTCGGACTGGCGGTGAATCTCACGAATGGTTTCTGCGTACAACCAAGAGCCCTCGTCCTCGAGATCGTCTCGTGCGACGCCAGTAACGGTCGCGTACCGCAGGCTCATCTTGGCTACCGACTCGCCAACGCGACGAGGTTCGTCGGTATCCAGATCTGCGGGCTTACCCGTATCGATTTGGCAGAAGTCGCAGCGACGGGTGCACTGTGAGCCGCCAATCAGGAACGTTGCCTCGCGATCTTCCCAGCACTCGAAGATGTTTGGGCAGCCAGCCTCCTGACACACGGTGTGCAGGTTCTCGCTCTTGACCAGCCCTTGCAGGGCTTGATACTCGGGGCCCATCTTCGCGCGCGTCTTGATCCATTCGGGCTTCTTCTCAATTGGTACCGCTGAGTTTCTAGCCTCGATTCGCAGCATCCTGCGCGGGGTCTCGGTCACTTGGTTCTCCTTGGTAGCTCGCCCATGAATTCTGGAAGGCGTTCCGCTGCCGCTGCCGGGGTTATCTCGATTCCGAGCAACTCTGTCATGGTACTTGTCTTTGCGTCGGTAATTCCGCAAGCGATGATGTGGTCATAGGCATCCAGCGAATTGTTGCAGTTTAGAGCGAAGCCGTGCATCGTCACTCGCTCAGCCACTCGAATCCCGATTGCGCCAATCTTTACGTGGCCGTCCGGAGTGGGTGCCCAAATGCCGGTGCGGCCCTCTACGCGCTCGGTGTGTAAACCGAAGGATGCCGTTAGGTCGATTAGCACTTGTTCAAGCCAGCGCACGTAAGCCACCACGTCGATTGGTTCGGGTAGGCGGGCGATTGGATAGCCCACCAACTGGCCAGGACCATGCCAGGTGATTTTTCCGCCACGGTCAACATCGATCACCGGTGTTCCATCGGTTGGACGTTCGGAATCTTCGGTGCGCTTTCCTGCTGTATAGACAGGCGGATGTTCAAGCAGCAACACCGTGTTGGCTCTTTTGCCCGAAACAACGTCTGCGTGCACGGATTTCTGCAGATCCCAGGCGGCCATGTAGTCAACAAAATTCGGGTCTAAACCTGCGTTGACGAATTCGAGCACCTAACAATCCTAAGTTGCCTGAAACGGGCGTGTTGTTCACAGAACCTGCGACTGTGGGGTAGGCGGCGTGAGCACTCGCAAGAATGCAGCCATGGCTGGTCCAAGGTTTCGCGGTTGGGTTCGCGTATCGCGCTCGGGTTGGAATCCAACGCGGTCAAGTGTTTACACGCTGCGACGGGTCTCTGCGGGTTCAGAGCGGTTGATTCACGTGGTGAGGTTGCGTGGCGCGCTGCTCCAGATTATTGACAGGTTAGCCGTTGGGAGCGTCGAGAGCTGCCTTATCGATGATCGGTTGCGTGTGTGGATGAAGGTTTCGGCTGTGGCTGGCCCATCACCTAACCGAGCGCATACCGACGGGCCTACCCGAATGCCTCACGTCAAATCTTTGAGAACTGGTAATCGTCGGCTTCGCTCGAGCGTTGCCGCGGCTATTGCCGTCCTGGCTCTCGCAGCAGCCGGGATTGGAACTGATTCGAGTTTGTTGGTGAATCAAATTCCACCAGAGACAGCTTCTAAACCCACGCCTCTGGTCGCTTCAAGCTGGCTTACCCCCAGCCCGGAAAGAACCGGCGCTAGCTGCCGCGATTCACCAACTAGCGATAGCGCTGGTAGAGTCGGCGTCCCATTTGGCGGGGTAGCGGTGTCAGTAGACGTAGTCCAAAACAAGGTCGAGCAAACCCTTGTTCTTGCTTCGGGTTGCTGGATGCCGCTTGGCGAATAGAAAAGCGGGGCAACTGAGCTTGCGCCCAGGTTGCCCCGCTCTCGAGTGACTGGTTAGAGACCTAGGTTGGCCTCGAAGTTTGCAGCCTCAAGGCGCGACTTGACGTCGACCAGGAATCGGCTTGCATCGGCACCGTCTACGATTCGGTGGTCGTATGACAGAGCCAAGTAGACCATGCTGCGGATGGCGATCGAGTCGTTACCGAGAGCATCGGTGACGACCACCGGGCGCTTGGTAACAACACCGGTACCCAGAATTGCCACCTGAGGCAGGAACACAACTGGGGTGTCAAACAGGGCGCCGCGTGAACCGGTGTTGGTGAGCGTGAAAGTTCCTCCGCTTAGCTCGTCCGGCTTCAACTGGTTGTTGCGGGTGCGAGCAGCAAGGTCAGCGATTTGACCAGCGATCTGCGCGATGTTGAGTGTCGCTGCATCGCGAAGAACTGGGGTCAGCAAGCCGCGCTCGGTGTCAACGGCAAAGCTGATGTTCTCGGTGCCGTGGTAAACGATGTTCTCGCCGTCAACTGAAGCATTGATCTTCGGGTGAACGCGCAAGGCCTCGGCTGCCGCAAGAGCGAAGAACGGCATGAAGTTCAACTTTGTGCCGTACTTGGCAACAAACTGTGGCTGCACCTTGGCACGAAGCTGCGCGATGCCGGTCACGTCCACCTCGACCACCGTGGTCAGCTGCGCAGTGCTAACCATGGATGCGACAGCGCGTTCAGCCAGAACCTTGCGCAAACGCGACATTGGCTCGGTGGTTCCGCGAAGCGGCGATGCCGCACCTGGAACGTGAGCTGGTGCTGCGCTGCCCACAGCTGGAGCAGCGGCAAACGATGGCGCCGCAGGAGCAGCAGCAGTGGCTGCAAGAACGTCATCCTTGCGAATGCGCCCACCAACACCGGTTCCGTTGACCGAAGCCAAGTCGACGCCTGACTCTGCGGCAAGACGTCGTACCAGCGGCGTTACGTAGCCTGGATCGGTTGGCTGCGCAGTCGGAACTGCTGCAGGAGCGACAACCGGTGCGGACACTGGCGCGGCTGCAGGTGCTGGGGTAGTAGGTGCTGGGGCGGCAACCGGTGCGGCTTCCACTGGAGCTGCGACTGGCTCCGGAGCAGCAATTGGGGCTGCAACAGGTGCCGGTGCTGGAGCGGGTGCTGCCTCGGCCACAGGCTCAGCCGCAGCAGGAGCTGGTGCTGGCGCGGCGCCGGAGCCCGAGCCATCGCCGATGATTGCCAAGACTGCTCCGACCTCGACGGTCTCGTCCTCCTGAACCAGGATCTGCTCGATCACACCAGCGACCGGCGATGGAATCTCGGTGTCGACCTTGTCGGTCGAAACTTCGACTAGTGGCTCGTCAACAGCGACGGTGTCGCCCACCTTCTTGAGCCAGCGGGTAACGGTGCCCTCGGTTACGCTCTCGCCAAGAGCTGGAAGCTTTACTGATTCACTCATTTTCTTTGAGGCTCCTTGTTTGCCTATGCGTGTGCG
>JACCDN010786650.1_pt1 | contig 13690 bp, 12 predicted proteins | sample 7441691 | NCBI WGS metagenome assembly JACCDN01 (sample SAMN15323439, study PRJNA562643) | freshwater metagenome | isolation source: river surface water | place: USA:Blue River Watershed | collected 2017-08-16 | reverse complement strand
TCACCGAGGATTTTTCTAGAGGGCTTTGGTTCTTCGCAACTGAGATTGAACTTGGAAATCTCTTGGCGTGGAACCTGGTGCTTGCGCTCTTGGTTTCAATACTTGCTTTGGCCTTCACCTCGCGCACATGGCTCGCCATTACAGCAGGCGTAGGGCTCGCGGCCCTTTATCCGCTCGCCGAATCCGGCCACGCCTCAAGCGATGTCGGCCATGCTCTCGCTGTGAATTCGATGCTGATGCACCTTGTGGGAATTTCAGTTTGGGTCGGTGGTCTTGCCGCGCTTTACCTTATTCGCCAAGGCAACAGGGAGATAGAGCTCACTAAGCGTTTCTCCACTCTGGCACTGATTAGTTTTTTGATTGTCGCAATATCTGGACTTACTGCCGGCTACATAAGGATCTATCAGCCAAGCGATTTATTTGGTGAATATGGACAGCTGCTTATCGGTAAAGCGATATTGCTTTTCATTCTGGGTGGCTTTGGATTCTTGCACCGCAAATGGCTAATCCAAAAGCTTGCAGCAGGAAAGAGCGCAGTCTTTGCTCGATTGGTATTGGTTGAGATAGCAATCATGGGGTTGTCAATAGGGCTGGGAACCGCGCTTGCCAGAACCGCACCACCGGTATCAGATAAAGAATTTGTTGAACCGACCGCAGCACAGATTCTCACCGGTGACCCGCTGCCGAGAGAGTTCACAGTTGATGCTTGGCTAACTGCTTGGGAGATAGACATTCTTTGGCTCACGGTGGCGGTGTTTGCAAGCTACTTCTATTTGTATGGGGTTTGGGTTCTCAGAAAACGTGGAGACAGTTGGCCGGTTGCAAGAACTGTTAGTTGGCTTGCGGGAATGGCAACTCTGTTTTACGTAACCAATGGTGCTCCAAATGTTTATCAGGACTATCTGTTTTCCACCCACATGGTTGCGCACATGATTCTCTCTATGGCGATTCCTGTGATGCTGGTTCCCGGAGCGCCGGTTACTCTGCTGTCTAGAGCAGTTGCTGCCAGAAAAGATGATTCATGGGGCCCGCGCGAGTGGGTGCTTTGGGCGGTGCACACGCCATATGCAGCTGTAATTTCTCACCCGCTATTCGCAGGATTGAACTTCGCAATGTCGCTGGTGATTTTTTACTACACACCGCTTTTTAGATTCTCGATTGAGCAACACCTTGGTCACCAGTGGATGATTGTTCACTTCATGATTACTGGTTATTTATTTGTTCAGGCACTAATAGGCGTTGACCCGCAACCTCATAAGCCTTCTTATCCACTGAAACTGATGATTCTGATTGGCACGATGGCCTTCCATGCCTTCTTTGGCTTAGGAATGATGAGCGACAAGTCACTTTTGTTGGCAGACTGGTTTGGCGCCATGGGCAGAACCTGGGGTGATGATCCCCTGGCCGACCAGGCAATTGGTGGCGCTTTCGCCTGGGGAGTGGGCGAGATCCCGACGATTATCATCACGATTATCGTGGCTATCCAGTGGTCTAGATCCGATGATCGAGAGCGCAAGCGCTTGGACCGCGCCTCTGACCGTTCTGGTAACCAGGACATAAATGAGTACAACGAGATGCTCAAGAAGCTCAACGAGACTCAAGAGCGCCGATGATTATTGAACTCAGCGAAGAACAAAGAGCACTCTTCGAATATGTCGAGGACACCGAGAACCATGTCTTTATTACCGGGCGAGCTGGCACCGGAAAGTCCACTCTGCTCACTCACTTGATTGCTAATACCGAGAAGAGCTTTGCGGTTTGTGCCCCCACCGGCGTAGCGGCTTTGAATGTTGGCGGGGTCACAATCCATTCACTATTCACTTTTCCCTTCGGGCTTTTGGGAGAGGTCGACATCGCAAAGCATCTCTCTCGCAGAACCAGAGACGTGCTAAAGGCTCTGGACATGTTGGTGATTGATGAAATCTCAATGGTCAGTGCTGACCTGATGGATGCAATTGATCGTGCGTTGCGAATTGCAAGAGGGCGACGCAAGGAACCATTTGGTGGAGCACAAATAGTTATGTTTGGCGACCCATATCAATTGGCACCGGTTCCGCCATCAGATCCCGAAGAACGAAATTATGTAGCCGAGAACTATCGGTCAAATTGGTTCTTTGATGCTCACGTTTGGCAGGAAGCAGAGCTGGAGAGATTTGAACTTAGCAATATCTTTCGGCAGAGCGACGAGGGCTTTAAAGAAATCTTGAATGCAATTCGTGATGGCTCGGTAACAAGAGACATGCTGGAAGTTTTAAACCAAGCAGGCAATCGCCAACCACCGCACTCTGACGTAATACGTCTGGCGACGATAAACGCAACCGTGAACGCAGTAAACGCGAAGCGAATGAGTCTTATCACCGCGCCTGCAAAGAAATTCAATGCAACCTTCTCTGCCGATGCAGCGCGCATCTTCGGAAAGCAACTCCCGGTAGAGGAGATCGTGGAGCTGAAGGTTGGCGCACAAGTTATGTTTATCAAGAATGACGACTCATCAACCTTGAAAGCTCCTAATGGCGGAACTCTGAAGCGCTGGGTCAATGGCACCATAGGGCATGTTGTCGAACTTCCCTCCTCGGGTGGCGTTGTGGTTGAAGTAGAAGGCGAGACGTTTGAGGTAGGGCCAGCAACCTGGGAGAAGGTCCGCTACGAAGTCGAGGAAGAATTTGATGAAGCCACCGGCAAGGTCAAAGAGGTCTTGGTGCCTATTACTCTGGCTGAATTTAAACAAATACCACTGCGGTTAGCTTGGGCGGTCACCATCCATAAATCTCAGGGCCAAACCTATGACGAGGTTCAGATCGATATGGGAGCTGGAGCGTTTTCACCGGGCCAAACTTACGTAGCGCTCAGCCGAGTCAGATCACTAGAGGGCCTCTACCTCAATCGCCCCATCAATCTTCGTGACGTGATGGTGGATGAAGACGTTGTTCGGTTTATGTCTGGGGCTAAGCCTTTAGCCACCAGTTCAGAGCATCTGCCACCCTTCTAGCCCAGAAGTATTCCGAGTGTCCGGTCGCGGGGTAAACAGCCGCAACAAAATCCGCTTTTTCTAGATATCCCTTTGCACCTAACTGCTCAGCAAACTCAAGTTGCTGCGGCAAGTAGTCTGCGTCTAAGCCTTCGGTACCGGTGTCTGTCCAAATCCTGTGTGAACCAGCATTTGGAAGCTTGTCAGCAAGATGCTTCACCATCTCCGACTTTCCAAAGGTCCAGTGTGTGGAGAAACCGATTGCAGTTCCAAAAGTTTTTGGTCTTTCGGCAAGCGCATTGAAAGACGCAAGCCCACCCATACTTGAACCCATGATTACAACTCGAGATGGGTCTAATTTAATCGCGTAGTTCTCTTCTATGAATGGCAATATCGCATCAGCAATTAGAGAGATGTATGCATCACCTTGTGGCGTGCGATCTGGATGGAATATCGCTGAGTACTGCGGATCAAATGCATTCCAGGCTTCAGGATGATTCACTAAGAATGATTCTGGTGCAAGCTCAACAATCCTGGTTGGGTCAGACTTACCCCAAACCGCAACTACTATCGGCGGCTCTGCGCGCAAGTCATTCTTAATCGCACTTAGCACTTCCCAAGATTTGCCCAATGTTGAAGACTCTGCATTGAAAACATTCTTTCCATCGTGCATCACAAGCACCGGAGTTTGTGGGTGCCAAGTCTGCGGAGTCCAAACCTGAACGCGGTGCTCATCGAATTCATACTCGTCGAGTTCGCCACCCGCAAGAAATTCTTTGCGAAGTTTTAGCTCACGCATCGCCATGAAGAGCGGAAAAGTGAATGCAAGGGCCGTTACACCTGACAGCAAAAAGTAAAGCCAGACGCGCTTCATCTTTAGTCTGCGGGATTCGATAATCATGAAACCTGTAGCAGCGCCGGCAACAATCATCAAATCGAGCGAGAGAACCCAATCAACCGCAGAACCGAACCAGGCCCGAAGGTAGTCCTGTCCCTCAAAGGAAGCGATTGCGTTGAAATACCAGGCGGTGGCTAGGCCTAGAACAGCCAAGAGCAGATAAACCCGAGATCTAATTAGGTGAGTCTTGTGCACCCATGAATCTTCCCACCTTCTCTCAGGAATCTTTACAGCTGTTGTGGCAGTTTAAACAGATAGGCCCAAACAGCCTGGGTGCCATTTTGGCTCCGGAAAGAAGTACTAATGAAAAAGCGTCGCTGGGTCTGGGTAGTGCTGATACTGGCCCTTGTAGGTGGGGGTCTCACCGCCCTTGTTCTGCCGAGCCTGAACCAGGTTCCGGTCTATGAAACCTACGAAGTCAAAACCACCGAGGTGATCAAGACAGTATCTGCCAATGGGCAGTTGGCCGAGACTCAGCTTCTGGCGTATGGTCCCGCCGAAGAGCCAATCCTTATCTCTTCAAATGGCGAGATCAGTCAGCCTGCTCAATTTGGGGCCAGCCTAGAGATTGACTCCATTGCCGTTGAATTAGGCGAATCCGTGCAGGCAGACGATTTACTGTTCACCTACCTAAACCCACTTGGGCAAGAGGTTGAAGTAGTGGCTGTTGCCCCCGGAGTCGTTAGAAGTATCGACACGCTTGCCGGGCTGAGAACATCCGGCTCAGTGATGACAATAGGTAATGACGAACCTGTGATTTCGGTTTTTGTTAGCGAATACGACGCAGACTTGGTTGCTCTTGAGCAGGTTGTGAATATTGAACTAGATGCCATCAATGCGGAATTCGGCGGCAAAGTAATTGGCATTGGTCAGGTCGCTCAGTCAGTCAGCGGAATCAAACAGTACGAAGTTCTAGTTGATGTGAATGACTTGCCCGAGGGGGCACGCTTCGGCATGAGTGCAACAGCAGAAATCGAAGTTAAGCGAATAAGCAATGTGCTCGCAGTTCCAACCAATGCTTTAGTTGGAGACGAACCCTCCGTGGATATTTTGGTAACGGATGAAAATGGCAATCAGCAAATTGAACGAATGGTGTTGGAACTTGGTGAGTACGGTGACAGTTTCGTCGAGGTGATTTACGGAGTAGAGGCCGGAGATCTAGTTGTAGTGGGTATATCCGGTTCCATTCCAGCACCAATTAACTTTGGTCCACCACCCGGAGCACGTGAGAGTGCCTGAGCCTGTTGTCGAACTTTCTGAAGTTCGACGTGAGTATTTGGTTGGCGATCAGGTAACTGTCGCTCTTGACGGTGTTGATCTCAAAGTTGAGCGAGGGGAGTTTGTAGCAATCGTCGGACCCTCCGGTAGCGGCAAGTCGACCATGATGAATCTGATTGGTTGCTTGGATAGACCCAGTGCTGGAATAGTAAAAATCTCTAACGCTGCGACAAATTCGCTGAGTGACAATCAACTCACTGACCTTCGCTCAAAAGCAATTGGTTTTGTTTTTCAGCAGTTCCAATTACTTCCCAATACCTCAGCCCTTGAAAACGTGATGGCTCCACTTTTGTATCAGGGAATTTCAACCAAGAAAGCCAAGGAATCCGCCACCCAGATGCTTCAGCAGCTGGGGCTAGGGGAGCGCCTGAACTTCGACCGAAACCGGCTTTCTGGCGGGCAGCAGCAGCGCGTGGCAATTGCGAGAGCCCTGGTCACAAACCCGGATATCGTGCTTGCCGACGAGCCAACCGGGGCGCTTGATTCAAAGACTGGTTCGCAAGTGATCGAACTCTTGCACCAACTTCACCGCGAGGGCAGGACCATCATCCTGATTACTCACGATCTAGAGATTGCCGCCAGTGCACCGCGAAGAGTGTTCTTGCGTGACGGAAAAATCGAACGCGACGAAAGCGGTGTGAATTGAATTTCCTTGGAACCGCGCGTTTGGCACTGAACAGAATTTGGGCCACCAAGACCCGATCACTTCTGACCATGCTCGGTGTTGTGATTGGTGTAGCTGCGATTGTCGCTCTCACTTCGATTGTTGATGGTGCATCGCAAGGCATAAATAAATCTCTTGCGACACTCGGAACTAACCAGCTAAACATCACTGCTCTAGCACCAGACGCACTTACTCAGGCAGATGCACAAGCTCTGAGTGACTTAGACGACGTTGCAGTTATGTTTATGCAGTCCATCGGCGAGGGCACGATAGCAACTGCTGACAATCGAGTCACTGCGAGACTGGTTGGGGTTTCGGAGGAGTACTTCGAAGCGGTTAAGCCCGAGATTGCAATGGGTGCGTATCTTTCTTCAAACCCTGAGGCTCTAAAAGCCAAAGACGTAGTGTTTGGTGCTGATGCGGCAAACGATCTTGGTTTAACAAATGACATGCTTGGGCAGACCGTAAAACTAAACGGTCAAGACTTCAGGCTTGTTGGTGTGCTTGACGATCAGGCGGGTTTTGGAACATCGGGCAGGGTTTATGTTCATCTCGAGGCCGCAAGAAAACTTTTCAGTCAGTACCCGTACGTTTCCAGCATTGTGATTCAAGCAGACACCGCGGAGGCGGTTGATGCCCTTCAAGTAGCTGCCGACAGATTGCTCAGGGAGCGCTATGGCTTATCTGCAGAAACCGATGCTCGCTACACAATTACCAATCAGGCATCCTTGCTATCTGCAGTGAGTTCAATCACGGACACCCTGGGGCTTTTGCTCACCGGCATTGCAGCAATTAGCTTGATTGTTGGCGGCATTGGAATCATGAACATCATGCTGGTTTCGGTTCGTGAGCGAACCAGAGAAATTGGCGTTCGCAGGGCCATAGGGGCCAAACAGTCCAACATTCTCACCCAGTTCCTGATTGAGGCGATCGTTCTTTCTTTGGCCGGAGGAATAGTTGGTCTAATCCTTGGCGAAATTGCTGCCTTCTTCTTGGCGATTATTGGCGACTGGGTATTTGCAATCAAGCTAGATACAGTCCTGCTGGCTCTGGGCTTCAGCCTGGTTGTGGGCGTGGTCTTCGGAGTCTGGCCGGCGAGAACTGCCGCGAAGCTAGAGCCAATTGACGCTTTGAGATTTGAGTAGCAGTAGCCTGTCCGGGTGGATTCCTTCGTATCGTTACTCCTTTTACTGCACGTCTCGTTCGGTGTATTAGCCCTTGCTACTTCCTTTGCTGCGATGGCAACCAAGAAGGGATCGAAGTTTCATCGAAGAGCTGGGACTCTGTACTTTTGGGCAATGCTCGGGATTGCCATCACCGCAATTCCGGTGACGTTCTATAGACCGAATCCCTTTTTGTTTGCGATCGCATTGTTTTCGTTTTACTTCGCCTTTGCTGGTTATCGAAGAGGCAAATCCAAGTTTGAGTTTGAACCCATCGATAAGGTCGCGGCCTACTTGATGGTCCTGGTTTCACTGGGGATGATCAGTTACGGGCTATACATGGCCTTCTACATCGCACCAAATGGCTGGTCGCTATTTGCCTTTGGACTGATCGGACTTCAGAATTCTTTGGAGGACGTAAAGGACTCTAAATCTGGAATTGACTTCCACAACAAGGTGGCCCGACACCTGCAAAGGATGATTGCCGGCACAATCGCGACCGTCACGGCGGTTTTAGTTCAGCAGGTCAGCACCAGACTGGACCAGCAAACTGCCTGGCCAATTCTGGTTTGGTTGAGCCCGACCGCACTTTTGGTCCCACTTATTTTCATCTGGTCCAGAAGGGTGCTGGTCGACCGAAGGATGACCCTGATCAACCGAGCATCCAAATAAGGCATTAACCTTTTACTCATGCTGTTATCCGATAAAGACATCCGCGCTCAGATTGAGGCTGGCCGAATTGGCCTCGAGCCACTTGAGATGGGACTGTTGCAGCCTTCGTCTATGGATGTTCGGTTAGATCGTTTTTTTAGGCTGTTCGATAATCACAAATACCCATACATTGATCCAGCCGAACAACAAGATGAGCTAACTCGACTGGTTGATGTTGGACCCGACGAGGCATTTATTTTGCACCCTGGAGAATTTGTACTGGGTTCGACATTCGAATTTGTTTCGCTTCCCAACGACATCGCTGCTCGCCTCGAAGGGAAGAGTAGTCTCGGACGTTTGGGACTACTGACTCACTCAACCGCGGGATTTGTTGATCCAGGATTCAACGGCCACGTCACGCTAGAACTCTCGAATGTTGCAACGCTGCCAATTAAGTTATGGCCAGGAATGAAGATTGGTCAGCTGTGTTTCTTCCAACTTTCGTCTGTGAGTGAGAACCCATATGGTTCAGAAAAGTATGGCTCTCGTTACCAGGGGCAGCGTGGGCCAACTGCTTCTCGCAGTTTCAAGAACTTCTACCGCACCGACGTTGGAAATCAGCCGCTGGAAAACTAATCGAAAGACTTTTTGATTTGCTCGTAACTATTAGGAGAAATCAAGTTCTTGAGATGGGCAAAAACAAGTTGTGGTTTATCTACCTGCGCCAAAGATCTTGCTAATTGCTCGGCTACGTATCGCTCTCTAGATTGTGCCGGCCTAAAGATCAAGGCCCTAGACCCAGCTGATTCTCGCTCGACCAATTCTTTTTCGACCAACCTTGAGAGCACAGTGAGCAAAGTTGTCATTGCGATGGTTTCATCGCCGAGAATGGCGTGTATTTGAGATGAGGTCAGACCTTCCGGAAAATCCCACAGCGCATTCTGCACCGCGGTCTCTAACTCCCCGGGTTTCCGGGTCTTATCTGACATGTCTGAATTCTACGAGTAGCAAAAGTTTCAGTAAGGGGTTGCCCCCAGCTGTCTGACTATTTCTTCCGCCACGGCAATACAACTGATGGTGTCGGCGTGGCTCCTAACCGGCGATTCCAGTAGTCCTCGCGAAAGGTAACTAGAAAATGCCACCGCGGGGTAACACAGGCCATCGTGCCCCTGAATTTGGCTGCGGTCGTTCCAACTTGACGACTCTGGATAAAACTCTTTACCTGTGAGAGTCAGCGTCGACGGAGCAAGAAACGGCGCTTCGATATTCAGGACGGCATTTTCAAACGAACAATGCACAGTCTGCGGCAATGACGCTATTGCAGACATCACCAAACTTGCCCTTGCCCCCGATTCATATCTCAGCTCCACGAAAGCTTCAGCATCTATCCCACTTTCTGATAATTTGCCCGATGCTCTGATCTCAATTGGATCACCGAGAAATTGTTGCGCAAGGGCGATGGGGTAGATGCCCATATCGTGAACCACGCCGCCTCCGCCCTTCGTCCACAATCGTGGAATCGAACGATTATCGGTTGCAAAACAAGCGGTGAGCAATTCAGGCTTTCCTAGCTCGCCGCCTGCCAGGATCTGGTCAATGACACTTGCTTGCGGCAAGTATCTGGTCCACATTGCTTCCATGACGAGCAAACCCTTTGATCGCGCAGCTTCCAGAAGATGTTTGGCCTGAGAAGCGGTGTAGGTTATGGGTTTCTCTACTAGGAATGGTTTGCCATACTCAACACACAGCATTCCGTGTTCAAAGTGAGAGCCTTGCCAAGATGCAATGTATACGGCTTCAATATCAGGATCTGAGACCAAATCTTTGTAAGAGGTGTAAAACTTCGGAATACCCAGCTCGGTTGCGAAAGCCTGGCCTCGTTCTGGCGAAGTGGATGCTACTGCGACAACTCTCTGATTGGTGAATCGCTGGACAGCGCTGGTCCAAACTTTTGCAATTTCTCCAGGTCCAATAATTCCCCATCTCAAGACAGGGTTATCGGTGGAGTCAATCAAAAGCGGCTTTGGAAAATCCATTCCTTGAGTCTAGGTGTGCTAGCTTCCTAATGTTTAGGCAAGGAACCTAAAAATAAACACAAACACTATGCCCATCACGCAGCCAATCCGGCTGCCCTTTGATGCGCGCTCTTTGAGTTATCGCCGTGGGATCTGGTTGGCATATCCCGCCCTTTTTGTATTACTTGCTGGGGACGGGGTCCGCTACACAATCGGCTGGACCGGGTTCGCAATTCTAAGTGCTCTGTTTGTAGTTGCAGCGGGGGTAGCGCTTGCGGTGAAGGGGTCAAAGGAATTATTCAGAAGACTGCCACTTTCCTTGATTGCAATTTTGAGCTTTATGGGACTGAGCACCATCTGGTCGCAATATCAGCTGCAGACCTTCGGTGCGACCGTGTTGCAATTTGCAACCACGGTAGTCGCGCTGTTTTTCGCAAATCAGTTTGATTGGCGACAGCTACTAAATATTTTTGCCAACTCCATTCGCTTCATTCTCATTGTGAGTTTGATTTTGGAGCTAATTGCGGCATTCACGGGCCCAATAAAGCCACTGTTCCCAAACTTTGAAGGAGATACTCCTCCAGCTGCCGCTTACTGGTGGGTGCAGGGAAATCTATTTGATTACGAAAGAATTCAAGGCTTTCCAGGAAATGCGAATTTGATTTCATTCATTGCCGTGCTGGGTCTTGTGACATTCTTTGTCGAATACATTGTCACCGCAGGAAAGAAGCAAATTCCGCTGGCCTCCTTTATTGCGGCTGCGGTAACAGTCGCACTAGCAAAGTCGGCCAGCATGACGGTCGCACTACTCATTGTTTTCTTGGCTGCATTGGTTGCGATTCTTGCTGAGGGTAAGCCCAAGGAGCTGCGCATCAAGATTTATATAAGGACTCTTTGGTCTGGAGTCTTCGCTGTTTTCCTAACACTGGTGTACTGGGTTGAAATAACAGATCTGCTGGGCAAGAGTCCGGACGCATCGGGACGATTTACCATTTGGCAGAAGGTTTGGATGCTCATCACTGAGCGGCCACTTGAGGGCTGGGGCTGGATCTCCCATTGGTTGCCGGGCTTAGAACCCTTTGAGGGTTTAGTGGTAATCAATAAAGTTCCGCAATATCACGCGCACAATGCCTTCCTGGATGTTTGGATGCAATTGGGTGTGCTTGGGTTGGGGCTTTTCATATGGTTGCTTGCGAGCACCTTGTTTCGTGTTTGGAAAATCGCAGTGCTGCACACAAACCCGTTGTATTTATGGCCGCTGTTTGCCTTCATGGTGATTCTCACTCAGGCACTGACTGAATCCAGGCTGCTGGTGGAGATCGGGTGGGTACTGCTGGTATTACTAGCGGTGAAAGGCAGGGAGCCCTTCGAGGAATTGGAACCACTGGGCTCCAGCACCAAGCTCAAGAAGCTCCTCAGAGCACCACTTCAGGCCCTTGGCCGAAAGGCCTGACCAAGCTGAACTTGTAGGCTTATCGGGTGATTGACCTAACCCTACTTCGAGAAAACCCAGAGGCGATTCGAGAATCTCAGCGCTCTCGCGGGGCGGATGTGGGCCTGGTCGACCTAGCCATTGAGCTAGACCAAAAGAAGCGCTCGGCGCTCGCAGAATTTGAAAAGCTACGCGCAAATCAGAACGCACACTCCAAGCTGGTATCAACTGCCCCCAAGGAGGAAAAGGCTCAACTTGTGGCGCAAGCGCAACAGATGGCCGCGGATGTGAAGGCTGCTGACGCCAAGGCTGGGGAGGCCGACCAAGCACTCAGCGATGTGCTCTACCAAATCGAGAACGTCGTGATCCCAGAGGTCCCCAAGGGCGGTGAAGAGAACTTCGTGGTGCTCAGAGAAGTTGGCGAAAAACCAGACTTCAGCTTCAAAGCCAAAGACCATGCAGAACTGGGCGAACTTCTAGACGTTATTGACATAGAGCGTGGTGTGAAAATCTCTGGCTCTCGTTTTTATTTCCTTAAGGGCATGGGAGCCAGACTCGAGCTTGCAATGATGCAACTCGCATTGGACCAGGCTTCGCAGGCTGGTTTCACAGCGTTGATTACTCCGACTCTGGTGAAGCCAGAGGTTATGCAGGGAACTGGGTTCTTGGGAGCTCACTCCGACGAGATCTATTACCTTCCAGCAGACGAACTTTACTTAACTGGAACTAGCGAAGTTGCACTTGCTGGTTACCACCGAGATGAAATTATTGAAGACCTAGCTACTCCTGTTCGCTATGCGGGTTGGTCAACCTGCTATCGACGTGAAGCTGGTGCCGCTGGAAAAGACAATCGTGGAATTTTGCGAGTGCATCAGTTCAACAAACTTGAAATGTTTAGTTACTGCAGACCTGAGGAGGCAGAAGCGGAGCACGCTCGCTTAGTTGCTTGGCAGGAACAGATGCTCCAGAAGTGTGAATTGCCATACCGTGTGATTGACGTTGCTGCAGGGGATCTTGGTTCTTCCGCTGCGCGAAAGTATGACATTGAAGCATGGGTCCCGACTCAAGGCACCTACCGTGAACTTACCTCCACCTCCAACTGCACCACTTTCCAGGCCAGAAGATTGAACACTCGTTATCGTGACCAAGACGGAAAGCCAAAGATTGCAGCAACCCTGAATGGAACTTTGGCGACCACCAGATGGCTGGTTGCGATATTGGAAAACCATCAGCAGGCAGATGGTTCGGTTCGAATTCCCGCAGCACTGCGTCCATATCTTGGTGGCGCAGAACTTATTCACCCGAGGGCATAACTCTTGAGTGCTGATCGCTGGCTAATCGCGCTTGATATCGATGGCACCCTGGTTCACGATGATGGCTTTCTATCTCCTGCCGTAGTGCGCGAAGTTGAGAGGGTTAGAAACCTAGGCCACGAAGTTGTCATTGCAACCGGTCGTGCTGCGGCAAATGCCTACCCGGTAATTTCGGATCTCAATATTCAGAACGGTCACGCCGTGACTTCAAATGGTGCAGTGCTGGTGAAGGTCGATAGCTCACACCCAAAAGGTTTCGAAGCGCTAGAGGTTGTCACTTTTGATCCTGCAGAGATTCTTACTAAGTTGATTGACCATCTTCCCAACGCCCACTTCGCGGTTGAGCACACCGATGGCACCTATCGTTTCCACAAACCCTTTCCCTCTTACGCGTTGGGAGATCAAAACTTCGAAACCCCGCTAGAGGAACTGATGCACCACCCAGTCAGTCGAGTGGTGGTGCTTTCTCCAGATCACGACGTGGATGAGTTTTTGGGGCTGATGGAGCAGGTTGGTCTGCAGTCGGTTTCCTATGCAATTGGATACACCGCATGGCTAGATATTGGACCCAAAGGCGTTGACAAGGGCCACGGTCTAGAAAAACTTCGCTCGAGATTTCAGATCCCCAGAGACCGCGTATTGGTTATGGGGGATGGCCGCAACGACATTGAGATGTTCCGCTGGGCCAAGGCCGGCGGCGGCTATGCCTATGCCATGGGCCAGGCTCCAGACGAGGTGAAGTTCGAGGCTACGGCCGTCACTGCCTCCGTGGCCGAAGACGGGGTAGCTCAGGTATTGCAGGCACTCGAAGGCCTACAGTTCCTGGAAAATTAGTAGACTCCTCTGCGGAGGTCTGTCCGAGCGGCCGATGGAGCTGGTCTTGAATACCAGTGAGCAGCAATGCTTCGTGGGTTCGAATCCCACGGCCTCCGCCAGTTTCTGCCAAATCGCTGATGATTTAGCTTCCGAAAACAAATTCCAAATAGTGTTTTTTGCTGGATAAGAAAAGGAATAGTCAGTGACCAACCAACCGCTGCGCCCGGTACGAGCACCTAAGCCGAAGGAGAAAAAGTCTCCAAGGTTTTGGCTAAGCGTGATCGGCGGTTCGGTTGCTGTTGTTCTAGTCGCGATTTCTGCAATAGCAATCACCTTTTTGTCACAGCTAAGTGCAACCGGTATTGACGTCTACGACGCAGACGGTGATAAGTATGAAGCTGCAAATATTAACGGCCCAGTAAATATTTTGCTCATCGGTTCTGACTCTAGAGAAGGTCAAGGATCAACCAAATACGGTCCAGTTGGAAATGC
>JACCDN011223140.1_pt1 | contig 13701 bp, 13 predicted proteins | sample 7441691 | NCBI WGS metagenome assembly JACCDN01 (sample SAMN15323439, study PRJNA562643) | freshwater metagenome | isolation source: river surface water | place: USA:Blue River Watershed | collected 2017-08-16 | reverse complement strand
GTTATCATCTCTGGGGCAGCTGGTTCAGGCAAAGATTCAGTTATTGATGGACTTCAGGCACTTTTGCCACTTGAGCGCATCATCACCACGACTTCGCGTCTTCCACGTCCTACTGAAAGTGAGGGCCGCCCCTACTATTTCATTTCCAAAGAAGAGTTTGAGCGCGGTATCCAGGCGGGGGAATTTGTCGAGTATTCCACCAACGAAAACGGTGGTCTCTACGGGGTTACGAAAAGAGAGCTTGATCGTGTGAGCCAAACGAGCGGTATTGCCATATGGCGCGTGGATTGGAAGGGTGTGGTCACCATAAAGAAACTATTTCCTACTATCCCTGCTATTTATATCTCCGCCCCTCTCTCCGTGCTTGAGCAGAGACTGCGCACTCGTGATGCCGATAAGGATGAACACTACTTCAAGGAGCGCATGGACTATACTCGCGAATGGCTCAACCACCTCGATATCTATGACTACCAAGTCGAAAATGAAGAAGGCAAGCTCTCGGAAACGGTCGAGCAAGTGGCTCGCATCATCAAAGAGCGTACCAGCGCCTAATACTCCCCTCGCCCCGTTTGTCCGAGGCTTTTTGAAGCGTGTCCTAAATAGTGTTGCCAAGCACAACCTTTGGCAGCAAGATGATTCATTTATTGTGGCCGTTTCTGGCGGGCCAGACAGCCTATGCCTCCTTGATGTCTTGTATCTGCTCTCTTTGAAATTTGGCTTTTCTCTCCACGTCGCTCACGTCAACTACCGTCTTCGCGGTAAAGACTCAGACCTCGATGAAGCCCTCGTCCGGGAGCGAGCCACTCTTTACGGGCTCTCCCTCGCAGTTCTTCATCCAAGAATCACTCATTCTGCCAACCTCGAAGAGAGGCTCCGCGATATCCGCTATCGGTTTTTTGAGAAAGTACGCCTGGCCAAAAAGGCTACCCTCATCGCCGTGGCCCATCATGAGAATGATCAGGCTGAAACCTTGCTCCTTCGGCTCCTCCGTGGTTCCGGCGGTCTCGGCCTCTCCGCCATGCGACCCAAACATGGAGTGATAGTACGCCCCCTCATTGAGCAAAGTCGTGAGGATGTCCTTCACTACCTCGATGTGCGTGGTCTTTCCTATCGGACAGATCAGAGTAACAGTGATCGAGCATTCCTCCGCAATCGTATCCGCCATGAACTCCTCCCCCTCCTCAAACGGGACTATCAGCCTCGCATCGTTCCGATTCTCTCAGAGACCGCCACTCGACTGGCTACTGATTTTGCCCACTTCGGTGAGTCACCGACGCTCTCCCCGAGTGAGAAGGCTGGCCTCCTTTCGGTCCGGGCTCTCCTCGCCCTCCCGGATGCCCTCCTCCAAGTACGACTTCGCCACCTCCTCCGACCCTACACGGGTGGTCGATTTCCGTCCCAGGGAGTCATCGATGAGGTCCTGAAACTCCTCAAAAGCACCAAAAACAAGCCTCAAATCTTTGTTACAAAAGGGTTGAAGATAGAGCGAAAAGGTGATAGAGTGAGACTGCTCCGACAGGGAGCTTAACCCCCAATTTTATATTTTTGGTATGGAAAAAATGTTCAAAAACCTCTCGACCCTCATTCTCCTGTTTCTCCTTATTTCAGGCATTGTGATCCTCTACCAGTCCCCGGAGGCCAAGCCCTCAGCCGTTTCTCTCTCCGAGCTCGTGACTGAGATCAATCAGGACCAGGTCAAGGAAATCACGGTCAAGAATAATGATCTTGCCATAGAATTGAAAGATGGTAAGAAACAGGTAGCCAGCAAGGAGTCTGAGAGTTCTCTCTCGGAGACCTTCACCAACTACGGCATCGACAAAGAGAAGCTGAAAAGTGTCACGCTCAATATTACCGAAGATTCTGGCTTTGGTTTTTGGTTGACCGCCCTGCTTCCTTTTCTCCTCCCCTTTATCCTCATCTCGGCCTTCATCTGGTTCATGATGCGTCAGGCCCAACGGGGTAATTCTCAGGCTCTCTCTTTTGGCATGAGTCGAGCTCGTATGCTTGATCCCAAAGACAAGAAGAAGCGCATCATGTTTGCTGATGTCGCTGGTGCCACCGAAGCCAAGACCGAACTCGAAGAAGTCGTTGAGTTTTTGAAGCACCCCAAGAAGTTTCTCAATATGGGTGCCAAGATTCCCAAAGGTGTCCTCCTCCTCGGCCCTCCCGGAACCGGCAAAACCCTTATGGCCAAGGCCGTCGCTGGTGAAGCTGGCGTCCCCTTCTTCAATATCAGTGGTTCTGAATTTGTTGAGATGTTTGTCGGCGTTGGTGCGAGCCGTGTCCGTGACCTCTTCAAGCAGGCCAAGAAGAATGCTCCTGCCATAGTCTTTATCGATGAAATAGATGCCGTCGGACGTCACCGTGGTGCCGGACTCGGTGGTGGTCATGACGAACGTGAACAGACGCTCAACCAAATCCTCGTCGAGATGGATGGTTTCGAGACTGATACATCCGTCATCGTGATTGCCTCTACTAACCGCCCCGATGTCCTTGACCCGGCTCTCCTCCGGCCCGGTCGCTTCGATCGCCGAGTGACGATGGATCTCCCTGATATCAATGAGCGTGAGCAGATCCTCGCTATCCATGTCAAAAACAAACCGATTGAAGAAGTGGTCCGGATGCGCACTCTGGCCGAACGTACTCCAGGCTTTTCTGGGGCTGACCTCGCCAACCTGGTAAACGAAGCCGCTATCCTCGCCACCCGTCGCAACAAGAAAACTATCGGTATGGCTGAGCTTGCTGAGTCGGTTGAAAAGGTCATCCTCGGTCCAGAACGCCGCAGTCGTGTCATCAATGCCGATGAGAAGAAGATTGTGGCCTATCACGAAGGTGGTCACGCTTTGGTTGGTGCTTCCCTCCCTCATGCTGATCCAGTCCACAAGGTTTCCATCATTTCTCGTGGTCATGCTGGTGGGTATACTCTCTCAGTCCCAGAAGAAGACAAGAGTCTCCACTCGCACGCGTACTTCCTGGATGAGCTCGCAGTTTTCCTAGGAGGCTATGCCAGTGAAAAGCTCGTCTTTGGTGATATCACAACCGGACCCTCGAATGATCTCGAACGCGCTACCTCTATGGCGCGCAGTATGGTCACTCGCTATGGTATGAGCCGTCTCGGTGCACGCACCTTTGGCAAGAAAGAAGAGCTCGTGTTCCTCGGTCGCGAAATGCACGAAGAGCGCAACTACTCCGAAAAGACGGCTCAAGATATCGATAGCGAAGTCACGCATTATATCGATGAGGCATTCCGTCGCGCTACGTCTATCCTGACCGAGAAGCGAGCCACTCTCGACGCCATCGCTTCTGCTCTCCTTGAACGAGAGACCCTGGAAAAGGATGAGTTCGCCGCTATCGTGGCAGGCAAGACCCTAGCACCTATTCCTGCCGACCCGACCAAGTAAATTGGTCCTCTTATGACCTCCTTTTCTTTTGTCGACATCCTTTCCGATAGCTGGCGCCTCTCACTGAGACGGCGCCAGCTTTGGATAGGAGGAGCTATTCTCGCCCTTCCCATCCTCGCTCAGACGTACTACCTCACTGATGCTCCTTCCCAATCAAGTGAGCTCATCTCATATATAACCACCCACTTCCGAGAGGTCTCTCTTTTTCTCATCATCACCTTTGTATGCTCGCTCATTGGTAAATCATGTTTGATTCTCCTCCTCCACCGAGCCACTTCGAAAAAAGACACTTTCTCAATTTCACGCCGCACACTGCGTCAAGCTATCGTTCGAGGCCTTTTGATTGAATTGAGCTTACTCCTCTTTATCCTCCTCGTTGGCTGTGTACTGGCTCTCCCCCTTCTCATGGCGCTCATGTCTCTCGGCACAATCCCTCCGGTTCTCCACTGGCTCACTCTTATGGTCATACTCCCTATTTCTCTTGTGGCATTTATTCTACGGGAATTCATCTTTTTTTACTTCCTCCTTACTCCAGGTATCCGGTTCAAATCAGCCCTCGAGGCGAGCGTAGCACTTTTTCAAAGAAACACCTCCCTCTCAGTACAATTCTTTCTCTTCTTTCTGTGGGGAGCTCTCCTCTTTACTTTTTCCTTGAATCTGGTTATGCTAGGTATTGTTGCTCTTTCTCATGTTCTCCTCCCAAGTATGGCCGATACCTCCATGCTGGTCGGAAGCTTTGTTGCACTGGCATTCTATGAAATAGTACGCCAAACAGTTTGGTTCCGGTTTTTCCAAAAGTTGGCGACACCTCAGGACCCAGTTGAAACAACACTTCCAGCCATCTTAAAAAAGGAGATCACAGAAATTTCGGGTGTATAGCTCAGGCTTGCCCCGTTACTTATTCAAATGGACAATTAGCTCAGTTGGTTAGAGCGTCACATTGACATTGTGAAGGTCACTGGTTCGAATCCAGTATTGTCCACTAGAAGTTCGGACTTTACACAAATCATAGAATAAGTAACGGGGTGAAGTTACCCGCCCGAACGTACCGCGTTCGGTACGGGCGGGGAGCACGGCATTGACACCTGCCTACGGCAGGCAAGTTGTAGAGGTCTCTGGTTCGAATCCAGATACACCCACATCAAAAGATAAAGACCTGACAATTGTCAGGTCTTTATTGTTTAACATCCACCACCACAGTAGACACCATTGTCCTGTCGTGCCCCCGGAGGTGGCGCCGTATACGGTTTGATATATACATTCGTCTTTTGGCTCCACTCGCTTGTAAACTTCGCTGCCGGTCCCAATTGTTTGTCAATTCGTGTAAGCTCACGATTAACCTTGGTATCAACTCGCTTAATCTCACGTTCAATATTGGCTTGAACTTTTCCAACACCCTTTTGGATCATACTGCTGACTGCTTTGTTGACCACGGCATTAACAACGCCCGAAAGAAACTCGCCAGGATTTTCGGCAGCTGCGATCAAATTGTTACCAATGTTCTGAACATCAGACAGCATACGCTCAATGGTGGCGGCCGGCGCAATAGTCTTTCCTCCTTGCTTCTTCCCAGTGAATCCAGAAGATTGGGCTTCCGTTTTGACTTGCTCGATATTCTGATTCAATTTCCTCATGTAGTATGCCGAAGCCGAAAGCGTGTACCCAAAAGGATTATTGGCTGGGTTAGAAATCATGGCGTTAAAGCAACGGTAGTCTCCTTCTTGAAAAAGCTCGTCCGGGCTCGAGCAATAGCTATCCAAGTCATACTGTACACCCACTTCACCTTGTGTGCTCTCATCGCCAATTGATTGCTTCGCCTGCGACACGAGGTACGCCGGGTAGTTCCCAGAAACACTCGACGTCACATCTCCCGCACCTACATAATTAGCAGAAGCATATTTACCCCGAGTCGTGATAGTAAAAAAGTCGTTCATAATCAGCCGAGTCTGCTCTGCGGGCTTTTGATAGAGATAATCGTACCAATCTGTAATAAAGAGTGCGTTACCGAGCGTAGTTCCACCAATCATCTGGGCCGTCTGACTATTAAGTACCTGGATAGCGGCCACTTTGAGTGTCCCCAAGATGGCGCCCTCCAGTTGCTTCTTGATGGTATCCATAATCTGTCCCATCAATTCTGCCGCAAACGCACCTCCCCACACGTCAGCTTTAGCCGGCTGAGCAGAGCCCCCAATAAGGACAAACATAAAGACGACGAGCATCGCTCGAGATAGACGTCGTTTGGTTTGTGCGCCAAAGCCATGAATCATACCCTAGAGATCAATTGGTATTTCCTTGATATCGTACTCTGCCATCTTTGAGTATATTTCTTGCGAAAAGTCAGCTACGACTCCAAAAAATCCTTGCATCTTTGAAAGTGAGGAAATTTGACCAAGCGGGTCGCTGGGATTTGTCTGCTTTACTTCATCTTTGAGCGTCATGGAATACTTCGCCATTTTGATAGCTCGTACATGAACCTCGAGCATTCCTTCCGGCACCTCAATATCTTTTGTCTCATCCAGTATCTTCTTCCCCTTCTCAGATAAATCATCCAGATACTTTGTGTTACCGAGCGTGATAGCTGACAAAGAATCAGTTCCGAGTGATGTCAATAGCGAGCTCAAATCATTCTCTGAATGAAATTTCTTAGGAGAGTTATTGGCCAGTATATACGCCATCACGGTCAAATACTCAACCGCATCCTCTCTTTCTTTTTCGAGTCTCTGCTTTTCTTTGAGTTTCTTTGAGACCTCCTTAATCTTAATCTCGTCAACATTCACTTCTGGCAAAATAATCTCTTGATCGGACTGGTCAAGTACACCCTGAACTGATTCTGTGATAGTCTCGAGCGTGACCGCTTCACCCTCCCCATCTGCGCTGTCTTGTACCATACTAGCAATCTGCTGTGAGACTTGTGCCGTAAGATTGTTGTCAGTAGCAGATCCTCCGTCTTCGGTTTGATTCGTCTCCTTCGTGTCGACAAGCTTATCACCCGGCGCAGGCTTCAATGGATTATAGCCACTTTCTACTTCGACTCCATCAGTGTATCCATCGTCATCACTATCTTTATCGAGTGGGTCTGTCTTGTAGAGCGCTTCTTCTTCATTACTCAGCCCATCCTGATCAGAATCCTGAAAAATATTTTTATCGGTTATCGTATCATCAGCTGATACAAAAAAAGTCACGCTCAAAATGAGGAGACCAAAAAAGAGGAACAATGATGTTCTCATCTGTACTCGCGAAATATCACTACGCACCAACGACATATTGTGTTTTTATTCGAAACAAGCGCATCGATTTCACTCGCGCTCATGTATATCATCACTCTCAAAGTATATCATCTTTTTTGAGCAACATCAAAATATTTTACTGGCAAGACGTTACGATTTCCAGAGTAATATAAATCATTGTGTTATTGCCTGCTTGTCATTAAACATTTCCGTGTTGATTTTAATTCAGTGACCTAAGCAAGTGCTCGAAATGATTATCTCAATCCATATCGCGGCAATCGCTTTCGTTATTTTTTACGTGAATGTAAAACATAATTTATAACACAATTATGCTACTTTGTCAAATATCTCAAACGAAGCGATAGTGCCAGTGAACAAGCAACCCAGAAGAGAAGCTGCCCCTGCTGAATGTCCCAGTAATAATGATCGAATAAGCTCGTCAATATAACGTATAGTAGGATTCCACGAGAAAAGATAGACTCAATGATGCCAGGATAAATTGTTCCACGTGGAACATTATTTAGGTCACCACAAAATTTTTGGCTACCTTGTTCCACGTGGAGCATTCTTGGGATTTGAGTAATTTTGTTCCACGTGGAACATAAATATCCAAATAGAATTAGTCCAATTAGTCCAACCTCAGTCCAAATCAGCATAATTAGGTTATGTATTGGCTGAAACTGCCAGTCAAACAGGATTCCTTCAATAAAGTGCTGCATGAGGTACACGGACTGACCAATCCCCAATCCAAGCCAAAATGAGTCCTTGATCATGCCATAGAAGCTATGTACGTACTGCCAGCGCTCGTATGCAGGCTGATACAGGAAGTATTGCCAATCAAGCGACCGTGCAACAATAGCTGTAACAAGTAATATGAGTACGACTAGCAGTATTCGTAACAATTGTTCCACGTGGAACATTCTCAGCATAATTGTTCGTATGTTCCACGTGGAACAATATAATATTAGGTTCTTGAGATACAAGAATGTTCCACGTGGAACATGTAGTGATGATATGTTATCCGACTTCTTAACTAATTGTTCCACGTGGAACAATTGCCAGCATATATAAAAGACAGCCAAAATGAGGCTTGCCATAGCCGCTTTTGAGAAAGCAATCAGAAAGACGAATCCAAGAGTCGCGAGAACTAATCGGTAATAGGTCCGAGATTGTTCCACGTGGAACAATTGTCTCGTCACAAGAAATGAGTAAGTGAGCACCAGTATGATTGCGAACCCGATAAAGGCAGCGAGTACGTTTGGGTGTGGGAATAAGCCATAAGGTCGTACTACCGACTCACCGTATATTATAATCTTCGCGATTCCTGGCCACTCCACCCCTAAGTGAGTTTCCCCCAGAAATGCCAGTCCAGTGCTTTTTTGAGCCAAAAACTGATAGATAGCGATGAGCGACTGGATAAATGCGCTTAAAATTATGGTCCTAATAACTACTACTAGAATGTTCCACGTGGAACATTTTGAAATGTACTTCATCAATACGGAAATTGTTCCACGTGGAACACTGTGCTTTTTTCTTGAATCTATTGCTTGTACTTGTTCCACGTGGAACATTTTACGATCAGGACTTATCGCATCCGAAATGTTCCACGTGGAACATTTCACCTCATCCACTCTCAATGTTCCACGTGGAACAAAACTGATGAGCAAAAATAAATACAACATGTATCCCTCAAAAAGCTTTATTGAGGCATAAAAAGCCAGTGATTGATTTTCTGACCACAATGTTGAAACAAGGCTCCACAGCAGAAACGGGAGAGGGGAGAGTACTGCCAACTTCCACTGTTCCACGTGGAACAATTCTCTCCACCAAGTTATTGACAGATACTCTAATCTGTGTTCTATTAACTTGAGTAGAATGAAGGCCAAAAGAACAATATCCGACAGGAACACCGAAATATCCGTGTACTCATTGAATCCGCTCGTCCCGATCGGGCTCCATGAGACCAAAGTATGTCGCACCGAAAGCGGAAGGACGAGAATAAAGCCGAGGAGAAGGAAATTCGAGAGTTGCAGGCGTTCCGGTAAGTGCATCATAGCAAGCAGGGTGTAGTTCACCATCAGTATAACGGATTTTCTCCACCGTGGCATCTTTCGATGTTCCATCTCATTGACGAATGGCCAGAAATCGGTATGATAAGGAGGTAGCTTTCGGGCCTGTAGCTTAGCTGGTAGAGCGCCTCCATGGCATGGAGGAGGTCAGGAGTTCGAGTCTCCTCAGGTCCACACGTCGACTCACGTAGCATATTCACTCCTCGTATGAGGAGTTTTGTTTTACTTTGACCAGCTCCATTGATATTATTGAGATACCGTGGTACAGTACATTCTTGCCATCTCAAGCCCTCGTAGTTCAGTGGATACGGAACACTCACTCCAAAATTATGCCCCTGTAGCTCAATGGATACCTGCCTGCCGGCGGGCAGGGAGCTATCTCAAGAGTTCATCGATCAATTGCCCTCGTAGTTCAGTGGATAGAACGACTCACTCCTAACGAGTAAACGTAGGTTCAACTCCTGCCGAGGGCACCAACAAGCCATATTATTTACTTATACACGATTATCCCATATGTCTACTCTCCGTATCACCAAAGTAAACGAGCAACTTCGAAAACTTCTCGGCGAGATTATGGAGCGGGAACTTTCGCTCAAACCAGGGGTTATCATTACTATCCCCAAGGTTGACACCTCAAAAGATCTCCGCTATACTCGCATGTTTGTCAGTGTATTTCCAGAGAGCGAAACCAACTACGTGACCGAGACTCTCAAGAAGGAAATCAGTGGCATCCAAAAGAAGCTTTATACGAAGCTCTATATGCGTCCCATGCCCAAGCTGTCATTTAGTATCGACACCACAGAGCAAGAAGCAGACAAAGTAGAGAAACTCCTCCTCGAACTTAAATAGGGCTTGAAATTGGCATTTTTTTGACTTATACAGATTTATCCCATCCGCCATGCATCGTTTTGCCAAGGAATTCCGTACCCTTTCCTATATCATCTCCAAAGCGGAGCGGGTACTCCTTTTTGCACACAACCGACCCGATCCAGACACAGTGGGTTCCAACCTCGCTTTCGAGGAGTACCTCCGCTCACTCGGCAAGCACGTCGATATCGCTTGTTTCAACCCGTTTCCCGATAACCTAAAGGGGCTGGCTGAACATACTTTTCTTCATCCAGACCAACTAGATCTCAAGAGTTATGATGCCGTGATTGGATGCGACAGTGTCGATCGAGGTCTCGATACGCTCATCGATCAGTTCAAGGAGGAGCAGGTTATCGTGCTCATGGATCATCATCCGGATATTGAGCTCAAGGGGGATGTCGTCATCATCGACCCGGCCTATTCTTCTACTTCCGAGTTACTCTATCTTTACCTCAAATCAATCGAGGCTCCCGTGAGTAAATCCATGGCCACCATGCTTCTTATGGGCATCCTCTTTGATACGGGTGGCTTTCAGCACGGGGGAGTGTCACCTCAGGTGATGGAGATCGCCTCTGAACTCATGAAGAAAGGAGCGCCTCTCCCCAAAATTTCTCAGACGATATTCACCAACAAGAATATCGGGGCCATGAAGCTCTGGGGCAAGGCTTTTGAAAAGGCCAAGTTCAATAAAGAGACCGGCATGCTCGTCACCGCAGTCACAAAGCAGGATATCGCCGAATGTGACGCCTGCGCCGAAGACATCTACCAAGTCGCATCGATACTCTCCACTGTGCCCGATGCCAAGTTCGCTATGGTCCTCTCCGAACGTGACGCCTGTATCGTGAGGGCCAGCCTCCGCTCTATGGAACACCACGGCATAGATGTCTCTCTCATCGCTCATCAGTTTGGTGGGGGAGGACACAAGCTCGCCAGTGGCTTTGAAGTACCAGGGAAAATTATTGAAACAGAAACAGGATTTGCCATTGCATAATCTATGACGAAACAGGAATCACTCAAGGCACTCAATGTTCGCATGGCAGCATCATGCACATGTACTCTCAAATCGACAGCGACGCAGGCCGTACCGGGGGTGGGCAACCCTGATGCAGACATCATGTTTATCGGAGAAGCACCCGGTAAAAAAGAAGACGAGCAGGGGGTGCCGTTTGTCGGAGCCTCGGGCAAATTCTTAGCTGAGATGCTCGCCACGATCAATCTCAAACGTGATGACATCTACATCACGAACATCGTCAAATTCCGTCCGCCCGACAATCGCGACCCGCTTCCAGCGGAAGTCCTCGCCTGCGAAGAGTGGCTTCACGAACAAATCAAAATTATCCGACCGAAAGTTATTGTCACGCTTGGTCGCCACGCCATGGAACATTTCATTCCAGGCCAGAAAATTTCCGAGGTGCACGGTCAATCGTTCACACAAACACTCCCAGACATTGGCACCCAGACATTTTTTGTTCTCTACCATCCGGCGGCGGCCCTCTACAATGGTTCCCTCCGCCAGACACTCATCGCAGACTTTCAAAAAATTCCAAAGGTGGTAGATCAGTTAAAATCGTAGGTGCAAAAAAGCCGACCTAGTGGTCGGCTTTTTGTTCTACTTCTTCCTGGAGAAATCCACCCGCTTGGTGCTCCCAGAGTTTGGCGTACCTGCCACCAGTGGCCGCGAGGACATCGTGTCTGCCATCTTCGACGATCATTCCTTTGTCCATGACGATGATGCGGTCCATCTCGCGGAGCGTCGAGAGGCGATGAGCGATAGCGATCACTGTCTTCCCGGCCATGAGTTCATGGAGCGCCTTTTGGATCGCTACTTCACTCTCGCTATCGAGCGCGCTCGTCGCTTCATCGAGGATAAGTATCGGAGCATTCTTGAGCATCACTCGGGCGATGGCGATACGCTGACGTTGACCGCCAGAGAGTTTAACCCCTCGCTCACCGACGAGCGTGTCATACCCTTGGGGCAAAGCGCTAATAAAATCATGAGCCTCCGCCTTCTTGGCGACTTCAATAATTTCTGCTTCCGTCGCATCTGGCTTGCCATAAGCGATGTTCTCCCGAATAGAACGGTGGAAGAGCGAGGGCTCTTGTGGGACAACCGCGATCATCGTCCGGAGCGAATCCTGTGTCACGTGTGAGATATTCTGATCATCAATGAGGATGGCGCCACTACTTACTTCATACTGCCTCAAGAGCAGTGATACAAAGGTGGATTTGCCCGCACCACTCGTACCGACGAGGCCGAGTCGTTGGCCGGGCAAAATATCGAGATTGAAGTGATTGAGTACTGGATGAGTATCATAACGAAACACCACATCCTGCCAGAGAATGTGTCCCCTTGGAACGACCAGTGGTTGTGCCCCTGATTCATCTACGATGTCGTGCGCGACGAGTGTCTCTGTGAGTCCCTCTTCTATCTCACTGTACACCCGGATGAAACCATTGAGCATATTGCCGATAAAGATCAGCTGATACGAGGTATTCCAAATAAGCGAGACCACCAAGACCACATCGCCAGCAGTGAGCACTCCGGCCATCACACCACGTGCCAAGATGAACATCATGACGATAATAGCCATCACCACCAGCGTGTTGTTGATGAGGAGGCCCCACTCTTGAGAGCGATCTCGAGTGATGTCCTTCTTGGTGCGATCATCAATATACTGATCCAGTCGCTCTCGTTCAAAGAGCCGACGATCAAACTGGCGAACCGATGACATATTAGTGACGAGGTCTACCCCGACTCCGCGGAGGAGTGACGACGCCTCGGCATAGGCGACGATGAGTGGTCGGCGACGCTTCACGAGGATGATATTGAGCGCGATGAGGACTACAGCGAGGATGAAAAAGACGAGTGCAAGACGGACGTCAGTAATAAAGAGGAGTACCCCCGTGCCACACAGAGAGAGTACCGACGGATAGTAGTGCCAAACGATATCCTCCATGAGGTCATCAGCGCCATCAGAAGCATGAGAAATTTTATTGGCAATAGCTCCGGCAAAACGGTTGGAGAAATAAGTATAACTGTGAAACGTAATATACTCGTAGAGCAATCGGAAAGAATATGCTTTGGAGAGAGCCAGCCAGTTGATGCCACAAAAGCCACTCACTCGCCAAGCGATAAACATGGCCGTCAAGAGCGCTACATATAGAGCTCCATAGCGGAGGAGCGCTTCAGTCAGCGCCTCGGTACCGGAAGCGTGGGCCAGGGCATCGATCAAGAGCTTGAGCACAAATGGGAGCCCAATAGAGAGTAATTGGGCCACGGTCACAAAGAAAAATGTGGCCACGGCATAACGCCAAAATGGCCGACTGATAAATCGAAGAAAAGGAATGGGACGAGCAGGGATACTCTGCTCTGGTGCATTGTGTTTCATGTGGGCGAGGAGGGACTCGAACCCTCATGCTTTTGGCACAACATTTTAAGTGTCGCGTGTATACCATTCCACCACTCGCCCGAAATATTGTATACCCCTGCCTGCCGGCAGGCAGGATTCCGCCACCGCGGCAATTGTGTGAGGTCGCGTCCGGAATTGAACCGGAGTAAAGGGTTTTGCAGACCCGTGCCTAACCACTCGGCCACGCGACCATATTTCCTCATCAAGTACCTCCAAAGCCTAGCAAATAGGGAGGGGAGCGTCAATCAACGTCGTTCGCGAACGACGTGATCAATAAAAGTGCTCCAAAAATTTGAAAGGGGCTGGCAGTTGTTCCTGCCGAGCCCCCATCGTCTATCGCAACGCCCTGGTGTGAAACAAGCGCCTGCTCTTCCTGATGCGTCGCGCCAGCTTGTGAGCAAAGATGACTGCCCCCAAGTGAAGTGGTACTGAGAACAGTCCGATTCCCCATTGCACCGACGCAACATAGCGCCAGTTGTCAGGATCGGAAAAGATGGCAAAGTAGATGCCACCCAACGCCAGCGCGTGGACCAGCTCGAGTAGAGCAAACCGCCAGAAGCACTTCCAGCGGAAAAAGTTGTCCGATTGGCCATACTTCGACACCGCATAGAGCGTGTAGATGATGACCAGCCCGCCCAAGAAAATGAGCGGGAAATCCGAATTCCAAATCAGGTTCATGTTGCCCTTTCGTGGCAAATATTGCGAAGGAACTTTCCTCCATTCGAAT